>ERZ780025.311-NODE-311-length-22442-cov-5.547282_pt1 | contig 22442 bp, 14 predicted proteins | sample MGYA00511862_ERZ780025 | MGnify/ENA primary metagenome ERZ780025 (study PRJEB29588, sample SAMEA2156186) | human gut metagenome | biome: human gut; feature: human-associated habitat; material: faeces | place: Denmark | collected 2008/2010 ...
CCGGGTGCCCGTTCGGCGAGCCCCTCCGCAAGGCGGTTGCACATCGTCTGTCCGTAGGGGGTTGCGTCGCGTGTGCCGACGATCGAGAGACAGCGGGCCGAGAGGGCCCCGGCCTCGCCCATGACGTAGAGCACGTGCGGGCGGTCGGGAATTTCGCGCAGCAGCGGCGGGTAGGCCTCGTCGGTGGCGGCCAGCGGCGTGATGCCGTGGCGGCGACAGTAGGCCATCTCGCGCTCGGCGTCGGCAAAGGCCCGCCGGCGGACGATCTGCCGGGCTGCATCGGGCCGCAGCCCGGCCCGTGCCGTGAGCTCCTCTTCGGAGGCCGCGAAGAGGTGTCGCGCATCGCCGAACGTGTCGATCAGGTGTGCGGCGCCCTTCACGCCGATACCCGGTGTCAGCTGCAGGGCAATATCCTCGATGGTCATGGCCTAAATGTCGTTTCGATTCTATAAAGGTAGTGAAATTTGCGCAACTTGGTGCGATGCAGGGGCCGCGGGACAAAAAACGGCGATAAAAAGCTGAAAGTTGGCCGGAAGTTTTGGTTTTTTGGGAAATGTTCGTATATTTGCACTCCCGATGAGCTCGACGGTCCGAGCCGTACCTCCGCAGGGAGCGGCCGGAAGCGTGAAGAAGGTTGGGTTAGTTTGTGCGAAACGGGCAGTCGGGAGACAGGTATTGGTCTGATGGCCGAGTGGCTAGGCAAAGGTCTGCAAAACCTTATACAGCGGTTCGAATCCGCTTCAGACCTCACAGAAACCGCGTTGTAGATGTCTACAACGCGGTTTTCGTTTTGTCATATGCGCCAGGTCTCTCCCTCTCCTCGGCAGATGCACCTGAACTTGGCAGAATACGTGGGCGTGTCTGGAATTGAATCCGCCAATCCGTTTGCCTTGTCATATCCCTGTTCTGCATGGGATTCGCTTGTCGGTATTGTTTTCCTGTCGGGTGGCGTTTTCTGTGTTGCCGTAGTTTTTGGAGGAGTGCCGGGCCATGTGCATCTATGTCATGTGTTGACCTGTCTGTTACAAATTGATTTGCATCAATAATTTGATCGTGAGGATTTCCTAATTTTGTCTTTGGACGCGTGATGCCGGTATTGTTTCTTGCCCGGTATCGTTAATTTACCCGCCGGGCACATGCCTTTTGCGTCCGGTTGAATGTGCATCCGGCAAATATCTCTGAAACAGTGAAAAAAATGAAGACGGTAGTTTCTGCTGTTATTTTGTCGACGGCAATGACCCTGAATCTGTCGGCTCAACATTTTTCAATCAAGGGCCATTTTACCGATATGGCCGATGATACGTTGTCGATCGGGTATGTTCAGCGAGAACCCGAAAAGCGAGTAGTGAATGTCGATGTCCCGGTTGATGCGGGCGGATACTTCACTTACAGCTGTGATATTGGGCAGGCTTGCCAGGCGGAATTGACCATTGGGTCCAGAGGCAAAAAGGCGTATCTCTTTTTTGTCCCTGACGAGTGTGTGGAGATCGAGGGGCCGTCTGCCTCAATGAACGATTGGAACATCGGCGGTACGTCGTTTTACGAGAGACAGGACAGCGTCCGACAGATGCTGCTGCCTTTCTACCGGGAGTTTGACGCTGTACGGGCCAGGTATGACAAGGGGATGGCCGACGGACTTGACCGCGGAAGGCTTGACAGTATCCGGGCGGCTGCCAACAAAGATATAAACAAAAGGTTGTGGCGAGTCGTCCATTCATATGTCATGAACCATTTGGACGATGAGGTTTCTGCCACGATTTTGCTTGACCAGGACTTTCCCGACATATTGCCTGCCATCCGAAGGCTCTCTCCCGAGGTGCGGTATGGGCGTTTTAAAAGTTATATCGATGGGATCGAGGGGATGTTTTCGCGGGTTGCCCAAGAGATGCAGGCGGCAGAGAGCGCCGTCCTGGAACTGGAGGAGGGAAAGCCGGCTCCCGACTTTACATTGAAGGATATAAACGGTAAGGATTTCAGATTGAGCACGCTTTTCGGTCAAGGCAAGTATGTTGTCGTTGATTTCTGGGGGTCCTGGTGCTCCTGGTGCATCAAGGGCTTTCCCGTGATGAAAGCGTATTATGGCAGATATAGGGACCGGCTGGAGATTGTCGGCGTGGCATGTTATGACAGGGAAGAGCGATGGAAGGCCGCCGTAAGCGAAAATAATGTCCCGTGGCTGCATGTATTCTCACCCGACGGGACGACAGAGGTCCGCTATGGTGTGACGGCCTACCCCTTCAAGGTGGTTGTATCCCCCGAGGGAGAGGTCATCAGGTGTTTCAAGGGCGAGACGGCAGATTTTTACAAGCTGCTTGACCGGCTGTTGCAGTAAGGGTTTTACGACATGTTGAGTCTGCATGACCGGTCGGACTGAAGGCTCTTTTGATCCATGCGAACAGGTGGAAAGCGTTGCAGGTATGCCGGCGGGGACATAAATGCCATAATTCTCCTGTCGGTAAGACTTGTCGGCGGAGTCCTCATCTGTCGGCCGCTTCTTGTGCCGGCTTTCAGTCGTCGCTGCCAACCCTTTTCTGCCGGCATTCCGGTCGGTGTATGGATCAACAGTTCTCCGACTGCATCTCGCCCTGCTGCATGATATGGGAGGATTCGGTCGCCGCTCCGATTCCCGGGACAGGCCGGCTGGGATTCTTCCTCCGCGGGATGGATTTGTACGACAAATTCGCGGATGAAATAATAATATTCCGGACTTTGACCTATTTTTGCGGCGATTCTCAGCGGCGGCCCGGTCGTGTCCCGGTCGGGATGACGGCGGCCGCTGCGTCATGAACTGCTTTCATTATGGAAAAGGTATCCTGGAAGGGTCACGGCTCGATGCTGCTGGCCAATGTTTCGTGGGGGCTGATGTCCCCGATCGCGAAGATCGTCATGGCGGGTGGGCTCGTGACGCCGCTCGTGTTGAGTGATTTGCGGATTTTCGGCGCGATGGCCCTCTTCTGGATCGTCTCGCTCTTCCGCAAACCCGAGCATGTGGCCTCGCGCGACATGTTCAAGCTCTTCGGGGCGTCGCTGCTGGCCATCGTCTTCAATCAGGGCTGCTTCATCTTCGGCGTGGGGATGACCTCGCCGGCCGATGCGTCGATCATCACGACCAGCATGCCGCTGTGGGCCATGTTGCTGGCCGCCTTCTTCCTTCGGGAGCCGATCACGGCCAAGAAGGTGCTCGGCATCGCCCTGGGAGCCGGCGGCGCCCTGCTGCTGATCGTCGGCAGCAACCGGGCGGCCGCCTCCGCGCCCGCCGGCGACGCTCCCGTGTGGGGCGATCTGCTGGTGCTGCTCGCGCAGTTGAGCTATGCGCTCTACATCGTGCTGTTCAAGAACTTCGTGAACCGCTACTCGCTCATCACGATCATGAAGTGGATGTTCACCTACGCCTTCATCTGCACGCTGCCCTTCTCCTGCGACGACCTTGCGGCGACCGACTGGTCGCTGCTCGGCGGCCGGGCGCTGGCCGGCATCCTCTTCATCGTCGTCTGCGCGACCTTCATCAGCTACATGCTGATCGTCGTGGGACAGAAGAACCTGCGGCCGACGGTCGCCGGCATGTACAACTACGTGCAGCCGGTGGTCGCCTGCATCGTCACGGTCTGCCTCGGGCTCGACACCTTCAATGCGACGAAGCTGTTTGCCGTCGCGCTGATCTTCGGCGGCGTCTACCTGGTGACGGCGAGCAAGAGCCGTGCGGAGCTGGAGGCCTCGCCGGAGCCGGGCGGCGAGTGATTCTGCAATCCTCCGCTGCGGATGCGGAGAGGCGGCGGGCGGTCCGGATGAAACACCGCCGACGGGAGGGTGGAAGCTCTCCGGTCGGCGGTCTCTTTATGCCCGGCCGGTGACAGAAAAGGGACAGGGCCGCCGTCGGAAGGTACCGGCTCGCGTCGGAAGATGCGGCGCCTTGACATAGGCTGCGCAGCCCGGTGAGATTCCTGCGCTGTTCGTGCTCCTGCTGCCTGGCGACGGTGCTTGCTTTGGACGTTGGGTGTGAACCTTGTCGCAGATGCCCGAGGTAATGCGAAATAGATGGAGAGGGACCGAAATGCTGTTTCGGTCCCTCTCCATTTATGCGGTTTGAGGAAATGGCGGAGAACGGGTGCGCCCTGTCGCCGATTCGTCCCTTTGCTCCGTTGCGGGGCCCCTTTTCGGGTCTGATCCCTAGGTTCCCGGAGCCGGTTGTTATTTGCGGCGTTCGATCTCGTATTCCCGCTCGCCGCGGCTGTTGACCAGCGTGTAGTGCATGGTCCCTTCGTCGAACGAGAGCAGACCGAACCCGGAGTTCTCCCCGGCGTACTGCGTCAGCGGGCCGCGCTGCGGGGCGCGCTGCTTCGAGGCCGAGGTGTTCACTACATAGTCGATGCTGTCCTGGCCGGTGCGGATGTGCTGGAACGTGTGGATATGGCCGCAGAAGTAGGCATCCACGCTGTTCCGGCGGAAGATCTCCTCCAGCCGTGCCCGCATGTCCTCCTGCTCGCAGTCGTCCTTCCCGTCGTAGGTGTACATCGGGTGGTGTCCCACGACGATCTTCCACTTCTCGTTAGAGGCGCACAGTACGCTGTCGATCCAGCGCACCTCCGTGTCGGGGTCGACGAGCTGCACGTCGGGATACTTCGCCTGCTCGGCGCGGTATTTCCCGATCAGCGGCGTCGTGTCGATGAAGACGAAGCGCACACGCTCCGAGTCGGCCACCTCGTCGTCCAGCGGCACGGAGAAGGTATAGTAGCGGTCGGGCATGTTCCAGCGGCGGCTGACCTCCGTGTAGTCCATCATCGCCTGCGTGTTGCCGCGGTATTCGTGGTTGCCCAGCACGCCGTACCAGGGGCATTGGAGCTCGCCGTGCGAGTAGATACTCTCGAAATTGGACCACAGCAGCGGATCGCGGGTCGACTGGATTCCCTCGTAGTGGAACAGGTCACCGCACGAGATGACAAATTCCGGACCGAGTTCATCCGCGTAGACGCCCATCCATTCGCCGATGAGACGCTGGTCGTAGGAGCCGTTGCGGCCCGCGTCGGAGAGCATCAGAATGTTGAGTTCACCGTCGTAGGTCCCTTCGGCGGCTTTCTTTTCGGATTGTGTCGTTGCACAGGCCGCAAGGACCACGGCCAGCAGCGTGATGCTGATGATGCAGATGATGCCGATTTTGTTCATGTCATTTATATAAGTAAGAGGTTTTTTCGCCGGATTGCTGCGGCAAATATAGGCAATAATCGGGCGGGAGGAACACCCCGCGCCAAACTTAACGGAAATGTAACCGTTTTGCATAGAGACTGTTGCGCGGAGATAAAAATGCCGTAACAGGGGTGCCATACTTTTGCCGCAGCAAACCAATCCACATTTTATGAAGAAGAAACTTTACGCATTCGTTCTGTTTGTCTCGCTGGCCCTGGGAGCCCTTGCCCCGTCCGGACTTGTTGCCGCGCCGGATACCGAGGCCGAAGCCAAGGCGGCCGCCGCCGCGGCCGCCGCGCCCCGCGGTTCGCTCGCCGGAGTCGTGCTCGACGATGCACGACACGCCATTGCCGGAGCCGTGGTCTATATTCGGACGTTGAATCTGGGGACCGTGTCGGCCTCCGACGGCAGCTTCTCGTTGCGGGGCATTCCCGAGGGGACCTATGAGGTGTGTGTCAACTACGTCGGTTACGAGCAGATATGCCGTAACTTTGCAATCCGCAAGGACGAGACGCAGCACTGCGATTTCCTGCTGCACGAGGGCATGGCCATCGGCAGCGTCGTCGTGTCGGGCATTGTCGAGGGGCAGCGCCGGGCGTTGACGCTGCAGCGGAACAACGACGGGGTGAGCAATATCGTCGCTGCGGACCAGATGAGCCGCTTTGCCGACGCGAACATCGGTGACGCGATGAAGCGCATCCCGGGCATCAACGTCCAGTACGACCAGGGTGAGGCCCGTTTCGGGCAGGTGCGCGGCACGGCACCCGACCTGACGTCGGTGACACTCAACGGAAACCGCCTGCCCTCGGCCGAGGGCGACTCGCGGGCCGCGCAGCTCGACCTGATTCCGACCGACATGATCCAGACGATCGAGGTCAACAAGGTCGTGACGGCCGATATGGACGGTGACGCCATCGGCGGGTCGGTGAACCTCGTGACGAAGAACTCGCCCTACCGCCAGACCCTCTCCGCAAATGCGGGCATGGGCTATAACCCCATTTCGCAGCGGGTGACCTTCAACGGTTCGGTGAGCTGGGGGTCGCGTTTCTTCAAGGACCGCCTGGGCGTCATGGCGGCCGTGGCCTACCACAACAATCCGATCGGTTCGGACAATATCGAGGCGACATGGAAACAGGATGACGACGGGAAGGCCTACGTCGACGAGTTCGAGATACGTCAGTACTACGTGCACCGCGAGCGGCAGAGTTATTCGCTCTCGCTCGACTGGAAGTTCAACGAGAACCACAAGATCGAGCTGCGCGGCATGTACAACCGACGCAACGACTGGGAGAACCGTTACCGGCTGACCTATAAGGATGTCACGCCCGACGGGGACGGCACGGCCACGGCCTACCTGCGGCGTCAGACCAAGGGCGGATCGCCCGACAACAAGTTTGCGCGTCTGGAGCGTCAGCAGACCGCCGACATCGCCCTGTCGGGCGAGCACAACCTCGGCTGGCTGGGTGTCGAGTGGGGCTTCGACTACGCCCGGGCTACGGAGGACCGTCCCAACGAGCGCTACATCGGACTGGAGAGCGACGAGGATGATCCGATCCGTTTCGAGGTTGACCTTTCGGACGGCCGCGAACCGCACTTCACCCCCACCGACGCATCGCGCATGGAGCTCAACACGACGAACTTCATCAAGCTCGACGAACTGACCGAGTCGTTCAGCGAGATCGAGGAGAACGAGTACAAGGCCCATGTCGACCTGCGCGCCCGGCTCTTCACCGGTACTTTTGCCGGTACGCTCAAGGCCGGATACAAGTACCAGCACAAGGAAAAATCGAAATTCATCACCTTCTACGACGTGGAGCCGGCAGACGAGGAGTCCTTCATCGCCGCGGCGATGGGCGCCGGCAACACCTTCGATGCCACGCGCGGGAATTTCTATGCCGGGGACTACACGGTCGGCGATTTTGTCAGCAAGCAGTACCTTTCGCGCCTCGACTTCGGGGATGCCTCGCAGTTCGATCTTGTGCGCAATCCGATGGAGGAGGCCGAGAACTACGAGGGCCGTGAGACGATCCATGCGGCCTACCTGCGCTACGACCAGCAGCTGGGCAGCCGCCTGAAGCTGATTGCCGGCCTGCGCCTCGAACACACGCAGTTCGACTATACGGGCAACGCGCTGCACGTGGATGCCGACGAGGAGCACATCACCTCGACGCCCGTGTCGCGGCGCTCCGACTACGACAACTGGCTCCCCTCCGTGCTGCTCAAGTACGAACCGGTGGACAACCTGGTCCTGCGTGCCGTCTTCAGCGCGCCCCTCGCCCGTCCGAAGTTCCGGCAGCTGGTTCCGGGCGACCGCGTGAACCTGGCCGACGAGGAGTATACGATGGGCAATCCCGACCTGCGGAACACCATCTCGAACAACTACGACCTGATGTTCGAATACTACTTCCGTTCGATCGGCCTCGTTTCGGCCGGCGTCTACTACAAGGATATTTCCGACTTCATCGTCGACGCCATGATCGAGGACCAGACGATCGGCGGCACGGAGTTCAAGGAGCTCTACAAGGCGGTCAATGCGGGCGACGCCACGCTCTTCGGTGTCGAGCTGGCCTTCCAGCGCGATCTGGGCTTCATCTCTCCGGCGCTCAAGAACTTCGGTATCTACACCAACTACACCTACAACCGGTCGAAGGTTACGCGGCTGACCGACCCCATCTTTGCGGGCCGCAGCGCCGACGGCATCCAGCTGCCCGGTACGCCCGAGCACACGGTCAACGCCTCGCTCTACTTCGAGAACAAGCGCCTGACGGCGACCCTCTCGTACAACTACGCCAGCTCGTTCCTGGACAACGAAGAGATGGGTATGACCGCCTTCACGGACCGCTACTACGACAGCGTGAACTACCTCGACGCCAATGTCTCGGTGCGCGCCACGAAGTACCTTGCGCTCTTTGCCGAGGTGGGCAACCTCCTGAACCAGCCCCTGCGCTACTATCAGGGGACGAAGGAGCGTGTGCGCCAGGCCGAATACTACGGCATCCGCTTCTCGGTCGGTGCCAAGGTGCGCTTCTGACGGACGCCGCCGACAATCCGAAAAAGGCCGCTTGTCGAAGCGGCCTTTTTCTTTTGCGGGTATCAGAAGGTGTAGCCCGCCTCGATGTAGGCGTAGCGGCCCAGGTAGGAGGTGACCGTCGTCAGCACGTAGTCCGTATGGAAGCGGGTTGAGGCGTAGTCGGGGCTGTTGAGCAGGTCGATGACGCCGAGCGCGAGCGAAAAGCGGTTCTCGCGGCCGAACTTGCGTCCGGCGGCGAGGTTCAGGACCGTGTTGTGCTGCGTGAGGGCCTTTGCGGTGCTGTTGCAGTAGAACTCGTAGCAGACCCCGGCGCTCCCGAAGTACCTGCCCAGGCGCAGGTCGAGACGGGCGTTGACCACCTCGCGCAGCTCGCGCCGCGTGGTGTGCTGCGTCGTGTAGCTGCGCATCGAGGTCCGCGAGCTGCACGCGATGCACACCTTCGTCGAGAAGCCCGACTCGAATCCGGCCGTGAGGCCGAGCGCGTGGCTGCGCGAACGGTCTGTCTCCGTATCGAAGCAGTAGGGTACTTGTTGGAAGGAGTAGCCGACCGAGGCGCGGAGCGTCGAACGCAGCGCCGTCACCCGCTGCGAGTAGCCGGCATCGGCGCTGATCCCGCAGCGGCCCCCGACGTTCTCCTGCGTGAGGAGCTGTGCCCCCGCCTGGGCCGTATAGTCCCATCGGGGCAGGTAGGTCTCTTCGAGGAAGAGCCGGCGGCGCGTGGCGATGTGGTTGATGCCGTATTCGCCCCGGAGGCCGATCCAGAGCGAGCGGGCCGAGACGGGGTCGGTGTCGGAAAACCGCACGCGGAACGAGCACAGCGTCGGGAGCTTCAGATCGGGATTCCCGGCTGTCAGGCGGAGCGGGTCGGTTGCGTCGAGCGTCTGGCGCAGCTCCTCCACCCAGGGGACGGGGGGCGAGCCCGACATCCACGCTCCGGCGTGTGCCGCTCCACGTCAGCGAAAGGTCGGGCGCCAGGGCGAAGAACTGCCGGCGGGCCCGCTCCCCGGTCGGAAAGTGCTCTTCGCGCGCGATGTCGTAGAGCGACGCCGTCAGGCCGGCCTGGCAGCGCAGCCGCTCCTTGTCGCGAACCCACGAGAGGGTCAGGCCGTGCGTGCGGCAGTCGGTCGCATAGTCGTAGGTGTTGACCGTGTCGAGCAGCCCCTGCGGATCATCCAGATAGTCGACGGCGAGGCGCTCCGTGCGGCCTTGCCGGCAGGTGAAGCCGTATTGTACCGAGAGGGAGGCGTGGCGGCCGGCCCGGAGGTGATAGCCGGCGCCGGCGTCGATGTCGCAGTGGCGGTATCTCCCGTCGTCGTACAGCCGGGTGCGCAGCCCGGGTGTCGAGGCGAGCGTATCGACCTGCCGGCCCGCGTTCGTGCCGTCCGTGTAGCCGACGCCGCACCGGAAACTCATGCGCGAGCGCTCGGAGAGCCGCAGCGAATAGTCGAACGCCGCCAGGAGGCCGAGGTTGCGCTGGTCGTCCGTGGTGTGCATCTGCGTCAGGGTCTGCGTCCGGTCAATGCGCTGCTGCGTGCGGGAGCGGCTCCGCGAGTCGCTGTAGCCGAGGTTGACGCCCGCCCGTACCTCGAAGGTGTGGCGCCCCCGCAGGAGCATGGTCATGTTTGAATAGCTGAAGCTCCGGGCCGTCGATGCCGATTCCGAGCGGTTCTCGCTGTCGAAGAGCATGTAGGCGTCCGTCGGGAAATATTCGGTCAGCGAGCGCCCCTCCGAACTGCTGCGGCCGCGGTCGAAGCGGGCGTAGTTCCAGACCGACGTCGTGTCGCCCCGCCGGTATTCGTGCGAGAGCTCCGCCGATGTCCTCTTCGCGGGGGTGATGCGTGCCGACTGCGCGATCCGCCCCGGGGCGCTCTCGTCCTTCGAGTTCCGGGCCTCGGCCTGCCAGCTCCCCTGTTCGCTGTGGCGGTAGAGCCGCATGGCCTCGGCGTGGCGCACTTCGTGGCGTCCCGAGTAGTCCTTTTCGAGGCTTGCGCCCGCCAAGGCCGAGAGCTCGCCGCCCCGCACGACGGCGCGTTTCGACCGCGTCTCCACGTCCATTACCTTCTCTTTGGGGGCCGTGTCGTTGCCCGTATGTTTTGCCACGGGATTCGGCTCCTCGTAGATGCGCACGCGCAGGACGTCGTCGGCCCGCAGGTCGGTGAGCGCCGCCTCGGTCTGCCGCCCGAAGAGGTTGCGGCCGTCGACATAGATGCGGCGGACCTCCCTGCCGTCAGCATAGATGCGGTTGTCGCGCACCTCGACCCCGGGCAGCTGCCGCAGCAGCTCCTCCAGCCGGTCGTCGGCCAGCGTCCGGAAGGCCGCTGCGTTGTAGATGGTTGTGTCGCCGCGGAAGACCATGGCGACCTGCTCGCCGAGGACGATCACCCGGGCGATCTGCTGCTCGTCGGTCTCCATGCCGACGTCGATGTATCCCGAAAATCCGGCGGCTCCGTAGCGTCGGCTGAAGGTCCGGTAGCCGACGTACCGCACCTCGAGCGTCACCGAGTCGCGGAAGATCCTGTCGCACGCAAACTCCGCCGAGCGGCCGCTGCGGCTCTTTGCCGTCGCGCCGCGCAGCGTGTCCGCCCCGCAGATGACCGTCACGGTGGCCCCGACGAGCGGCTCCTGCGTCGCCCGGTCGCGGACGTCGATCGTCGCATGCGCCCCGGGACCGTATCCCTGACCGCGGGATGCGGCCCCGGCGGCGGTTGCCGCGACAAGCAGGAGGAACAGGATGAGACGGAAGCGGGACATGGTGCGGCGATTTTTCGGCAAGATAGCGATTTTTCCGCAGAAAAGGCCGCGGCTGCCTCCGCTCCGCACCGGAAGAACACGCACGGGTGAGCGCGGGTGCCGATTTTTTTCGTATCTTTATCGGGCTCTTCTCCGGCCGTTGCCGGGCAGCCCCCGATCGAACGATGAAAACCAAGGATATCTTCACCTTCCGCGACGCCGAGAAGCAGGCGGGCCCCGTGGCCTTCGCGACGATGCTCAAGCCGGCGGGATCGACCTGCAACCTCGACTGCCACTACTGCTACTATCTCGACAAGGCGGTGCAGTATGGCGGCCGCCAGGCCGTGATGAGCGACGAACTGCTCGAACGCTACATCAAACAGTACATCACGGCCAACGAGGTGCCGACGGTGCAGTTCTGCTGGCACGGCGGCGAGCCGCTGCTGCTGGGGCTGGACTTCTACCGCCGGGCGATGGAGCTCCAGAAGAAGTATGCCGACGGCAAGCGCATCGAGAACACGCTCCAGACCAACGGCACGCTGGTCGACGAGGCGTGGTGCGACCTTTTCGCCTCGAACAACTTTCTGGTGGGCGTCTCGCTCGACGGTCCGGAGGACATTCACGACGCCTTCCGCGTGACGAAGGGCGGGCAGCCGACCTTCGCGCGCGTGATGCGGACGATCGAGCTGTTCCAGCGCGGCGGCGTCGAGTACAACACGTTGAGCGTCGTAAACCGGCGTTGTGAAGGGCGCGGCGCGGAGATCTACCGTTTCTTCCGCGATACGGTGCACAGCCGCTACATGCAGTTCCTGCCCGCCGTGGAGCACGTCATCGACAAGCCGGGCTACCACCGTCCGCTCATCGTCTCGCCCGAGCACGAGGGGGCGCGGCTGGCCGAGTGGTCGGTCTCGGCCGAGGGGTACGGCAACTTCCTCTGCGATGTCTTCGACGAGTGGGTCGTGCGCGACGTGGGGCAGTACTTCGTCCAGATGTTCGACGCGACGCTGGCCCAGTGGTGCGGCGTGCAGCCCGGCGTCTGCTCGATGGGCGAGACGTGCGGCGACGCATTGGTCGTCGAGCACAACGGCGACGTCTACTCGTGCGACCACTTCGTCTATCCCGAATACAAGCTGGGCAACATCCGCGAAACGACCCTGGCGGAGATCTACCGCTCGAAGAAGCGCGTCGACTTCGGCCTGGCGAAGCGCAACGCCCTGCCGGCCGAGTGCTTGCGCTGCAAATACTACTTCGCCTGCCGCGGCGAGTGCCCGAAGCATCGCTTCGAGACCGGTGCGGACGGCTGCCGCAAGAACTCGCTCTGCGAGGGGCTGAAGCACTACTTCCGCCACGCCGAACCCTACATGGACTACATGCGCGAGCTGCTTTCCCGGGAGCAGTCCCCGGCCTGGGTCGTGCCCTTCGCCCGCCGCCGCATGGGGCTGATGTAGCCCCCGGGCCTTTGCACCCGAAGCGCGCGTCGGATGCGGGCGTGCAGCAAGATGAAAAACTGCTTCGGAGGGTCCGGCGGCAACGCATCCGGGCGTCAGGCATGGTCCGGTGCGACAGAAAAAAAGGGGTGTCCCGTCGGGACACCCCTTTGCACGTGCAGGCCCTGTAAGCCGGGTTCTGTTCCCGGAGCGGACTCCGGGCCCCTGTCATTTATCTACGACGGCAGTCACCTGCCGCCTCCAGCAACCTACCCCCCGGCATCGGACGAGCAACCCTTGATTGCCGGTATACATGGTCTTGCAACCCACGGGACGTACTGCCGGGTGACATCACTGCCCCCGCGGTGGGCTCTTACCCCGCCTTTTCACCCTTACCTGCCGGCGTTCCCTCGCGGGACCCGGCGGGCGGTCATTCTCTGTTACGCTCCCATACCCTCACGGATATCAAGTCGTTGGCTTGCGTGGCGCTCTGCGTTGCCCGGACTTTCCTCCCCCGGCCGACGGCCGGCAGCGACAGGGCGGGCCTGCGCCGCAAAGGTACGCAATCGGAAGCAGAATTCAAAACCCCGCGGCGGGTCAGAGGATCTTTTTCACCCAGCGGAACATCCGGTAGGGCATGTAGCGGAACGGCGGGTCCGCCCACGTCGGGGTCGAGACGACGGCCCGGCGGTGCGTGAAGGCGTCGAAGCTCTCGCGGCCGTGGTAGCGCCCCATGCCCGAGTTGCCCACGCCGCCGAAGGGGAGCGCCTCGTTGGCGATGTGCATGATCGTGTCGTTGAGGCACGCACCGCCCGAGAGGGTGGCATCGACCACTTCGGCAGCCTTTTTTTCGGGTCCGAAGCTGTAGAGGGCCAGCGGATGTTCGCGGCTGTTGATCAGGCGCACGGCCTCGTCCCGCTCGTCGAAGAGCAGCACGGGCAGCACGGGACCGAAAATCTCCTCCTGCATGACCGGCGACGAGGGGTCCACGTCGCCCAGCAGCGTGGGTTCGATGTAGCGCTCGGCGGCGTCGGTCCGCCCGCCAGCCAGGATGGTGCCCTGCGTGAGGTAGCTGCTGACGCGGGCGTAGGCGCGGGCGTTGGCCATTCCCCCGTAGTGGGGGCTTTGCCGCGGGTCGTCGCCCAGCATCTGCCGCACGGCGCGGGTGAAGGCCTCGACAAAGGGCTCCAGCAGCGAGCGGTGCAGCAGCAGGTAGTCCGGAGCGATGCAGGTCTGCCCGGCGTTGAGCGCCTTGCCCCAGGCGATGCGGCGCGCGGCGATGCGGCTCCGCGGTCCACGACGACGGGGCTCTTGCCGCCCAGCTCCAGCACGACGGGCGTGAGGTGCCGCGCGGCGGCCTCCATGACGACGCGCCCCACGGCCGGGCTGCCCGTGAAGAAGATGACGCCCCACCGTTCGGCAAGCAGCTGCGTGTTGACCTCGCGGTGCCCCTCCACCACGGCGACGTACTCTTCGTCGTAGATCTGGGCGATCATCCGTGCCAGCGTCTGCGAGACGTGCGGCGTGGCGGGCGAGGGCTTCAGCATCGCCGTGCAGCCGGCCGAGATGGCTCCGACCAGGGGGTTGAGCAGCAGCTGCACGGGATAGTTCCACGGTGCGATGATGAGCGCCGGGCCGAGCGGCTGCTTCAGGATGCGGCTGCTTGCGGGCCAGAGCTTGAGCGGCGTCGGCCGCCGCTCGGGGCGCATCCACTGCCGGAGGTGGCGCAGGTGGTTGCGGATCTCGCCGCGCACGATGCTCAACTCCGTGAGATAGGCCTCCTCGGGCGATTTGTGCAGGTCCTGCCACAGCGCTTCGCAGAGGGGCTGCTCCCACTGCCGCAGCGCCTGGTCGAGACGCCGCAGCATCGTGCGGCGGAAGGCGGCGGAGCGGGTCTCGCCGCGGTCGAAATAGTCGCGTTGGGCCGCCGCGAGGGCGCTGATGCGGGCGGCCGGGGTGTTTTCTGTGGTCATGGCGGATGGATATTGGGTTGGCCTTCGGCGTCCGCTCCACCCTGCGCCGGGGCGAAGGGCCGGCACCTGCGCGGCGCTTCCGCCCGTGCAGGTGCGGCGTGCGGAGGGGCGCGCCGCGAGGCGTTACCGCTTTTCGCGGAAGATGTTCAGGTGGGCCAGCAGCGGATTGCGGCGTGCGAGCAGGAAGAACTCGGCGACGAGCAGCACGAGGGCGGCGATGAGCAGGTACTGGTACTGTTCGTTGAACTCCTCGAAGCGCACGGTCGAGAGCTCGCTCTGTTCCATCTCGTTGATGCTGCGCACGATCTCGTCCAGACCGATGTCCTGTTTCGTGGCGCGGACGTAGGCGCCGCCCGTCAGGTCGGCGATCTGCGCGAGCATCTCCTCGTTGAGCTTCGAGACGACCATTTCGCCCTGTTCGTCGCGGATGAACTCGCCGTCGATCTCGATCGGGGCCCCCTCGGGCGTGCCGATGCCGATCGTGTAGATGCGGATGCCCTGCTCGGCGGCCCGCTTCGCCACGGCCACGGCATCGTCGTCGTGGTTCTCGCCGTCGGTGATGAGGATGATCGCCCGGCTGCGCTTCTCGTCCGTCTCGCCCGAGAAGGAGAGCAGCGCCTGCTCGAGCGCCTTGCCGATGGCCGTGCCCTGCACGGAGACCTGCGAGGGGTCGATGCGCCGCGCGAAGGCCTTGGCCATGCGGTAGTCCGAGGTGATGGGCAGCTGCACGCGGGGTTCGCCGGCGAAGACGATCAGCCCCACGCGGTCCTGCTTCAGTCCGTCGAAGAGCCTGTTGATGGCGTATTTGGTCCGTTCGAGCCGGTTGGGCTCGAAATCCTCGGCCAGCATCGAGTTCGAGACGTCCACGACGAGCATCATCTCGACGCCCCGGGCCTTCTCCTCGCGGAGCTTCGAGCCGAACTGCGGGCGGGCGGCGGCCAGCACGACGAGCGCCACGGCGCCGCAGAAGAGGATGAACTTCAGCACGACGCGCCCGTTCGACACCTCGGGCATCAGCTCCGCGAGCGTATCGGGGTTGCCGAAGCGGGCGAGACGGCGGTGGCGCTGTGCCGCGACGCCGGCAAAGAGCACGACGAAGAGCGGGATGAGCGTCAGCAGCCAGAGATATTGCGGATTTGCGAATCGGAACATGTCGGATGGGGTTTAGGGAATACGGTTGAGCACGAGGTTCGAGAGCAGCAGCTCGGCCGTGAGCAGCGCCAGCGCCGCGAGCACCCACCCGAGGAAGAGTTCGTGGTAGGTGATGCGCTCGGTGACCTCGACCCGGCTCTTCTCCAGCTGGTTGATCTCGTCGTAGATCGCCTGCAGCTTCTCCTTGTCCGTGGCGCGGAAGTAGCGGCCGCCCGTCAGGCGGGCGATCTCGGTGAGGGTCTTCTCGTCGATCTCGACCTTCTGGTTGATGAAGGTCATGTTGCCGAACATGTCCACGGCCGGGTAGGGCGCCGTGCCGCGCGAACCGACGCCGATCGTGTAGACGCGGATGCCCTGCGCCCGGGCGATCTCGGCGGCCGTCATCGGGGCGATCTCGCCCCGGTTGTTCACGCCGTCGGTCAGCAGGATGATGACCTTCGACTTGGCCTCGCTTTCGCGCAGGCGGTTGATCGCCGTGGCCAGTCCGTTGCCGATGGCCGTGCCGTCCTCGATCAGGCCGCTGCGGATGCGGGCCAGCAGCGTCTGCAGGGTGCTCTGGTCGGTGGTCAGCGGGCTCTGCGTGAAGGCTTCGCCGGCGAAGACCACCAGTCCGAGCCGGTCGCCGACGCGGTCGCTGATGAACGATGCGGCCACCTCCTTGGCGGCGGTGATGCGGTCGGGCTTGAAGTCCCGGGCCAGCATCGAGCCGGAGACGTCGATCGAGAGCATGATGTCGATGCCCTCGGTCGAGGTGCGGACATTCTGTTCGATGCCCTGCGGACGGGCCAGCGCCACGACCAGCAGCGCATAGGCCGCCGTGCGCAGCACGAAGGGGAGGTGGCGCAGGTAGTAGCGCACGCTCTTCGGGGCGCGCAGCACCCCCTCGACGGTCGAAATCTGAATGGCCGCGCCGCCCTGCCTTACGCGCCAGACGTAGTAGGCGATCATCGGGACGATGAGCGCGAGCAGCCACAGGTAGTATGGTGATGCAAAGTGCATGGTTGTATGTGTTTACCAGTTTTTCCGGCCCCGGACGACGACGCCCTGCTTCTCCTTGAGCTTCTCCTGCGTGCGGTCCTCCTGCGCCTGGATGGCGTCGAGGATCTGCTGCTGCTCCTGCTCCGAGATGCCGCTCTCGACGGGCTGCCCGTCGCCTTCACCCTGCTGCGGGTTCTGCTGCGGGTCCTGCTGTCCTTCACCCTGCTGCGGGTCCTGCTGACCGTCCTTGTCCTGGTTCTGATCCTGGTTTTGGTCCTGTTGATCCTGGTTCTTGTCCTGATCCTGCTGTCCCTGCTGATTCTGGTTCTGCCGGTTCTGCTGATCCTGATTCTGCTGGTTGTCTCCGCCTCCGCCCTGGTTGTTCTTGTCGAGCAGCTGCTTGGTGTAGGCGTAGTTGTATTTGGCCTCCATGTCGTCGGGGTTCAGCCGCAGCGACTGTCGGTAGCTTTCGAGCGCCTCCTGGTACTTCTGCTGCTTGAACCGCGCATTGCCCAGGTTGTACCAGGCCTCGGCCCGTTCGGCATCCGAACGCAGCGTGTCGGCCGCGGCCTGCATCATCGTCTGCTCGGCGCGGTCGTACATCTCGGCCTTGTAGAGGGCGTTGCCCAGGTCGTAGGTCGCCTCGAACTGTCCCGGGGCGAGCGTCAGGGCCGTCCCGTAGCGCTTGATCGCCTCCTCGTAGTTACCCTTGTGGTACTCGCGCGTGCCCTTGCGCACCTGCGCGCGCTCGGGCATGCGCTGTGCCGCGGCACCGGTCGCCACGAAGAGCATCACCAGCAGGATATGTAACGCTTTGTACATGACCGTCTAATTTTTCATGATTTGTTCCCCTTCCGGCTCCTCGGCCTGCTCGCTCGCGGGCTTGGTCTCCTCGACGAAGTAGTAGGCCTTCAGGTAGTCGTTCTCGTTCTGCTCGGCATCGGGCGCCATCTTGGCGAACTTCGCCAGGTCGGCCGTGCGCAGCAGCGACGTGAGGTCCATGCGGGCCTTGTCGGGCAGCTCGATGCCGCGCATCGCGTCGATGATCTCGTCGGAGGTCATCTCCATGGCCCCGACGCCCCACCGTCCGGCGATGTAGGTGCGCAGAATGTCCGTCAGCCCCGAGTAGTACTGCTTGTGGCGGTTGTTCTGCCAGAGCTTCTGGTTGTGGAGCGCCTCCAGCGCCCGGATCGCCTCAACGTGCGGCGGCAGCGGGGGCGCCGGCCGGAAGAGGTCGCCGAGCCGCTTGCCGCGGCTGCGCAGGTAGCGCACGAGGCCCCAGAGCCCCACGACAAGGACGATGAGCACGAGCGTGCCCCACCAGAGATACCCGCTGATCTCGGCCATGCGGAACGGCAGGGTCTTCTGCGGTTTGAGGTCGTAGATCGACTGCGAGGTCGAGTCGATCTGGAAGGTGTTGACCCGCAGGTAGACCGAGTCGCGGCCGCGCAGCGTGTCGAGGATGTTCTTGTCGGCGTAAAGCACGGCGGCCGCGCCGAGGTTGAAGTTGCCCTCCTCGAAGGCCGCCATGCGGTAGCGCTTGCGCAGCTTCAGGTGGCGTCCGTCGCGCAGGAGCGTGTCGACGGGAAACTCCTCGACAAGCTCGAAGTCGCCTTCCGGCGAGCCGGTGAAGGAGGGGAACTCCACGACCTGCACGAGGTCCTTCTCCACGTCGATGATGTAGTCGAAGCGGTCGCCGATCATCACGCTGTCGGGCTCGACGTGCGAGCGCACGACCGGCTCCTGCGCCGCACCGGGAAGTGCGGCGAGGGTGAGCGCTGCGGCGGCGATTGCGGAAGTGATGCGTGTCATCGTTGTCTGAAGAGTTTGATGAGCTCGGCCACGTAGTCGCCGTCCGTGGGGATGAGGACCGAGTCGATGCGGTTGTGCTTGAGCGTGGCGTCGATCTCGTCGCTGCGCCGCCGCCACGTCGCGGCGTAGTGCTCGCGCACGGCGCGCGAGGAGGTGTCGACCCACACCTTGCGGCCCGTCTCGGCGTCGCGCAGCTCGACGATGCCCACGTCGGGCAGCTCCTCTTCGCGCGGGTCGCAGACGCGGATGCCCACCAGGTCGTGCTTGCCCCGGGCGATCTTCAGCGCATCGTCGAGGGCCTCGCGGTCGCCGGACGAATCCATGAAGTCCGAGAGGATGAAGGTCGTGCAGCGCTTCTTGTTGACGTTCGTCAGAAAGCGGATCGGCTCCGAGAGCTTCGTGCCCCGCGATTCGGGCCGGAAGCCCACCAGTTCGCGGATGATCGTCAGGATGTGGCTGCGCCCCTTCTTCGGGGGGATGAACTTCTCGATGCGGTCCGAGAAGAAGATGCAGCCCACCTTGTCGTTGTTCTCCGATGCCGAGAAGGCCAGCACGGCGGCGATCTCGGTGATGATGTTCTTCTTGAGCCGCTCCGTCGTGCCGAACATGCGCGACGCCGAGACGTCGACGACGAGCATCATCGTCAGCTCGCGCTCCTCCTCGTAGACCTTGATGTGGGGTTTGCGCGAACGGGCCGTGACGTTCCAGTCGATGTCGCGCACGTCGTCGCCGGCCCGGTACTCCCTCACTTCGGAAAACGACATGCCCCTGCCGCGGAAGGCTGTGTGGTACTTTCCGGCGAAAATCTCGTTGGAAAGACCGCGGGTCTTGATCTCGATCTTGCGGACACGTTTCAGAATATCGTTTTCGGTCTGCTGCATCGTTAGGGTACGATTACGTTGTTGAGGATGTCGGTGATGATCTCCTCGGTGGAGATGTTCTCGGCCTCGGCCTCGTAGGTGAGCCCGATGCGGTGGCGCAGCACGTCGTGGCAGACGGCGCGCACGTCCTCCGGAATGACGTATCCGCGGCGGCGGATGAAGGCGTAGGTGCGGGCGGCTTTGGCCAGCGAGATCGACGCACGCGGCGATCCGCCGTAGGCGATCAGGCTCTGGAGCCGCTGGAGGTTGTATTCGGCCGGCTCGCGCGTGGCGAAGATGATGTCGACGATGTACTTCTCGATCTTCTCGTCCATGTAGACGTCCTCGACCACCTTGCGGGCCTTGACGATGTCCTCGGGCGTGATGACCTTGGCCACCTGCGGCATGCCGGCGCCCGAGAGGTTCATGCGCACGATGTCGCGCTCCTCCTGCTTCTTGGGGTAGGAGATGCGCACCTTGAGCATGAAACGGTCGACCTGCGCCTCGGGCAGCGGGTAGGTGCCCTCCTGCTCGAGGGGGTTCTGCGTGGCCAGCACCAGGAAGGGCTGCGGCAGCGGGTAGGTGTTGTCGCCGATGGTCACCTGACGCTCCTGCATCGCCTCGAGCAGCGCCGACTGCACCTTGGCCGGCGAACGGTTGATCTCGTCCGCCAGCACGAAGTTGGCGAAGATCGGGCCCTTGCGGACGATGAAGTCCTCGCTCTTCTGCGAGTAGATCAGCGTACCCAACAGGTCGGCCGGCAGCAGGTCGGGCGTGAACTGGATACGCGAGAAATCGGCGTCGACGGCCTTGGCCAGCGTTGTGATGGCCAGCGTCTTGGCCAGTCCCGGCACGCCCTCGAGCAGGATGTGTCCGTTCGACAGCAGGCCGATCAGCAGGGTGTCGATCAGGTGGCTCTGGCCGACGATGACCTTGCCCATTTCGGTGCGCAGCGTATCCACGAAGACCGATTCGCGTTCGATACGCTCGTTGAGTTCCTTGATGTTGATGACTTCGCTCATTGTTTTATCGTATGTTGTTGTCTTGTCGCCGAATGTGTTCTCTTTAACGATTCAACGTGCAAAGATATTATTTATTCGCCAAAAAATCTTCCTCAAAACTTATTAACTTTGCGGGCATGGAATCCAACGAATCACCCATCCTTGCGGGGCTGAATCCCGCGCAGCGCGACGCGGTCATCCACTACGACGTCCCCTCGCTCATCATCGCCGGGGCCGGCTCGGGCAAGACGCGCGTGCTGACCTCGCGCATCGCCTACATGATCGAGCAGGGCGTGGCGCCGGAGCGCATCCTCGCGCTGACCTTCACGAACAAGGCCGCCGAGCAGATGCGCACGCGCATCGCGCAGATGCTCCCCGACAACCGCGCGCGCCGCATCCGCATGGGCACGTTCCACTCGGTCTTCTCGCGCATCCTGCGCGAAAACGCCGAGCTGATCGGCTTTCCGCAGTCGTTCACGATCTACGAGCCGGCCGACAGCCGCAACCTGCTCAAGACGATTGTCCGCGAGCTGAACCTTGCCGACGAGAAGTACAAGCCCAATGTTCTGGCCTCGCGCATATCCTATGCCAAAAACTGCCTGGTGACCCCCGGGGCCTACCTCGCCTCGGCAAATTACGCCGCCGAGGACCGGCAGGCGCAGATTCCCGAGTTCGGCAACATCTACAACATCTACTGCCAGCGCTGCAAGCACAACGGCGCCATGGACTTCGACGACCTGCTGCTGCAGACCAACATCCTGCTGCGCGACCACCCCGACGTGCTGCGGCGCTACCAGGAGCAGTTCGAGTACATCCTCGTCGACGAGTACCAGGACACGAACTACGCGCAGTACATCATCATCCGGCGCCTCTCGCAGCTCCACTCGCGGGTCTGCGTCGTGGGCGACGACGCGCAGTCGATCTACTCGTTCCGCGGGGCCAAGATCGAGAACATCCTCTCCTTCAAGAAGGACTACCCCTCGGCAATGGTCTTCAAGCTGGAGCAGAACTACCGCTCGACGCGCACGATCGTCGAGGCGGCCAACTCGGTGATCGCCCGCAACCACAAGCGCATGGAGAAGCACTGCTTCTCGGAGGGCGCCGTGGGCGAGAAGATCCGCATCCTGAAGGCCTACACCGACCGCGAGGAGGCCGAGATGGTCGTCTCGGACCTGCGCGAGAAGATCCGCGAGACGGGCGACCGCTGGTCGGACGTGGTGATCCTCTACCGCACGAACAACCAGTCGGCCGTGCTGGAGGACAACCTGCGGCGCCGCGGCGTCCCCTACCGCATCTACAAGGGGTCGTCGTTCTACGACCACAAGGAGATCAAGGACCTGCTGGCCTACATCCGGCTGGTCATCAACCCGCGCGACGACGAGGCCTTCCGGCGCATCGTCAACTACCCGGCGCGCGGCATCGGCGAGACGACCGTGCAGCGCATCGCGCAGCTGGCCGCCACGCAGGGCAGCTCGATGTGGGAGGCGGTCGACGCGCTGGTCGCCGAGCCCGCGGCAGATCCCGTCCAGCGGACCATCGCCCGCAAGGTCGCCGAGTTTGTGGCGATGATCCGCGCGCTGTCGCTTGCCCGCAATGAGAAGGGGCTCTACGATTTCGGTCTGGAGATCGCCTCGCGCTCGGGCATCCTGGCGGCCTACCGCGCGGAGAACTCGCCCGAGGCGACGTCGGCGCTGGACAATATCGAGGAGCTGCTCAACTCGATGCAGCTCTTCAAGGAGCAGCGCGATGCCGAGATCCGCGGCGGCGAGCGGCAGGCGGACGAGGAGGCCACGATCGAGGAGTGGCTGCAGCAGGTGATGCTCATGACCGACATGGACAAGGACGATCCGGAGGAGGACGACAAGGTGACGCTCATGACCGTCCACTCGGCCAAGGGGCTGGAGTACAAATACGTCTATATCGTGGGGCTCGAGGAGAACCTCTTCCCCTCGCAGCGGGCCGCCGAGTCGCCCGACGGCATCGAGGAGGAGCGGCGCCTCTTCTACGTCGCCCTCACGCGGGCGAAGGTGCAGGCGACGATCTCCTATGCCGAGACACGCTTCAAGTGGGGCAACATGGAGTTCTCGCGCCCGAGCTGCTTCCTGCGCGAGATCGACCCGCGCTATGTCGAGGCCGATTTCGACACGCAGGAGCTGCGCACGCAGCGGCAGCAGGAGCCCGGCGGCCCCTCGGCCATCGACGAGCTGCGTCGCCGCTTCGACTACCGTTTCCAGCAGCAGCGGCAGGGTGCGTCGGCCTCCCGCACGGGCGGTACTTCGGCGGGTGGATACGGTGCG
>ERZ780025.348-NODE-348-length-20234-cov-2.867982_pt1 | contig 20234 bp, 28 predicted proteins | sample MGYA00511862_ERZ780025 | MGnify/ENA primary metagenome ERZ780025 (study PRJEB29588, sample SAMEA2156186) | human gut metagenome | biome: human gut; feature: human-associated habitat; material: faeces | place: Denmark | collected 2008/2010 ...
CATTCTGAATCGATTTCATTCTCTTTCCTGTAATTCATCCACAAATCAAAATATGGCTTGAACGGCTTGGAAAGTGTATATGCAGTAAGATACTTGCCTCTGCTGCCCCTGCCTTTCGTTTTTATCTGTTCCGGCGTTTTATATAAAGATCCGTAAATAATGTTTTCATCGTCAAAATAGGAAACTTTGAATCTAGGCAACTCACTTTTCCTTCTACCGTTATTCATAGCCAAAGATAGCATACATGCTTGATCATACCTACCCTTTTCAACTAATATTTTAAGCAAATTCTCTAGCTGAGAGTCTTCCAAAACGGTTTTTGTAAACACCTTTTCATTTGTTGGATTTTCAATTTTCCTAATTATAGGTCGGAACCCATCATATTCATCATCCAGCATATTTTCAACATAGTTTGAAAGCGATGATAGAGTCGATTTAACCCTGCGCATCCTCGCTGGACTCCATTTATATTCTGTAAGACAATAACTTTGATACTTCGAAATATCTCTTTTAGATAGATCGACAAAAAATTTATTATTACAATGTTGAAAAAGATACACCCAGAAAATTCGCAAATCATTGGCATATGCTTCAATAGTATTTGGGGATCTGTCAACCGAACGAAGGTAATCCAAAAAATCATTCCCTAATTCTATATTCTCTTTGTTACATTGCAGCAGCAATTCTTCTGTTACAATATTATTGTGCTGTATTTTTCTTCCCATTTGTTCACTTCCTTTCAATTAAAAAAGAAGCGGTGCAGTGGAGAACTAAACTACTTCTTTAAATCAATTTCCATTCTTCGTCCGTATATTTCTGTATGTCGGATATTTTTCTTGGCAAACCATATCTATCACACCATTTTCGAATTGTATTGTCGCTAACTTTATACATATCGGCGATGCGAACAAATGGCGTAGACCTGATCATCTTTTTTAACTTATCGCGCGAAATTGCATTGTTTAATTTTGCCGTCCTGATTTCACCATAACAAAAATTACACATCTTAGATGTAGGATGCATTAAATTCTTTTTACAGCGAGGACAAATAATTTTCTTATTTTCATATTTCGTTTTTGCGTTTTGACTTTTGTATTTATAGTAACAAGGAGCACATAATCCAGTTTTATTTTTCTTGATTTTCGCACCACATTCTTTACAGATAGTTGAAATTCTTTTTACCCTTTTTGAATTGTATACTCCAAAATTATCCGTCATGCTATGGCAGTTAGGACATAATATTTGCAAGTTCGACAATTCGTTATTATTATGATCACCATCAATATGATGGAGTTGCAGTTTAACAGGTGTATTCATCCATTCGGATATCCCGCATAGTTCGCATTTGTTTTCTTTGTATCCAAGTTCAATCAATTTATTTTTTAATTTATGACTTTGTGCTTTTGTATTTTTTCTAAGTTTTGATTCAATATCGTATTTTCGACAGAAAGATCTTTTGGCGGATTGTTTTAGAAAAATTTTCCTGTTTTCTTCGAATTTTGACGTATCCAGATCATGTTCCGATATGATTCTTTTCAATGTGTTTGTACTACTCGAAGATTCTATTCCTGCCGCTCTAAGTATCGACATATATGTACCATTTGAATCTAGCAAGTCCTGTAGTTGTTGCCTGGTAAAATCGTATAACTTACTCGCCATTATTTCCTCCAATCTAATATGTTGAAGGTAGAGATAAACTTTATATTTATAAGTCTCTTTATTAACCGAACAGATTAACCTGATCGTCTTTTAGTTGACGATAATACCTAAAGCTGCCCATATAAAAAGAGTGCGCAACTCACAGCCACGCACTCAATTCATCATCTTAGAACATCCGCCAAAATATCCAGCAGATCATCTGTGTCGATCTCGATCTCAAACGGTTTTAACGGAGCGCAGCCTTCACAATATCCGCATCCATCACAATCATCCTCTTCGTCCTCAAAATCGAAATCAATAATTTCTTTCGCAAAATTCTTATTCTTAATATAAAATCTGGAATTTACATCGCCGTGAACGAATACAATATCATTGTAGCAATACACATAATCGCCTTCTGGGTGAGGGACACTATTTATAAAACATCTCTCGACAGAAACTTCGCAATCCGGCGAAATCGTCAAAACATACTCTTTGTCATATCCATCCACTTTAGCATTGAGCAGTTCCAAATTTCCAATGGCAAAATCAGTAATTTCCAGCATCACTTTCAGAACCTGCCGCATAATGTCATATCCAGCAACGACACACACGAATGGCATATCGCCATCTGAATTTTTGTCATGTTTATCTTCTTCGTAGGAAAATCTGTCTACAACTGCATCTACCAAATCATAAACATCATCAAAATGCATACACGTTACCTCACAGTTCCTTGATGGCGGAATCAACTTTAAAAGTCAGTTCGTCATGTTCAGGTTTTTCCCAAGCAACACCCTTCATCACGCCAGCTCTGGCATTAACATGTCTCTTGGTGAAATAACCTAATCCTGGAACGGGCACCTTGTCGCCTTCTGCCTCTGTTACAAGTTCTTCTAAAGCAGCGAAAAACGCAGTGACATCTCTCCTATGGAACTTGTCCTTATCAGCGGGCTTTCCTTCGGCTTCCAGCATTTCGTTGTATTTTTCATTTGTTCTAGCAGTCATTTCCTGAATAACATCTTTTCTTGTCATAATATATTTTTCTCCTTTTAATCCTTTTACTTTTTTCAAAATAGGAGAGTAGCATATTTCAGCCGCTCTCCGTAAAAATGGGCATAAAAATAGAACAGCTTACGCTATTCTCTTAGTAAAAAAGAGCGGTTACACACTGCTCAATAAAAGAGGACCATTCTCGCTTCCCTCAATTTTCCTCTGTTATATATTCATCTTTAGTTCAGCGATATAACTTTTGTTTTGCCGTCAACTAAATTACCATTTTTATCCTGACAAATAATCGCAAATCCTTCTTTTTGCGGCTTTGTGAGTTTTCCATCCATATAATTCATCTTGTCTACATTTGCGAATGCACCCTGTTCAAGTAGTCTGATATATCCGCGTTTGGAATCGCCGATCATGTGCGTGTGCGCCATCACAACGCAGTCAAACCCTTCCTTATCCGTGTCCTGCAAATAATCCTTCGCTTTGTCGGCAGTAGCAAGCATTCCCTGCCTGTATGCAAGAGGATGAACAAACCATGTTTTTCCGATTTTACACTTCCAATCGTCAACATACTGAATTTCAATGTCGTCAAAAATATTTACAAGTGGTTCATAGTAAACCTTCGATCTACTGAGCTTGTCGTAGTGCTTGAATCCATCAAGAAAGATCAATTCCAGTGATGTATCAGGCATAAGCTCCAGAATGTCTGTGTCCAAATTCTTAGAAAAATAATTTGCAAAACGTTTATCATGATTGCCGTAATTGCAAATCACTTTCTTGGGATGGATAAATTCGATTAAATCGATTAGATATTTCCGACCCTGAATCATTTCTTCTATCGGCGAAATCCTATACTGTTTGGGAAAACGCGAGAGGGCCTGACAATCCACAACATCCCCGTTGATTTGCAGAACATCTACGTTTCGATAATCCCTTAATGATTCAAACGGCAGTTGAAATGGAACATGCAAATCAGAAATAGATAGAATAGTAGTAGCAACACCGGAATTTCCATTAAGATAATCGTCGTATTCCGCGTAACCTACAGAAATTTTTCTCAGCTGATCCGGTGTAATATTTAGGCCGAGCATGTCACGAATTTCAATCCAGTCCATGTCTGTCTCGCCGCGCTTTTTGGCAAGACAGCATCTTAATTTCCACTCAAAATCAGTTTCATTTTCACGTCTGTTTAAATCGGTCAATCAGCCACCAACTTTCTATTCTTCGTCGTCGGCTGGAATGATATCAAGCTCATCTTCAGACTTTAACTGCACAGTAAATTCAATTGGCTGATTTCTAAAAACATTCAGAAGGTCACTGATTGCAACTACCTGTTCTGTGTCATTTTCGTCCACATAAACAATACTTGCTCTGTCGTCAGATAGAGTTCCTTTGATGTTCAACTTGTCTGTTGTGCTTCTTTTAAACTGTAATTTACTTTTTGCCATAATCCTTTTAATCCTCCTGTGCGGGTTACGCACTAATTGTTTTGTTTTTCCGATAGTTTTCCAAAGTAGTCTTAATGGCTCTTGACTCAGTGGCATAATAAGTGTGGCGATTAGAGTTCGTCCGATGAATGTCGTCGCCCCATTTGAATCCCTTCCTTACCAGGAATTCCATTTCGCTTTTCGTGATCGTAAAAATAGTAAAACACATCCTTTTCTTCCATATTTTCCATACTCTCGATGGAATTTTTAAGCCGCTATCGGGATTTGAACCCGAGTCTACTGGTTGGAAGCCAGCCATGCTAGACCAAACTACACTACAGCGGCGGGAATTGCGGAAGCAGGATTCGAACCTGCATGCCTCTGATAATGAGTCAGATGAGCGTCCAATTGCTCGTCATTCCGCGATGATTTTTGAGACATGGCGACCATGCTGCACTTTGCGAACACAGCCGCCACAAAAGAAAGGAGATAATAAAAAATGAAACAAAAATAACATAAGATAGAAGTGCGGATATCCCGTGAACAAAATAGCAGGAGGACAACGGGATAAATCTGCATCTCCTTCTGAAATGAAGGCAATAATGCCAATGAGAAAACTGGAATAACATCTTTCGATTCCAACCAATTGTCATATTTACCGAAGCAAATATAGTAGAATTATTCTCATAATTAATTTATCAGACCAGTTCAAATCCGAAGAATTTAAATCAATATCTATTAATCTATATGCGGCGAAACGATGTTAGGATGTTATGGAGTATCGGGTGGTGAAGTGAAGATCTTTTGATGTGTAGGATTAACGAGAGGGCGAAACGCATTCATCTTAGTATTTGTAATTTCGCAACTTTCTCTTGCGTTAATAGCTATGTATATTTTTAAAATTTACACTTACCATCAAAAAAGTTTTTGACCAGATATGGTTCTGTTCACACCTTGCAGCGTTACACTTCATCTGCATCTGAAGCGGTTAGCCATCAATTGACTTACTCCAATTCTCTCATTGGCATTATTGGTAGGAGAGTGCCGCTTATTGCAGCACTACATCCTCCAGAGTAGAACCGATTTCATATTTCGGTTCAAAATCCACAACAGTCGTAACCATAGCCGCGTCAATCTTCATAGAAGTTTCAGAGGTTTCTCGGCGAGTTTTCTTTTCAAGCCCCTTCACGCTGTTGCGGTCGTATCGGATAGTGGTTACTTCCTTTACTGGATATTTATAAGGCTTCTGCTCGCCATTAATATCAAATTTGTAATCAGTTGCCTGACCGTCTCTTTCAGTATTCTTCATAGAACCCATAGCAGAGAGTGTATTAAGATACTTCTGCTTGAGTTTATTCATGCCAACGGCGGAATCCACGTCAAAATCCAGATCGTCTTTCGCTTTTTTAATAGCGGCGGAAACAGCGTCTTTTTCGTCAAATAACTTAGACATCAGATTCAGTAGGTCATTTGGCTCAAATTCCATTTCAGAATAAGCCGTTGAAACCTTGATTTCCTCGTCCGTAGCATCTTTATTTACCTTTGTTTTCTGGTGTTTCTGAACTGTCTCAGTGATGAAGCTTCTGTTGTCCAGATAATTAGAAGCCATGGAAATAAGATCGCTGATGAAGTTCTGATATTCGAATGCTTCTTTTAATACCATAATATTTTCTCCTTTTAATCCTTGAAATATTTCGTAGAAGCCACATATTAAGCCTGTGGCTAAGGCATTAAAAACATGTTCCCATACTTATTAACCGCATTGGATCACAGCGGCGAGAGTATGTCAGGCAAAAAGCCCGTGTCCCCTCACTAACAGACTATTTGATCATGCGAAAACCCTTGATTTTCCAGCGTTTTCGGAAGATAAAATGAGTTCGGGCATCCACTTTTTAGGCGTTTTTTGCAGTTTTTTGGTCGTCGATGTTTTTGGTAAAGCAGCTCAAAAACGATTTGGGATTGCATTCGTATAACACTTTCAGTAAAATTGCTTTATTCTGAGCAAGTTTACTAGCAGTTTGCGCTTTATTGTTTTTAAGAGACGGAGTTATAAAGAATGCCCTATCTATCAACCAAGACATCAATCCTAGATAATTTCCAGATATATTTATCTGTCTAAGATCTTTTACTAAATCGTTAAAGTTGCTTTTTAATACCAAGACTTCTTCACGATTCCATTCTCCAGAAATTTGTACGGCTATTAAATCAATGGAAAACCTTTCAATCAGCTCTTCCACCTTAATACATTTTCTTCGACGGATATCAAGAGGATGTTTGATGAAAAACTTGTCCATAGGAATTGTTTTTTGATACTTGCCTCTTCCTAGATTTGCGTTGACAAGATAATTCATTGGACAGACAAGATCCTTATTAATATTCTCTCTATTGAAATCTCTTTTGATGACTCTCCAAAATTCCGGATATTTGTTTTTTTCGATATCCATATCCGCCTTTATACGCGAGATTTCTTTTGCTACATCAACATCAAATCTTCGCTTTGCATTATCAATTGCAACCTGAGCTAAGACACTCAAAATGCAAACATAATCATCATATTTAGAATCGTCTGAATTACAAGAATACGTTTGCCCTATTTGAGCTAAATTACTAGATCCGCCAATGTCCGTTTGTGACTTCGCAAGATTACTATCCATACGTGCAAAATCATTCATCGTGTTGTTGTACACATTGGATTCTTTCGGAATATTATTTACAACAGTTGGATATTCTTTGTAGCATTTTGATGCGAATAAAACGATTTCCGGTTGGTTTGTAGTGAATCCAAAATCCGAATCCATATCCATTCCATTTGCTCTGTCCTGTGCGTCTGTTCCATTCATATTGATCGCAACACATTGCTTGCCAAGATTAAAATACTTTTTTATTTTCGGATTGTGACCATTGTGCAAATACAGAATGTTGTTTTTGCTGTTGAAAGGACTTCTGAAGAAAGCTAGGTATTCACCATCTTCAAAACGCTCGGAATAACACTGAATAGATCCGTGTTCACAGAAAAAAGTATCATCATTATCTACGGCAGATTCAATACCTGTTGCCGCGTAAAGAAGCATCGCGTATGGAGAACCGACAACAGTTAGGTTCTCCGCATTTTGAATAATTTCACCAGATTTCATATGAATCACGTAATTCTCAATTATCCGTTTCTTGCGATCTTTGAAGTAAGAACTATATTTAAAATCTGGATTATGGTCGCATAGAGCCAGAAGAACTTCATAGTCATTAGAAAAATTGCTATGATCTTTCAAGTATTTAAAAAATACTGCATCGTCATTTTTCAATTGATTAACATATGCAAAGCTCTCAGCGCAAACTGTTGACATAATATCATAATCCAAAGAGTTCACCATCTGATAACTCATTTTCTGATGTCTTCCAAGTTTGCTGGGATGTGCAGTTTTTACGATTCCAAACATGCAATTATTCTCGTAAACCCTTTCACACCAACAATCATATGACACATCGAACTTTAGCCACTTCATCGCGTTATCTGTAGTAATAAGTTCAATATCTTTTACATAATGTTTTACTCCAAACATATCTTCAACAGTAGCATTCTGATAATTCTCTCCAAAGTAGTCTCTGAAAAATTGTTGGATGTTCGTGTTGAATGCCGCCATCTTGCAAAAATGATGTCGCAACAAGATGTATCCGTTTCCCCACGACGGGAAAATGCTAGAATCAATCAATGCTTGTCCGTCGAACAAAGTATTTTTTAATTTGTAACCAGAAATATGTTTTGTAACGCATTGACGTCTTTCATCGGTTTCTACGCTGACCACATTTGTTTCAAAAAAGCGATCCACATCCTTTAAAATTAAAATATTCTTTGGATTTATTTTAACCTTTCCAACAATTCCGCTGGAGACAAGAGGAGCATAAGCACTGATTTCTACAATTTTTGCATTCTTTTTTGGGAGTTTTATTCCCATATACAGAAAATCTCTGGCTTTTTTATAAAGCTTGTCTCGAATGAACATGCACGCACCCTTTTTAGCCTTGCCGGTACTTCGAAACAGCATTCTGTAATGTATTACTTCGCGTTTTTTAATATTCCCTTTTTTATCACGGGAGACATACTCGACAGATACGCCGTTGTTGTAATATAATTCTCGCAAATCATCTTTTGAAAGTTGGTCATATTCATAACTCATACGGCGAGCTTTAAAAAAAAGATCCTCCAATCTATTCCGTTTATTCAGAGTCTTTTGAATTAAATACTCATCGCCTTTAATTCTGGCCGTTCTAAGTTCCTTATGAGTCTTTTGGAACATCTTGTTAAAATGTTCTCGTTCCTGCTGATATGAACGTGTTCCGTAATTAAATTCCAAACATATAATATCTCTGGTGGATTCGTCCTTCCATGTTGACATTCCATTTTCCAACAGAAAATCAGAAAAAAGGCTATTTACAAACATGGCATCTTTATATTCGTAATGATCTCGCACGCCTATGTTATATTCATAGAGCGTGCTTGCCTCAATATTTTTTATTTTTAATCCATATTGTCCCATATTTTTTACTCCATATTTCTTACGAGAAAATCATACAGAACTTCCGCATTATGCAAATCGATATTTTGCCCATTGGCATCACGGATACATCCTTCCTTCCATTTTTTTCCGAAATCCAATTCGAAACAGAAGTAGCTAATCCAATCATCTTGATCGGCTTTCCCAAAAAATTTATGCAGCAATCGAACAACGGTTGTTGAACAATCCGGGAAAAACAAATAACCATCAACTTTGTTTTCTTTGAAAAAATAATTAAGGTTGGTACTACATCTTTCTGCGCTCCTCACGTCTTCAATTGCCTTAACGAAGTCATCCTTGCTAATACTAATCACTCATCGTCCTCCATAGTTTCAATTTTATAACCGAGCCATTCCAACAATTGCCGGATGCCGGTAACACAGTCATAATGTATATATTCTCCATCGATGTTCTTTAAAAATAGTTCGCCATCCATAATCCCTTGCCCACAAATAGAACAGTAGTGTTTTACTTTTGGCGGCGCGTAATTTGGACATCCTGGAGGGCACTTATGCTGTCTACAAATCATACACATTAAGCAACGCCTCCTTTCGCTAGATATTCATGCGCAAAGCCGTCGTCGGTCGTATAATAAATGTTTCTGATCCCAAAATCCTTAATGGCAGCCATGCAGGATGGACAAGGGCGCGAAATACCCATCGGTCGGCTATTACAAATCCTATAAATATATAAATCCACCTTGGAAAAATTGATATCCATATGACGAATAGAAGAAAGAACGTTGATTTCTGCGTGAATTTTCGGAATGAAATAGTTCGTCTTACTCGAACCGCGATAACGATTGTATTTGTCCTGCATTGGATGGGTTTTCTGCGAGTTACATCCGGCGGCGATCACAACACCTCTGTATACTGCAACGCAGCCAGTGGGAGAGTAGCTTGCATCGGATAATGCGGCGACTTGCTTTGCGCGTTCAAAAAATTTCTGTTCAGTATTTCTCATTTTAACTTATTGCTCTTATTTTTCTCTCTGTACTCGGCAAGTCTGGCAGCATTGCGCGCTTTCTGTTCTTCAGATATTTTCTTTTTCGGTGCATCTGGCTTTGCGCCTGCATTTATTTTTTCCCAACGTCTAGGAATTTTGGCACAAACAGAACCATCCTTATTCTCTGTAAAACTGATGAATTCGTCTTTGCGTTCTGTATATAACTTCTTTAACCGGTTGATCATTTTTCGTTCCGTAGCAGTAATCGTTATAAATCTCTGTCCAGTAAGCCATTCGATGCAGTTTTCGTTGTTTTTGTCAAAATTTTTCTCGATCATGCGCCATACCTCCCATTCGTCTCTAAGGCTTTGCGACATTGATCGTCAAATGCAAAGTCTGACGCAATTTTGCTTGCAATGATTGAACCTGTTGATGGATCACCACTTGGCCCATAAAAATCAAATTCTGCAATAATTCCTCCAAACCGATTACGGTTCTCCCTTAAAATAAAATCCCCTACCATAAATTCTTATCTCCTTTGTTTTAAATTTCATAGCACCACTCCTTTTGGTTAGCTGTGATTGATGGGTTACATTTATTTATTCTCCATCTACATTTACTGATGGATGAATGTTGTAAATTTGTAGCATTTTTTGGATCGCCCATTTTACCTCTTGCTCATATCCTTTTTTGTTGAGTACATATACGTTTGGGATATTTTGAGGAATTTTTCCAACATAAGCTTTCACATCTTCGGCGTTTATCTTTATGAGAATTGGCTGCTTGTCCGCAACGGTTGATGTAAAACATGTCATACATTGGTTAATAGTATCCTTTGACATCGATAGTTCCTTAGACATAGAATCAACGCTTTTCCAAAATGCTTCCGGTTTAGAACTTGGATTTTTCATGATTTCCTGATTCCTATTATTTCGAGGGCGGATGTAAATATAAGAGTTGATATATAAAAATGCCATCAGCAAATTCTCTTTATTTATACTCGATTCTGCCATCATGATAAAATCAAGCTGTGATGATGTAATTTTGGAGAACTTGTCCGCTGCATCAAAACTTTCCGGAATAACTTTAATTTCGATTCCCGTGTCATATCCGATAGAGTCCAGGTTTTGTTTTATTTCGATCATGTGGTTATTAATCATATACTCCAACACATCCAATATCTCATGAAACACCTTTGGCTTATGCTTTGTGGTTTTGTATCCATAAAACTCCATAACCTTTCTGATTGTTATCCAGCTATAATCTTCATAAGACCTATATCTGTCAATAAGGATATAAGTTATATAGAATTTTCTGCTAACTCCATATTTAGACCTGATATCTCCCTGAATATAATCGTTTGGGAACTTTGTGAAGTATTCAGGCTTTTGCAATAATCTACACCTCTTTTGCATACACAATTTTGTTTTGCGGATTCATGTTTTCCAATTGTTTTCTTATTTTCAAAATCATTGGTTGGTCATATTTGCTGAACCCTGTATTTCTCGGATTATAAAAAGAAACGCATTGAAAAAGACGGTTAGATATTCTTATATAGTGAAATTGTGATTTTACCAATCCCGTAATATTACCAAAACATCCATACAACCGTTTTTCTGTTATATACTTATTCTCCAAATCGAATTGCATAGTTATTATTTCTGAATACTTTGAATATGGCGTATCTCTGCTCACACATTTTACCTGATAGATTTTTTCATTAACTTTGAACGGTTTGCTATTTGCGCCAAAATAAAAATCACCAATTTCAAGATTCCTTGAGTACAAATCATTTTTGAAGTCCTCTTTCAACAGTAGCTCACGATCTCTCCAGATCAATGATTGGTTTACTGTATTCGTAATTTTTACTTCAAACAAGTTGATAACTCGATCAGAAATGCTAGAATAGTATTCCGACAGCTCTGCCCATAATTTAGGATTCGTGTTGTATATTTCAATGGCAATGTATCCACTTTGCGTTTCCGCTAGGATATCAACAATAATTTTTCGATCCCAATCCGTATGGAATTTTTCTCTTAAATCCACTTCGGTTTCAACGCCGATTATGGATAGCAATTTTCCGCAAGACAAAATTTGCATACCTGCCATCACCAAATTATTTTTATAGTGTTTATGTATTTTTGACTCCATATAATTCTCCTTTGTGTAAGACCCGTCGTTCGGCAAACTACACTTTTGTGTATGTCGGCTGAACCACCGTCGTTCGGCAGACGACACTTTTGTGTATGTCAGCCGAACACTAATAAGATATATATATATAAGATAGACTAATATAGATATTATATTTCGTTACACTACATATAATATCTATATAACTCATCATGTAATCTTTTGTGAAAATGTGGCCTGTGTTTAACACAGGACGCATTGACGAGCATTTGTTTCAAATGCGAAGTTTTATCTCCTAACTATTATTCTCTGAATGGGTTTTTACTTTTTCTGAACATCTCTACATACATCTACCCAAAATTCGTTCACTGCGTTCACGACCGACCCTATCAAGGGTCTATTTTCATCCAATACAAGACTCATACTATGTTGACTTTACTGGAAAACTTCCATGAACTTTACCTCAATTTCGCGTTTTAGCGGCATAGATGGACAGTTGTTAGCCTAAAAGATCAAAATGGATTTTTACATATTTTTTCTTGGAATTTTTCCTATGTACCGTTTTTATAAAAATAGAAATGCGGCTCAGTTTAAATCATCCCCCTATCCAGATCGTTTAGCTGAGGAGTTGCGGATATCATCTATGGTGCGTTTTATGGAAAAACTTCCACATTTGATATGTCAATTTGGCGTTCCATGTGCCTCGGTGGACAGTTGGTAGGCTAGGATGGCAAAGTCGATTTTCGCCATCTTTTTTAAAGTAATTAACGTATGTAGATTTTGCGCTTGTGTAAAGCTTGTTTTAATTGATTTTTTTATTCTGCTAGTTAAGATGAGATTTTTCGCCGTATTACAAGAAAGTTCCATAGAAGAGTCGGAAACTGCTTGTGTAAATCTTGTGTAATCTCATCTTAGAAATGAAAGAATAGATGAGTTCCATCATTTGGTCGTAAATAATTCTTCTGTTGGATTCCAGATCAACGATTGGACCATATTCTTTGAATTAGCATTTTGCCCTATATAATATTCTCCATTTTGATTTTTCGCGCTGGCATGTGTTAAACAGGTCTACCCAAATTCTTATCTGCTGGCGCAGCTAAGACCGACCCTAATCATAGGGTCTATTTTTTCGCTCTTGCGAGCAGATTTGCCGTTATCGTTAAATTTATTATTTAATAAGGAAAAAGTTTAGTAGAGGGAAAAATTTTTGAATTTCAGATTTTCAATTTTTTTGAATTTTCCGGCTATTTTAAAGGAAAGACAAGGGTTTGAACGATAAGGGGTACGATAACATCTTTTTAGAGATGGATTTCCTATTTTAAAGGAAAGATCAGGGAAATGTGACGATTAGAGAGAAAATGGGTTGGGGGAAAATTGAGTGGGTGTGGAAATGAACGTGCTTATAGAGATCTTGAAAAAACAAGCGTTTATTCGGGTTTTTAGCACCCCGGTTTGACGGATCGTAAACTTGCCAAAAATCCGTATTTTTTGCCATTTTGCGCCGAAAAATCACATTTTTTTTGTGGCATAGTGTGGTCAAGCTGAACGGCATCAACCATTGGTCGCTCAGTGAATTAAAAAAATTTTGTTTAGTCCCATAGGGACAGAAAGGTTGGTTATTATGTTAAATGGCATTATCGTAAATGGACAGATTGTGGAAGTATCTCAGGAATGTATGAACGTCATCATCCAGATCGCACGTTCTATGGGTCAGGGCGCACCCACAAGCGTTGCCACTCCGGCTCCCGTTGTTCCGGAACATACACCGAAGGTGTATGAGCATGTCACCGAGGGATTCGGCGACTTCCAGTTTGTCCGTAAGGACAACACGGTTGTCGTAGTCGGCAAAGACGGCAAGTTTTTGTACCAGAAAGCTCCTCGCGCAGCGCTTAACGCTCGCCTGAAGAGCGCAGGCTTTGTCTACGACAAAGAGCTGAAAGCGTGGGTACTTACCACCAAGGGTGGTAAGCGTGACATCGCAGGAGCTACAAAGTTCGTTGCCGAGCACAGTAACGAAGTTACTGCGGACGAGCTTAACGCCATCCGTGATGGATGGACGAGCAAATCCGAGAAACGGGCAAAGGCTACAAAGTAGCCTTTGAACAACCCGACTGGGCGGGTATAAATAGCCGTCAAGCCCAGTGCGTTACCCACTCTTTGAGTGGGTAGGTCGGAAAGCCACTGATACCGTGGCACATTGGCAATCGTTCTAATGCCGAACGCTCTGGAATAATCCTGTAACCGGATTCTCTCAGGGCATTTTTTCATGCCCAAAAATCCCAAGCAAGCGTGTAATGCTCACGCAGAAAAATAAAAACGTTACGGGCTGTAGAGATACGACAGTTCTTCCCAAACGGTTCGTGGTAAAGAACGGCACGAGTAAGTGCAATCATATGACGGTTTACAGCACAAAATATTACAGCGGATAAACCGACCGCTGGATGTGTGCGAATAAACAATCTCGTCAAGAAAGGACGGTGTGCACAGTGCCTATTAACTACATACGAGCTTTAGGTGGCATAAACAAGTGATGAGTGTAAACGATTCACGAGGACATGCGTGATTGAACGGTAAAGGGTATGCTCCGTAAAGGAGCATAAACGAGGAGATGTCGTAGAGGGCTGACAAACCAGTAGGAGCTGGTCTAGGTGGCGAGGTCAATGAGTATTTACAGTGCTCAGTAAAGCCGAGGATAAGAGCAGAAGAAAGTGGTGGCTCTAAAGTAGGTCAAGCCGATAACACATCAAAACATAGGTGTTCGGAGTTCGCATCCTAGTACAAATACAGTAGCGTGATTGACACAACGCTCTGTCATAAAATATCCACAGAGATACGATGGCTCATCAATTCGTTAGGAGGGACGCCGTTATCTGATGTGAATAGTCTAACGCCAACGAGGTATTAGCTCAGGCGGATTGATAGGTAATATTGGTTTTGATTACTAAAAAATCATTATCTGCCGTTATCTTGATAAATGTCTTTGCTATGAAAGTAGTGGTATTGATTGTCTCACTAGGGTTGAATCGGTTGATTGGTTACACGATTGAGTGGATATTTGTAGTACACAAGAGTTGGTGGCAACATCAATGTTGAATACATCTGTCTGTATTCGTGTATGAGGTCTGATTGGTACAATCCCCAACAGTAAATCCTATTGTGTTGATATAAGAATCAACGACAGTGCAGTATGTAGTATATATACATACAGTATTCAGTAATCGGTCGAGACTATAAAGTATATGCGGTTTGCATAGAAATATAACAACGTCACCGATAACCGTATGTCTTGTAATCGGTTTGTACTAAACTGTGGTTGGAATACCAAAGATATTCGTAACAGTTGGTAGCGAATTAAAATAATAAACTGTTGACTGTATAAGGTTTAGTCACCCAAATTATGCAAATATGTGGTGGATGATATGTAGCTAACAACTATGTATTTATCAGTGGGTTCGATTCCCACTTGCATATTTCGCAAAAGCGAAAAAATAAACATAAAGACAAAAAACTGGAGGTGGCATAATGGTAAAAGTTTGCCTGAATAACTATAGCATGAATGACGCTATAGATATGTTGAAAAGGTTCTCGATGAAAAAAGAGAGAACGAATTTTATTGTCAAGTGTGATAATTGCACTCTTGACATTGTATGCGGCGGACTCTTTAAGCGGGACGATAACAAGGTTGAAGTCGCATTGTTTACAAGAAACGGAAACGCATGGCATCCCTTACCTTTTGTAAATGAAGATGGAAGCCTGTTCACAGTTGACAGACCGATTATCAACATTTCTTTAATGTGTTTTCCTGCCTTTGTGTCCCAATTTAAAGCACTGTCGGATAGAGATATGTCGATAGTATGGGATGCATGGGATACCATCTCAGACTTCCCCATGTAAGTCAAAGCAGAGCTGCAAGCGAAATCAAAACAGATGTAGGGAGGATAAGAACATGACAATTACGGGAAAATATGAGCGTGACAGCAACTTCACGACGGTATACATGGATGACGCGATGTATACAATCGCAAGAAAAACCGGCGAATGGGGATGCCTTAAAATTGGCGATACGTCAGCAACCGGGCACGTTTTGACGCAGAAAAGATTTGAAGAACTGAAATCTTCCTGCGAAAAAGAAGGCACGTTTAACTTGAAATAAAAAAAACAAACGCAAACGAATAAGGAGAATAAACAAATGGCAAAAGCAAAATATGACGCAATCAGAATTGCAAAACAGTTATGCTATAAGGCAGACGTAATCGAACGGATTAAAGCTGCCAAAACGGAAAACGAAATCTTACGGATTTTACACGACGCAAGGCAGGATGTTCGGGATTGAATTGCAGGAGGAACGCAAAGATGAAGGAAATTACATTCGTCGCAATAATTGAAGTGCTCACACTGGGCGCTTTTTTCACGGGCAGCTTTTGCGCGGCGAAAAACGAAGAGGTCGCAGTGATTAAAGCATATATGTCCCTCGGCTGGGACATTCAGGACGTGGCGATTAGATAAGGAGGAAACGAAGAAATGAGAGTGAGAACGAGCGAAGAATTGTACACACTGTCTGAAGCAAGGCAGATTATCCGCGCAGAGCGGGAAGCCCAAAAGGAAACGACTACACAGAAGATTCTGGGCATTGGTCTGGTGGCTGTCGGAATTGCAGCGGCGATTTTGACCGGAGACGGAAGCGCAACTATTGTGCTTGTACCGGCTGGAATCGGTCTTTTTGTAACCAAAACAAACGTTTTTACGTTAAGATAAGGAGGAAAAAAAGAAATGTGCATGACAAGAGAAGAGTTCTCAGGCACACGCTGGCGGATGAGCACGGTATAAATGTAGCATCTATCGAAAGGTAGGTGCTATTTTTTATACCAAAAGAAAACTGAATAACGATAAAAATAAAACGCAAATAAAAGGAGATTAAAATTATGTGCAGAAGTTTTGAAGTAATTAGCGGCAAGGTAAGCAAAGGAAACGTTGAATATCTGAAAGGTATTTGCAAGGCAGCTGTAGATGCAGGCAAAGGCGTGACGATCATGGAAATCCCGGTTGAGCTGATGGAAATCGACACGAGATACCAGACAGAAAACAGAACCAGAAGAGATTTACGGTATCTGACAAATGCCTGGAACGAATCGAAACTGCTGCCGCTGGTAGGCGTACCGCACTGGGAAGAAGGCAAGGTATATCTGGTTGACGGATACGGAAGATGGATTGCGAGCCAGATCGTAGACAAAGAGAAATATAAAGAGCTAAAAGTTATGGTTCTGTTAAATGCACCGAAGGACAAGGCAGAACGCCTGAAATACGAAGCAGAAATGTATGCTTTCCAGAATAAGCAGGTGGCTAACATGACACCGATTCAGAAGCACGGTGCAATGCTAATCATGGGTGATAAGGCAACCTTGAAGCTGGAAGAACTGCGCAGAAAATACGGGTTCGCATTTGTAGCAACAAGCGGAAAACGAGAAGCGCATGTGTTGGGAAGTTATGCGGAAACGCTGGATTTATGCGGGAGAGACAACGGCAATGCAGCTGATTATGTCTTTGAAGTGCTCTATAAAGCCGGATTTGACCGGAAGTCTAACGGTTACGCTTCCTACATGATCAGAGGTTTAAGAGACATGTATCTGTTGTATCCGGATGATCGGAGAGACACGAAGAAAACGCTTGTTGAAATGCTGAGAGGTTTAGACGGAACGCATTTAAGAGCAGAAGCAGTTACAAAGTATCCGATCTTGGACGCAAAAACGGCAGTATCCCTGTATCTGGAAGATAAAATTTCCGGCGAGCTGTGTCTGGACAAGATGCGCCGCGTAGAAAACGGAAAAGTCGTACATATTGCGTAAATACATAGTTAGACCATGCATCGGAGCTAATCCGGTGTATGGATGTGGCTATGTGTCGCAAATATAAAAAAGCGAAAGGAGAATATTTATGAGCAACAAGACAAGGCTGACAAAAGACGGTCGGAAAATGCAGAAGTTTCTTAAGAAGTACGGCTACGATGTTGGACGGAAACATGCCGGACATCTTATTTACGAGAAAGATGGTGTCCCATACAAGGCAAGCATCGGCAATCACAAATCGCTGAACAAAGGTTTCCAGCGGCGAATCATGAAAGAAGCGGCAGCTGCTGCATCAGCAAACGCATAAGTGAAAGGAGAGCACGAAAATGACAATGAGAGAAAACTTAGAATTTTTAAAGAAGGATCGTAAGGTAAATGACGCTTTTTTACGGAAACTGGAAAGCGTCGGATTCGAAATTGAATATGGAAAATTTAGCTATTGGAGCGGTCAGGAGTATATCACAGTCGGACGGCAGAGAATCTGGCTGGTAAAAGAAGATCACAGCGGAAACAACAATCTTGATTGTGTATGGCGCTACCAGAACGATGTTGTCCGGGACATTCAGGAGGCAATCAAGGAAGAGAGAGCGCTGGCAGAAACAGGAGATCAGATTGTAGAAGAGTTTTTTGAGTCGTTTGACAAAGAGAAAAAAGAGAAAACTGAGCTTGAAAAAGCGGTTGATCTGCTGCGTCCGTTGCTGGAAGGCATGGCGGAAGGCAGAAACGAATCCGTGGAAGTCGTAGCGGACGAAAATGAATACGGCGAAAAAATGATTACCGTCGTGATTGATGGATATGATTATCCGGTTAATGTAACGGCGGAAAATGTTCGCAGCATGGTCAAGAGTGTTGTGGACAAAGTAGCTTTCAAATTATAGGGAGACGAAGTGTAGAAACACGTTTTCATAGGAAGATTGAAGGTAGATTTGATGAACTTTATAGATATTGTAAGAGAAATCTGTGCAAAAAATTCAACTGATTGTAGATCGCTGAATAAAAGTGATTTAGCACGGAAACTAATGGATATGGCGAATGTTCCTGATGATGCAGAAATAACGGAAATTCCTCTTGATGTTGATAACCAAGTTGCAATCTTATTTGTAGTTCCAAACGATGACAAGTATTATTGTTTATACGCCGGACGCTGGAATAATAATACAGAAAGTATGCAACTTGTAATTACTGGAACTGTATACAGAAGCGAAGATAGATTAGATTTTAATTTCTTTGATGAAGAAAAAGAAATTGGTTTAGATTATTTTAAGGCAGTTTAAGAAATGTGTGTTCCATTAGAAGGTAGATGAGGGACATGAAAGAAAGTAAGGTAAAAAAATATGAGTAAATTAAGAGTATGGTGGATTCCACAAGCAGGTGCAACAGAAGATTCATTTTATGTTCCTGTAGAAACAGTTGAAGAAGGCAAAAAAGTAATGGATATGTTGGCAGCATATGATGCATATCAAAGACAGAATAGAATTAAGCCTGATTATTGTAATTGCGGTGGAGTTCAGAGATGGGATGAAGATTCTCAGGATTGGGAAGATTGGTACATGGAAACAGAAGATGACTACTTTGATGACGTGGATGATTATTGTGAACAATGTGAAAAGGCAGACGATCTTGAAGAATTTACGCATGAATTATTTAAACAGATTGATTGGAAAAAAATTTAAAAAATGTAACAATAAATATGTGTTTTATAAGGGGGCAAATATGGAACCAGTAATGTTAAAGCATCTCGTAGCGAGATATAGAATGGATAAAATACTTTTAGAAAAGCACCCTGAAAAGAAAATGCTATTGGAAAAAAGAATTAAACAACATGAAAAAGATATAGTAGATTATGTTACTAGCGATTCATTTCATGCACAGTTGAATTTGCTGACATTGTAGTTCTGAGATTCGCATTTTCTTTGGTTTAGAAAGGCAGGTAAAATATGGGAAAAGGAATGAGTTTGGAAGAATTTAGAACGGTTTTGTCAAGCGATGCGACTATTGAAAATGAAAAATTAAAAGCCGAATTAAAAACACTAAAAGAAAAATCAGAAACTGAAATAGCAGAACTGAAAGAGAAAAGTGAACAGTATGAACAATGGTGTAAACAATTAGGAAGAAGATGTTTTGTTCAGACTTGTGGCGCAATGTGTATGAATTGTGGTGTTGAATGTTGTGATTATGCATTAACATGTGAAAATTGGGAAGCAATTACAAAGTATATGCAGAAAAACAAATTGCCACGAACAACGGAAACATATGAAAAGGTAATAAAATTCATGTGTGATAGAAGAAAAAACAAACATTGAAATTAGTATTTCGAGATAAACAGTACATGGAAAGGACGAAAAATATGCAAATAAGAGCAACTAAAGTTTTCGCAAAGGAATTAAAGAAACAATTAAAAGGAAACTATTGTATAGAGTCCGTGGAGCTTGTGAAAATTCCACTAGACAGAGCGTATATTACAGTAGGTAGTGGTTATTCAGACGTAGATATTGACTGGGATGACAATACAGTGAAAGTACTCAAGGTAAATTATAAACCTGAGTGCTATGCTATGTCGCAGTATATCACAACTGGCGAACTTTGTAAATTGGCAAGAGGAATTACTGATTTAACAATGGAACATTATATAAGTGCATTTAGAAACGCTTATGAGATTTAATGTGGAATGCGTGTTTCATTAGTTTAAAAAAGGAGAA
>ERZ780025.359-NODE-359-length-19926-cov-4.275376_pt1 | contig 19926 bp, 13 predicted proteins | sample MGYA00511862_ERZ780025 | MGnify/ENA primary metagenome ERZ780025 (study PRJEB29588, sample SAMEA2156186) | human gut metagenome | biome: human gut; feature: human-associated habitat; material: faeces | place: Denmark | collected 2008/2010 ...
AGCGTGGAAACGAATACCGCCTTTGTACGGGCCGATAGCATTATTGAACTGTACGCGATAACCGAGATTAGTCTGCACCTCGCCTTTATCATCCACCCACGTAACACGGAAAGTAAAAATACGATCGGGTTCAACCAACCGTTCTATGATTTTCGCTTTCTCGAACTCAGGATGCTGATTGTAGATATCTTCGATAGAAAGAAGTACTTCCTTTACGGCTTGAAGATATTCAGACTCGCCGGGATGCTTTGCCTCCAAAGAGGACATGATACGTTCGATATTCATAATATTACGTTTTAAAGGTTATTACCTTGTTAACTATTTGTTGCCTGAACAAAATGTCAATAAACAACACTGCAAATATAGGAAAACTTTTCAAAACACCTAAACATTGCAGCAATATTTTGATTAAATAATGATAAAACGTCAAATCACATAGAATATAAAAGAACAACAAACAAAAAAGCAGGGGGCAACTGTATAAACTGCTTGCAAAGGTAATTCTTTATCCTTCATTCCTCATTCTTCATTTAAATTGCTACTTTTGTCCTCCGAACTAATAAACCATGAGAAAACATGCTCAGTAAGTTTAAATTAAACCAGCTCTATTTCAAAGATACGCAGTTTGCCAACCTCATGACACGACGTATCTTCAATGTGCTTTTAATCGCCAATCCTTATGATGCTTTCATGCTGGAAGACGACGGCCGTATCGACGAAAAAATCTTTAATGAATATACTTCACTCTCCCTGCGCTATCCGCCGCGCTTTACACAGGTATCTACTTGCGAGGAAGCATTGTCTCAACTATCGTCCATGCCATACGACCTTATTATATGTATGCCGGGAACGGGAGATAATGAGGGATTTGACGTAGCGCGAACCATCAAGGGACAATACGAGCACATCCCTATGGTAATTCTGACCCCGTTCAGCCACGGCATCACCAAACGCATTGCCAACGAGGATCTCAGTTCGTTCGATTATATCTTCTGCTGGCTGGGGAACACCGACTTGCTGGTTTCCATCATCAAGCTGATAGAGGACAAGATGAATCTGGAGCACGACGTCAGTGAAGTGGGCGTACAGATTATTCTTCTGGTAGAAGACGGTATCCGTTTCTACTCCTCTATCCTGCCCAATCTTTATAAATTCGTATTGAAACAGAGCCAGGAGTTTTCCACTGAAGCATTGAATGCCCACCAACGTACGCTACGTATGAGAGGACGTCCTAAAATCGTCCTTGCACGTACCTACAACGAAGCAATCGGCATATACGAAAAATACAAGAACAACATACTGGGAGTTATCACCGACGTCCGCTTCCCTCGCGTTGAACGCGGTGAGAAAGACGCACTCGCTGGTATCAAGCTGTGTGCCGCCATACGGAAAGAAGACCCGTTTGTTCCATTGATTATACAATCGTCCGAATCGGAGAATGTGTCGTACGCAGCCAAATACGATGCGGCTTTTATCGATAAGAATTCAAAGAAAATGGACGTAGACCTGCGCCGTATCGTATCGGACAATTTCGGTTTCGGCGACTTTATCTTCCGCAACCCCGACACACTGGAAGAGATTGCCCGCGTCAAGAATCTGAAAGAACTTCAGAATATCCTCTTTGCCGTACCGGCAGAATCGTTCCTCTATCATATCAGCCGCAACCATGTGAGCCGCTGGCTCTATTCACGCGCCATGTTTCCCATTGGCGAGTTCTTGAAACCTATTACGTGGAACAGTCTTCAGGATGTGGATGCCCACCGCAAAATCATCTTTGAAGCAATTGTAAAGTACCGCAAGATGAAAAACCAGGGTGTGGTAGCTGTTTTCAAACGCGACCGTTTCGACCGTTACTCGAACTTTGCCCGTATCGGCGACGGTTCACTGGGCGGCAAAGGCCGTGGCCTGGCATTCATTGACAACATGGTGAAACATCATCCGGAATTCGACGAATTTGAAAATGCCCGCGTTGCCATACCCAAAACGGTAGTACTGTGTACGGATGTGTTCGATGAATTCATGGAGACTAACAACCTGTATCAGATAGCCTTGTCCGATGCCGACGACGATGTGATTCTCCGCTACTTTCTGAAAGCCAAACTGCCCGACCGTCTGGTTGAGGACTTTTTCACTTTCTTCGATGTGGTAAAATCACCTATTGCCATCCGCTCTTCCTCACTATTGGAAGACTCGCATTACCAACCTTTCGCCGGTATATACAATACTTATATGATTCCTTATCTGGACGATAAGTATGAAATGCTCCGTATGCTCAGTGATGCAATCAAAGGAGTCTATGCTTCTGTATATTTCCGCGATTCAAAGGCTTATATGCAAGCCACAAGCAATGTTATCGACCAGGAGAAAATGGCCGTAATCCTGCAGGAAGTGGTCGGCAACCAGTATGGCGACCGTTATTACCCGTCCATGTCGGGCGTAGCGCGTTCGCTCAACTATTATCCTATCGGAGACGAAAAAGCTGAAGAGGGTATTGTCAACCTGGCACTCGGGCTGGGCAAATACATCGTAGACGGCGGTATGACTCTCCGGTTCTCTCCCTATCACCCCAACCAAGTTCTGCAAACCAGCGAAATGGAGATTGCGCTCAAAGAAACCCAAACACGTTTTTATGCACTCGACCTGCGTAACGCCGGACATGACTTCTCCATTGACGATGGTTTCAACCTATTGAAATTACACGTAAAAGAGGCCGAGAAAGACGGTGCTCTCAAATATATAGCTTCCACCTACGACCCTTACGACCAGATAATCCGTGACGGTTTATATCCGGACGGGCGCAAGGTTATCACCTTCGCCAATATCTTGCAGCATGATGTATTTCCTCTGCCCCGCATTTTGCAATTGGCATTGAAATACGGACAGCAGGAAATGCGCCGTCCTGTAGAAATCGAATTTGCAGCTACCATGAACCGTGAAAAGGACAAGACCGGGACGTTCTACCTGTTGCAAATACGCCCGATTGTCGACAGCAAGGAAATGCTTGACGAGGACCTCACAGCCATTCCCGATGAAAAACTGCTGCTCCGTTCCAATAATTCATTAGGGCATGGCATAATGAATGAATTGCAGGACGTAATTTATGTAAAGACCGACAACTACAGCGCTTCCCATAATCAGGAAATAGCCTGGGAGATAGAAAAATTGAACCAGCAATTTTTGGACGAGGGCAAGAACTATGTACTGATAGGACCGGGACGTTGGGGCAGCAGTGATACCTGGCTCGGTATTCCCGTTAAATGGCCCCACATCAGTGCAGCGCGTATCATTGTAGAAGCAGGACTGACGAACTATCGTGTCGATCCTAGCCAGGGAACACACTTTTTCCAGAACCTGACTTCATTCGGAGTAGGTTATTTCACAATCAATGCTTTCATGAATGACGGTGTGTATAATCAAGACTTTCTGAATGCGCAACCTGCTGTATATGAGTCCAAATACCTGCGTCACGTGCACTTTGAACATCCTATAACCGCCAAAATGGACGGAAAGAAGAAACAGGGAGTAGTATTGCTACCCTCACGATAAGATTTTATGTCTAAAACAAGATTAAAACCAGATTAATCAACTATTCTTTTTTTGAGAAAAATGGGACAAATGATGTCCCATTTTTCATTTACAACTGCAAAACAAGGCAATAAGCGCTAATTATCTCATCTAAAAAACATATTTTTGTACCCGACTTCAAGAATTAGCAGGTAAAAAGATAACCAAACACTGTTGTTAATGGGTAAAAAATATACAACTTTTCTAACCCTGTTTACAGTAATATGTATTACATTGACCGGATGTGAGCGGGAGAATGAACAAACTGCAAACCAGGGCAGACTTAATCTGAAATTAGCAGTTGATACAAATGTAGAAAACATGGTAACACGTGCTACCGCTGATGAAGAGACATTACCCGACATCAACGACTTCTCAATTGCCGTTCTTCAAAATAATAATGTACAACTTACCTGGAACAGGTATGCCGACTTTACAGACGGAACGGAAATTGCAGCCGGCAACTATACACTAAAGGCCACTTATGGAAACATAGAAACCCAAGGTTTTGAAGCCCCTTACTACGAAGGAGCAAAAGAGTTCTCCATAAAAAAGAACGAAAGTACAAACATATCGGTCATATGTTATCTTGCCAATGTAAAAGTTACGACAGAATACACGGAACTTTTCAAAAAATATTTTACAGACTACACCGTAAACATACGCCCTGCCGGCAGTACGGACATCTCGTTCGACAAGAATGAAACAAGGGCCGCATACGTAAAGCCTGGCAAGATAAGCATTTACCTGTCAGGAAGCAAACAACAAGGAAACAAAGTCACATTTGAAGCCGCTACCATAGAGAATGCAAAGGCACGCCAGCATTACCGTCTGAAATTTGACGTACAAGCAGGGGGTACGGAATTGGATGTATCATTCACAGACGAAACGGAAAGAGTGCCGATAACCATAGATATTTCGGACGATGCCTTGAACACACAGCCACCGTTCTTTACGCCAACGGGATTTGAATCGGGAGTTGCCCGGGAGTTAACGGAATGGACAGAACCCGAATCCCCTTTATCAGCCTTGCTGACGGCGCGTGGCGGAATATCCAAATGTGTCTTGACAACTCGCTCTCCTTCTCTGTTAAGCAAGGGATGGCCTGCCGAGATTGATCTGGTAAATCCGGAACCAGGCATGCTTACCACATTACAAGATTTGGGGCTGGAGTTAAAAGGATTAAGTGCCAATGTCGATAAAATGGCAATATTGGACTTCACAAAAGTACTGGTCAATATATCTCATTCGGAAACAGACGAAGAAAATACATTTACCTTGACCGCAACAGACAAATTGAGTAAAGTAAACAAAGAGCCATTGGTACTCAAAATCAAATCTCTGCCTAATAGTTTTGACGTAGCCAAGCCTATGAATGCCGAACGTGGAAGCACTACCATACTGCTGACCGTCATTTTGAAAGGGGACATATCCAAAGTCAGCTATCAATATCAGGCATACGGCTATTGGCAACCTTTAGTTCCTACAAGCATAGAGAGCGACAAAGATACGCACCAAGTAACCATCACGTTCAAAGACGGGTTGCAGGAACCTCAACAGATAAAAGTAATTGCGGGAGATAAAGAAAAGACCGTGACAGTAGGAATCGGTGAATCATCCTGTTCCCTGACTGCTCCCGAAGGGGATGTATGGGCTAAAAAAGCCACTCTCTATTTGGTTGGAGACACGGAAGGAACAACCGAATATCTGAAGACGGTTAAGGATGTTACCGTAAAATGCAGAAAAGCGTCAGGAGACTGGTTTTCTCCATCACAAGAAAAAATAAAAAATGCGGTTGAGGTTAGCGGATTAGAGCCTGGCACCGATTACATATTTAAAGCCGTAATAGGTGGAACCAATACAATTACCGTCAAGAATGAAGTATCCGTAAAAACCGAGGAAGCACTACAGATACCCAATTCCGGTTTTGAAGACTGGCATACAGATTCCGATACACGGTGGTCTGCAGGGACTTTTGGAAATTTCACCCACTATTTTTATTACCCTTATACTAAAGGTGCTACTGATATATGGTGGGATACAAACAACAAATATTCCCAAGCATGGGTTGTGGCACCGGTACAGACAACAACCTGTCCGGCCGTTATTTATGTAAAAGACGCAAAAAGCGGTGCTAAAGCAGCAGAGATTCACACAGCCGGTTCCGGCGGAGGATATTCGAGTACCCCTGTCACGATGTACCCCGAGGGAGCAAAAGCAGGACGCTTATTCATAGGGACCTATAATTGGAGTGACAAGAAAGAAACCGTAACAACAGGACATTCTTTCGCTTCCCGACCCTACGGAATGAAATTCTGGTATAAATACACTCCCTATCAGACAGACAACTTTAAAGTTGACATTGAGATACGCAGCGGAAATAAAGTCATAGCAGGCGGCTCGTACATATCAGAAGCCGCAAGTTCTGCAGACAGCGAATATCAGGAAGCATATATCAACCTCGACTACCAAGAAAATATGGAAAAAGCAACTGACATATATGTCAATATCCTATCAACAACCAAAACCTCTTTCGGCAGTGACGATTTACAGAAAGCCGGAACAATTGATTTGACAGATTGTGCAACAGGCTGGACCACCCATTTAGGCAGCCGCCTCAAAATAGACGATTTAGAACTTATATACGAATAACAAAATATGAAGAAATCAACCACTCTGTTTACTCTGGCACTCTTTGCCATCCTGGCATTCTCTTCATGCGAACGCGAGCAATGGGGAAACGCCCAAAAAGGCTCTGACGACATAGACAATCGTGCCGAAGGTCAAATAGGACTGTCTGCATTAAAAGTCTCCGTAGACGAGAAAACAACTTCCACCGTTACCCGTACAGGAATCAATACCGACAATTTCATCATCCGCATTTACGATATGGATAAAGAAGGAAAAATGGTGCAAGAGTGGAAATACAGCGAGATGCCCGAAATATTCACGCTAAAGGTAAGCCATTACAGTATCACAGCCATGTCTCATGAAGTACAACCGGCAGAATTCGAAAAGCCCTATTACTTCTCCAAACTGGATTTTGAAATTACCGAAAATACGGTAACGGATCTTAAAGAACTGGTTTGTACTTTGAATAATATAAAAGTGAGAATAGCCTATGACGACGAGCTTCAAAAGCTGTTGGATGAAGACTCCAAAGTCAAGGTTTCCATCGGCGAAGGACGTTTGGAGTATGCAAAGGACGAAACACGTGCAGGATATTTCAAATCCATCGGTGAAACCAACATTCTGATTGCCGACCTCAACGCTACTGTTCAAGGAGAGAAAGTTACGATGTCCAAAGCCTTCATCGACGTCCTTCCCGGTGAAGAACGTATCATTAAATATTCGATGAAGCAAAACAGTGGTGGTGACGGCGACAATGGAGAGATTGGAAAGGTCGACATCCAGATAGATGCAACATGTGAGGTTGTAGAGAAAGACATAACCATAGCCCCGGGAGAAGAAGAACCGTTACCCGAACCCGAACCGAATCCCGAACCGGATCCCGAAACCAAACCGGCAATCACCGGCAAAGGTTTCGATATTACCCAAAGCATAACCATACCACCCGGTGTCTCAACGGACAATCCCTATCCCGTAATTGTAAAAATAGCGGTACCGGAAGGTATCCGGAATTTAGAAATAGGAATTACTTCCAGCAGTAGTGATTTTGCAGGTGCCATTTCCGACTTGGGACTCACCGACTTTGACCTGGCAAATCCGGGAGCGTTAATCGGAATACTCCAGAACTTAGGTCTACCCTATGGGGATAAAGTTGTCGGTAAAACCGATATTGACTTTGATATCAGTGGGTTTACAGGATTATTAATGGGCTTTCCCGGAACCCACAGATTCAATCTAAAGGTTACGGATGACAAAGGAAACACGGCATCCGCAATATTAGCCCTTATCGTAAATTAAGCAAAGCACAATGCCAAAGAAATACTTCAAATATTATCTGACAGCCATAACAGCAATTTTATTTATCGCCTGTTCGGAAAAGGACACCTTGAACGGAGAGGGAATGCTTCATTTGAAAGTAGATGTAACCGACCAGGTGAAAGTTACAACCCGTTCTATGACCGATGAATTGCAGGATTCTTTACAACGCCACTGTACAATCGGCATCCTTAATGAAAAGGGAACCGTCCGCCGATACAAAGGAGTAAACGAACTTCCGGAAGCGCTTTACCTCTCTGCCGGCAGCTACACAGCCCTCGTTACGGCAGGCGACTCAGTACCCGCTTCTTTCGAAACTGTATACTATAAAGAAGAACGCCCCTTCCACATTAACAGCGGCGAAGTTACCAACCTGGAGCTGACTTGCGGCATCGCCAATACGGTAGTTGCCGTAAAATATGATGAAGCATTAAGCTCCGTATTTCAAACCTATAAGGTTACGGTATCCACTGCAGACGGCATTTTAGATTATCTTCCCGAAACCAAAGACTCCATCGGCTACTACATGCTGCCGGCGGACAACACTAAGCTGCAATGGCATCTGGAAGCAACCATGCCCAACGGAAAAAGCTATACAAAAGAAGGAAACATTCCGGATGCGCAATCCGCCTATCGCTACGACTTGTCCTTCAACTTCATACCGACAGACTATGCAGACGGTGGCGGTACGGTAAAAGTCAGTATCAACGCCAATCCGATAAGAGAAATAACCGATGAAGTACAGATTTATCAACGACCTATCTTCCGCGGCGAAAACTTCGATATAACCTCTTCCGCATTCTATGAAGTAGGCATGGGAACGGAATTATCGTATACCGTAACAAGTACATCCGTACTCAATGAACTGTCCATGTACTGCGAACAATTCGCACAATGCGGACTTCCCGTCCGGATGAACCTCATGAGACTGACGGAAATGGAAAGGGGGCGTTTGGAAGCTTCCGGTCTGTCATACAAATCCAAATACAATACCGGTAGCGATGTCGGTACGATGCGTGTAACGTTTTCAGACGGTTTAATGAAACATATCACTGCAAAAGAAGGGACTTATAACATAATATTACATGCTACCGATGTCCGCAACCGCACCAATGAGGGGGTATTATCCATATCTGCTTCCGATGCAGTGGTGCTGACTAAAGAGGTTGCAGAAGGTGACATATGGACATCGAAAGCAGTCTTGCGGGGCGGTCTGATGAAAGAAACATCCGATCCCTTGATATTCCGTTACCGGATAACCGGCTCATCCGACTGGAAGGAAGTGGAAGCTGTGTTGAACGGTAAAGAAATGACAGCTGCCATTACCGGTCTGAAAGTGGCTACCACCTATGAATATGTAGCAGTTGCCGGAGAAAAGGCATCTTCCGTGATTTGCAGATTCACTACGGAGAAAGCCACCCAACTCCCCAATGCCGGGTTTGAGAAGTGGCATGGTTCCAAGCCGACCTATGTATACGAATCCGGCGGAACGATGTTTTGGGATACCGGCAACCATGGTTCACAAAAGGCCGGAACGGATATAACCACCGCAGACGGTTCTGTGAAGCATGGCGGTAGCTACTCAGCCAAACTGGAGTCCAAATATGCCAGCATGTTAGGTATCGGGCAGTTTGCGGCCGGCAATGTATTTTCCGGCAAATACCTGGCTACCAATATGGATGGTGTCGTAGGTAATGGTGTACTGGGTTGGGGACGTCCGTTCGAATCCCGTCCTACAGCATTGCGCGGATATGTCCGCTACCAATCCAATACTGTGAATTACGACAACAGTTGCGAATTTATCGACAAGGGCGATCCGGATATAGGAAGCATCTTTATCGTATTGGGCAACTGGCCCGGCGAAACATACGGCGGAGAAACATGGCCTGTAATAGTCAGAACCAACTATAAGACTCCGGGCAGCGCACAACTGTTCGATGTCAACAGCGAGTATATCATAGGTTATGGTGAAAAGGACTTCACATCTTCAACAGAAGGAGAAGGAATGATTGAATTCAACATTCCGGTAGAGTACCGTTATACCAACCGGAAGCCGACAGCTATCATCATCGTAGCCTCATCCAGCAAGTACGGCGATTATTTCAGTGGCGGAACAGGAAGTACGATGTGGCTCGACGACTTCGAATTAGTTTATGAATAAAAACATCTGTGAAGTGAGACAAAAAGCAATCATCATAACATTAGCCCTGGCAGCTATCGCAGGAGGTAAAGTCCAAGCGCAAGAATTCAAACGCCAAATCGAACAAAGCACATTTGTTCCCAAAGGCCAGTGGATAGCAGGCAGTTCGATATCTTACTCCGAACATACCGAGGATAACTACCAGTTCCTGATTATCGACGGATTCAAATCCGACGGCTATACATTCAAAGTCAGCCCCCTGGTATGCTATGCGTTTAAAGACAATATAGCGGCCGGAGGCCGGTTCGCCTACAGCCGTTCATTGATAAAGATAGATGGCCTAACGCTGAATATCGATGATGACAACCAGTTTGACATCAACGACCTGTATCAGTTGAGACACACATATTCAGGTATGCTGATACTGCGCAACTACATCAGTTTGGGCAAAAGCAAGCGGTTTGCACTCTTTAACGAAATCCAGCTGGAATGGTCGGGCAGCCAATCCAGAGTAATAAACGGAAAGGACGAGTCGGTCACCGGAACTTTCGCCACAACCACCGGCATGAGCATCGGAGCAGCACCGGGCATTGTGGCATTCATCAACAACTATACTGCCGTAGAAGTCAGTATCGGTGTGCTTGGATTGAACTTCAGCAAAACCAAACAGACAACCAACCAGGTGTATCAAGGCGAACATTCGTCAAGTAGCGCCAATTTCAAGATAAACCTGTTTTCCATAGGTCTGGGACTGGCCTTTTATTTATAATCAAGGATGAAGAAGTTACTTATATATATGGTGTGCATCATGGTGGGTATGGGAACAGTCCGGGCACAAGAAACGCAGGAAGCGTTATCCCAAACGCACGACTCGTTACGGATACGGACAGTTTATGTACACGACACGATATACATTGAACGACCGGCTGTTGAAGCGACTCAACCGGACAGTTCGGAAATTATCTATACCAAACCGGTCGGACGCTTCGACCGGGGAATTATCAATTACCGTTTTATACCCAAAAAGAAATGGGTAGGCGGACTTACGTTCTCCTATATCAATTATGACGGCGAGGACAGCCGGATGCTGTTCTCATTGATAAAAGACTTTGATTGCAACTTCCGTACAATATCCGTCAGACCATTTGTAGGTTATGCATTCAAGGACAATGTCATAGTCGGACTCAAAGCCGGGTACAACCACACCGTAGCCGACCTGGGCAACATATCGCTAAACATTGACGACGATTTGAGTTTCGACCTCAAAGACATACGCTACTCGGAAGACTCGTATAGCATCGCGCTGTTCCACCGTTCGTATGTGGGACTGGACAGAGGCAAGCGCTTCGGATTCTTCAATGAGAGTTCGCTTTCCTACAACAATGGCAGCAGCACTTTCACCCGTGGCAAGGACGAAGCATTGAAACGCACGGAAACCACCATACACGAGATACATCTGGGATTGAATCCCGGTGTTGCCGTATTCATCATGGAGAATGTATGCGCCGAGATGTCATTCGGCGTTGTCGGCTTCAAGTACAGAATAGAAAAACAGAAGAACAATGAAGGTGAAACAGGCAAACGCACTGCCAGCGGCGCCGACTTCAAAATAAACTTGTTCAACATAAATATAGGAATTACACTTTGCCTGTAAGATACATGAAGAAAATAAAAACATATGCAACCGGACTGTTCCTGATATTGGCAGGGCTGCTGAGCTCCTGCATAGAGAACAATGTACCCTATCCTATTATAAAGCTCGACATTACCGCGCTCGAAGTAGAGGGGGAAACCACAGGAGCGGTTATCAGTACGGAGAACCGTACAGTGACAGTGACCCTTGCCGATACCGTAAATATGAAGAAAGTATATATCAGGAAAGTGGAAATGACGGAAGGTGCAAGAAGCATCTTACGCCCGGACACGACTTTCGACCTGACCAATCCTCAAACGGTTATCCTGTCCCTCTATCAGGATTACCCGTGGAAAATCATAGCCAAACAGCCGATTGACCGCCGTTTTGTTGTAGAAGGCCAAATCGGTGAGGCTGTTTTCTATGTAAACGAAAAAGAGAGAAGAGCCATTGCCTATGTAAGCAAAGAGCAGGATTTGTCCAAGATTAAAATCAAAGAACTAAAGTTAGGACCTACCGGCTCCACCATACACGGATACGACGGCAACTCCACGGTAATGAACTTTACAGGCGGACAACCGCAAATCGTAATCGTCACTTACCGGGATATACTGGAAGACTGGACACTCAATGTGTTCGAAACAGATGCTGTCAAGATAACATCGGCAGACGGTTGGGTCAATGTAGCCTGGCTATATGGAGAAGGGCTTGAAAGCGAAGACAACGGCTTCGAAATACGTGAGGCAACCTCTGAAGAGTGGCAGAAAGTGGATGCTTCCTATATGATAACGACCGGTGGCAGTTTCTCGGCCCGTATTCCTCACCTGAAAGCATCGACCGCCTATGTCTGTCGTGCATATTCGGGAACTTCCATAAGTACGGAAAAGACCTTCACCACTACAGCGGCAATAGAATTGCCCAATGCTTCTTTCGATTATTGGAGCATGGATGGCAAAGTGGCAAATCCCTGGGAAGAAAATAGTACGCCATTTTGGGATACCGGCAATATAGGCGTTACCACAGCCAGTCAGAGCAATTCCACCCCCACCGATGACACCGCTACCGGAAGCGGCAAAGCAGCCAGGCTGGAATCGAAGAACGTAATCGTGAAATTTGCCGCCGGCAACCTGTTTACGGGAAAATTCATCAAGGTGGACGGTACAAACGGTATTTTGAACTTCGGCCAGCCATTTACAGGCCGCCCGACAAAATTGAAAGGATACTACAAATATACCACCGCACCTATTACAGACTTGCCAGCCGAAGGCAGTCAGGACTATACGCGTTTCCAAAATTACAAGGGAAAGCCCGATACATGTGCCATATACATCGCTTTGGGCGATTGGACGGAACCGATAGAGATACGCACCCGCCCTACCAACAGAAAGCTATTTGACAAAAACGACGAACATATCATCGCCTATGCCGAAATGTACAGCGGAACAACGGTAACGGAATACAAAAAGTTTGAATTGAATCTGGACTACCGTGCTACTAACCGTGTACCGACCTACATTGTCATCGTATGCTCGGCAAGTAAATATGGCGACTACTTCGTAGGGGGCAGAGGAAGCACACTTCACGTAGATGAGTTTAGTTTGGATTATGACTATTGAAAAGAATAAGAAGAAATGAGAAACGGAATATTTAGACATATAGCATTACTTTGTAGTCTGCTTCCTCTCTTTTTGACAGCTTGTCAAGAAGAGGAACAGATGTCTAAAGGCAAAGGACGTCTGATATTGGGGGATGTTGAAATATCAATAGAAGCGGAAACCCGTGCTTTTTCTCTCCCCGAACTTGATAAATCAAATATTATCATAGATATAATCGACCCATTGGGTGATATTATCGAAACTGGTAATTTAGACCATTATAAAAATGGAGTTGAGCTTTTTGCTGCAACCTATACTGTAAAGGCACATTATGGGACAAGACTACAAATGAGTACAACACCTTATTATGAAGGAACTACTTCCATTGTACTTACCGAGAACGAGACTGAAAATGTAAGCGTAACAGTTTCTTTAGCAAATGCTATAATCATTCCTAATATACCTCAAGATTTAATCAGCCACTACAATACCGCTCCTACATTCTATGTAGCATACAACGAAGAAGAAATATCTGTTGCCAATGAAGAAGCACTCTACGTATTACCAGGAGATACCCCCTATATCCTTTCATTAAAAGGACAAAATAAGGCTAATGTTGACATTGTAAAGAATATAGGTAGTTTAAATGTAGAAGCCAAGATGGTTTATAATATAAATTGCAACACCACGTTACCTACATTGACCTTACCGGAACAGCAAAATGGAGCGTGGGCTAAAAGACTTTATATAACTCCTGCAATAGCAAAGGATTCAAAAGGTAATATTATACCGACACCTCAAGGTATTATTTATGAGATAATCTCTGCAAGTACTTCTGATTGGAGCACAGCTACAAGTATACAAAGCAACGATAACCAAGATGAAATCATAATTACCAAACTTACAGAAAATACTAAATATAAAATACGCGCTCGATTAGGTGATAAAATAATAACAACACCAGTAAGTTTCACAACAGAAACTTCTACTGTAATTCCCAATGGTAATTTAGACCAAAGTTCTATTACTGCAGGAGCTGATAATGACAAGTGGGGAGGAGGCGGAGGTCTCTTTGGGAGTAATGGTCGAGGTGCTGTATATGAGTTCTATCCTGACAAGAATGAAACAAATAGTTGGTGGAGAACTAACAATTCAACCAAGTGCCCCAGTAATAAAGGTTATATTTATAGTTGGAGTTCTCGTTCAGGAACTCGACCTGATTCTGATGCAAAGAATGGTCAATGTGCCAGAATAATGACAAGTGGATATGGCATTAAAGGTGGACTATTAACTGCTCCTGGAAGTCCAAGCCATATAGCTATAGGGCGATTGTTTACAGATAAAATTAGCTTTAGTCACAGTTCAAGACCATCTGCATTAGCTTTCTATTATAAATATACCCCTAAAGGCAATGATGCACCTATTATTTCTATAAAAATATATAATGGCGAAGATATAATAGGCGATGCTCAATTAGCGAAGCCTTACCATTCTGAATATCAAGAGGAAAAGGTTTCATTAAATATTAATTACCACGGTAATTTTAGGACTCCGGCGACTCATCTTGAAATAATATTTGAGTCAGGTAGTAATACTGAGGTATCCAAGTTTCATAACAATACTGATGATGCAATGCCTATGTTTATTGGAAGCCAATTATATATTGACGAAGTCGAACTAATTTACGAATAATTAAACCCCAATTATAACAATGAAGAAACTTTTAGCTTTAGCAGGTATTGCGCTGATTGCGGCAGCCTGCACCAATAATGATGAACCGGTACAAGAATGCGGACAGATTAATCTCACTCTGGAAAACTCCACTGCTCCTGAAATCGAAGTAAGCACCCGCACGGTAACAGACCTTACGGAAACGGATGCGAAGGACTACAACATACAAGTCCTCCAAAACGGCAATGTGAAATTAGAGTCAACCAACTTTCTGACCTTTAAGAACACCACCTTCATCTTCCCCATAGGAAGCGGCTACACAGTTACGGCTGAAAGCTGCACGGAAGAGGTTGGACAATCTGCTAATGACGGAGTGGGACAAATGCGTTACTTCGGAACAAGCGCTCCTTTTGAAATCAGAACCAATGAAATAAGCAACGTCAAAGTAACCTGCACTATGGCCAATGCCAAAGTAAGTATTGCCTATGACGAAGTCTTTGCACAGGTATTCAATGGTTATACTGTTGAGGTTTCTACAGAGGCGGAACCTTCACGGATCATCACTTTCGACAGTAACGGCAAATGCAACAGTACATACGATACAGCGTTTTTTAACATCGACAGTAAAAATCCTAATCTGAAATGCACCGTTTCCGGTACATATAAAGGCAATGTGCGTACAGCAACGCAAACCATTCAGCTTGAAGCGGCAAAATGGTATAAACTGAATATAAAAACCAGCGCCAGCGGCAGAATTGACATGGGAATTTCGGTTGACGACACCGTAGAAGAAAAGCCTCAAGATGTAGAAGTAAATCCTTACTTATAAAACGCAGGATATACCCATTTTACGTTTTCAGCAGCACCATCATCTGTTTGTAATATCAGAATGATGACGCAAGAGCATCCTCCAGCTATTCCACCCTGACAGCATAATTGTGTTTTTAGGGTGGCACAGTTGTGCCATTTAATAGGCACGGTTGTGCCACAAGCTTGGCACAAATATAAATACGCTTATAACTTTCTCAGTGTCAGGACTACCACCTCACTTGATGCAAACAACCGCAGATTCTTACTGGAAGTTCCGATACCGTTTGTTATGATGACAGGTTGCCTCTCGGAATTGGTCCTTATCCCTTTCAGGAAACGCTGCCCGTAACGAGAAGGAACTACAGGAGCATACAGCCCAAACAGCGTTACCTGCCCTCCATGCGTATGTCCTGCAAGCACAAGGTCGGCATTGGTTATGGGAACATCTTCGGCATAATCGGGAGTATGCGTCAGCAATATGACGAAGTCATCGGGAGAGAGGGAAAGCGTAGGCGACTGCCCGTTCCGTTCAAGATTGAAAGGATTGCGCACCCCGGCTATCACAATCCGCTCACCATTCCGTTTCAAAGTATCCGCTTTATGCTCCAGCAAACGGATACCCTGACGCTCCATTTCCTTTAGAATATCATCGTAACAAGCCTCATAATCATTGTTTCCAAGAACGGCATAAGTGCCCAAAGGCGCTTTCACAGCTCCCAATGCCGCAATCACAGCCGGAACATACTCGCAGCCCTCATGCAAGTCGCCGCCTATCAGCAGGGCATCGACCTGCAAATCATTCAACAGGCGGGTGATGTCCTTCAGCCCTTTCTCTTTCAGCAAACTACGGTAGTGCAAATCCGATACAAAAGCCAGCCTGCAACCGTCGAATGCGGCAGGAACATCACGGTGTGCAAACTCATACTGCCTGACGCGCTTCACATTCTTATATCCGGATGCCGGAAATCCGGATATCCGGACAGAATACTCACCGGAAAGAGGCGAGGTAAAATTACGCGCAGACCGGCACGATGAAAAGAACAGCAATACCGGAAAAGAAAAAAACAGCAGTCTCCCGAACCCTCTATAAAACAGTGCCTGAGCCATAGATTTATCTTTATTGTTTGACGCAATGAATAATTTTACCCGAATAGCAGTGCAAAGATAACAAATCCTTTCGCTATCTTTGTAGTATAACTTTCTAAAAGTACGACATGAAAGCAATAGCTACCAACTCGTTCCACGCATGGATACTTGCCGCCCGTCCCAAGACACTGACGGGAGCCGTTATTCCCGTATTGACAGGTTCTGCTCTGGCATTTGCCGATGAAGCATTCAACATCATACCGGCGCTGTTATGTGCCCTGTTTGCCTGCGGCATGCAGATTGCCGCCAATTTCATCAACGACCTTTACGATTACCTGAAAGGCAGTGACCGTGCAGACCGCCTCGGCCCCGAACGTGCCTGCGCACAAGGCTGGATTACTCCCACAGCCATGAAACGAGGGATAGCAGGCATGCTCATATTCTCCTGCCTCATAGGTTGCACACTCTTGCAGCAGTGCTGGGGACAATTGCCTCACGGCGGTTGGGAACTGATATTGCTGGGGTTGCTCTGCGTAATATTCGCTTTCCTATACACCACCCTACTCTCCTACAAAGGCTGGGGTGACTTGCTCGTACTGGTTTTCTTCGGCTTTATCCCCGTAGACGGAACTTATTACGTACAAGCCCACGTCATTACGGCCGACGTGTGGGTAGCCTCGTTCATCTGCGGTCTGGTAATAGACACCTTACTGGTCGTAAACAACTACCGCGACCGGGAACAGGACGCCCTCAGCGGCAAACGTACGCTGATTGTCCGTTTCGGCGAACCTTTCGGCCGTTACCTCTATCTGGGATTAGGTGTGGCAGCTGCCTTGCTCAGCCTATGGTTTGTTTATACCGGCAAAATAGAGCCGCTTGCCTTTATCTGGGCTCCCTGCGTCTACCTCTGTCTGCATGTACTGACCTGGCGCAGAATGGCAGCCATACGAAGCGGTAAAAAACTAAACAGCATATTAGGTGAAACCTCACGTAATATGCTGTTCTTCGGCTTGTTGCTAAGCCTTGCCTTTATTCTGTAACGGTTATTTCTTTCCGTACATTCTTTCGTAGTACTTCTGATAATCGCCGCTGGTAACTTCTTCCACCCAGTCCTGATTATTCAGATACCATTCGATGGTCTTAACGATACCCACTTCAAATTTTGTTTCGGGATACCAGCCTAAGGCATCCGTTATCTTGGTGGGGTCGATGGCATAACGCTGGTCATGACCGAGGCGGTCCTTCACGAACGTTATCAAATCCTCGTTTATCCAACTGATGTCAATCTGTCCGTCGGCATCTTTCACTTGCTTTTTCAGGACTGCACGGTATTTCGGTTCCTCTTCCATGAGACGGCGGATAGTAGCGATAGTCAGTTTCACAATCTCCAGATTGGTCTTTTCGTTATGGCCGCCTACGTTATAAACCTCACCTTCCACGCCTTTGCGCACTACAAGGTCGATGGCCTTGCAGTGGTCTTCCACGTACAGCCAGTCGCGGATCTGCATACCGTCGCCGTAGACGGGCAGCTGCTTGTGGTGCTTGACGTTGTTGATCATCAGGGGGATCAGCTTCTCCGGGAACTGATAGGGGCCGTAGTTGTTGGAGCAGCGGGTAATGTTCACCGGCATACCGTAGGTGTCGTGGAAGGCCATGACGAACATATCGGCGCTGGCCTTGGAGGAGGAGTAGGGGCTGTGGGGGCACAGGGGCGTGGTCTCCATAAAGAAGCCGTCTGCGCCCAGAGCGCCGTACACCTCATCGGTGGACACCTGCAGGTACTTCTTGCCCTCTTTCCAGGTCTTGGCCTCGGCGTCATACCAGGCCTCCTTGGCGCGCTGCAGCAGGTTCACCGTGCCCATGACGTTGCTCTGGACAAAGATCTCCGGGTTCTTGATGGAGCGGTCCACATGGCTCTCGGCGGCAAAGTTGATGACGTAATCGAAATCGTACTTTGCGAACAGGCTCTCCACCAGCTCCTTGTCGCAGATGTCGCCCTGCACGAACACATGGCGGGGGTCACCCTCCACGTCCTTCAGGTTTTCCAGATTGCCCGCGTAGGTCAGCTTATCCAGGTTGACCAGCAGGATCTCCGGGTACTTCTTGAGCATATAATGCACAAAGTTCGAGCCAATAAAGCCGGCGCAGCCGGTGATCAGATATTTTTTCATAATTTGATTTTTCCTCAAAGTTGAATGTTGTTGTTTTTCGCGGGCTGAACCTCGCACCACTGCGAGATGCTGCTAAACTAGGAAACTGCTGCCCCGCCAGCGGGCTTGCCCGTTTACTTCATCCCATTTTCCCCATCCCAGTGCTCGAAGAAGCAGGCGAGGGCGGCTTTCCAGTCCCGCACTTCGTTGCCGACGGTGCAGCGGAGCATCCGGTTATCGAGGGCGCTCCACTTGGGGCGGTCGGCGCTTTCGGGGTGCTTGGCCTTGTACTCCTCGCTGGTGCAGGGGGCCACGGTGGCGTCCACGCCGGACAGGCGGATGATCTCAGACGCGAAATCATACCAGGAGCAGATGCCCTCGCCGGTGCAGTGGTACAGGCCGTACTCGTGGGTCACGCACAGCTGCAAGATCTCGTGGGCAAGGTCGGCAGCGTTGGTGGGGTTGCCGCACTGGTCGTTGACGACCTCCAGCTTGCCGAACTTCTTGCCCGCGTTCACGATGGTCTTGACGAAATTCTTGCCGTAGTAGCTGTAGAGCCACGCGGTGCGCACGATGAAGTGGCGGTGGCAGAACTGCTCCACATACTTTTCGCCCATGAGCTTGGTGGAGCCGTAGGCGCTGATGGGGCCGGGGATGGTGGCTTCATCCTGCGGGATGCCGCCGTTCTCGCGACCGGAGAACACATAGTCGGTGGAAACGTGCACCAGCCGTGCGCCGGTCTTTTCGGCAGCCTGCGCCAGATTGCGGGGGCCGAGGGCATTTGCCTTAAAGGCGTCGTCGTGGTGCACCTCGCACCCGTCCACGTTGGTGTAGGCGGCGCAGTTGATGATGACATCCGGGCGGTTGGCATCCGCAAAGGCGCGGACTTCGGCGGGGACAGTCACATCCACTTCCGCCACATCGGTGGCGATCAGCTGGTATTTTTCGCGGTCAAGCCGTGTACACAGCGCCTGACCAAGATGGCCGTTGGCACCGCTGATCCAAACTTTGAGCATTGCTGTTTTCCTCCATCTGGAACGGGGCAGTAGAGCACCCCGGAATTCTTCTCATACGCGGTTTTATTATAGCCCTGCTGGTTGAGAAGTGCAATGCGTTTTGCCGGATTTGGCGAAAAAAAGCGGCGGGATCAGCCTACATCCGTTACGGCAACATTGCTTACCAGGTCGTAGCTGGTTTTGGTGTTCCAGTCGCGGCGGATGACGGCTTCGGCGGTCAGGGCTGTGTTATCGTACAGGATGCTCCACTGGGTATTGCTGGTCACATCCTGCGGGTTGGGGGCCTGAGAGGCCGCCTGCAGGGGCTGCCAGGCAA
>ERZ780025.364-NODE-364-length-19812-cov-2.189756_pt1 | contig 19812 bp, 16 predicted proteins | sample MGYA00511862_ERZ780025 | MGnify/ENA primary metagenome ERZ780025 (study PRJEB29588, sample SAMEA2156186) | human gut metagenome | biome: human gut; feature: human-associated habitat; material: faeces | place: Denmark | collected 2008/2010 ...
TCACACATTTTTCCAGAAATCCTAAGATTGCAGAGTTTTTAAAGAACTATAAATTTGTAAAAGAATTTGGCAAAGGTGTTAATCGTATGTGTAATGAGTTGGAGCAGGTGGGACTAAAAGCTCCTGTTTATCATACAAATGCTTTTATGTTGCAGGCAGTTATTTATAATTCAAAAGTTGGAAAAACTATTGTTGAAAAAACCGCTGATTCATTAAAAAAATTGGCTGTTGCAGTCAATAAGTCGTTGATTGATTCCCAAAAGCCGACGATTGGAGAAAAAAAGTCGGCGATTGACGATAAAAAATCGGCGGTTGATAGGATAAAGTCGGCGATTGAGCAACAGAGATATAATGCAACTTTGAAGGCAAATATTTTTAAGGAGTATGATGAAATAGAAAAAAACGAATATTCCGAAGTTAGTCTCAACGAAGTCTCACGAGATTGAGACTGAGTGAGACTCTATGATATAGCAAAATGCGATAAAATCGGCATTTGCAGGTGAATTATAAAGTTGTAGTCTCAAGTCAGTCTCATTTTTGACACTGTTTGTTGAGACTAACGTGAGAATGAGGAGGTTCAAAATCATGGACATAAGTAAAAAAGATTGGAAGCTATTTCGAGAAAAATTATCAGGCTGGCAGGAAAATTATATGGAAGGTCTTGTTAAAGAGTATGCAAATTTTCTGAATGATGATAAAAAGCCTGCATCAGAGAAATTCTGGGAACTTGAAAAACGGATAAAAGAAGATAAACGTCATCCGGGAGTTGTCATGGAACTGAAAAAATCAGAGGTAATATGGGATATTGTTCGTCTTATTAGACTGAAAGTAATTACATATAATGATTTATCAGACTTTAGTGATGAATTACAGAATGAAGTAAAAAGAATACTTGAGATGAGCAGGTGATACATATGGAGATTGGTGCAACAAAAGCAGTTCAAGATCGACTAAAAACAACAAAGATTGAAGAAAGCAAAGGTGCATCACTTGTGTTTTGCTGGGACACACATTTGACGAAAATAAAAGGAAGAAATGTCTTGTTTATTGTGAATGCCAGTAATCGTTATACATGGCGACGATATCCGGTTCTTCTTCATCCCAGCGTCTTCCTTTTAAACCAAACAATATCTGCAGACAACCACCGAGATGGATAGCCTGTTTGCCCATTTTTTTGATGTGGGCGGCCAGCGGTTAGCCGTAGGCGCCACAGCCAAGCAGGGCGATGTCAAAGTCAATTTTTTCACATTCTCCGCACATATAGTCAAGTGCGTCAAACCATGTGGAAAAACGCGGATCTACAGCGCTGCCAGCAGTCTGTACAGCTTTTAAGGTCTTTAATTCGAACTCCGGCAGGATATCCGTGCATGGGAAGAGTTTGTCAAAATGTTTATACTGATCCTGGATCGACTCTTCAAACGGATGAACAACAAGTACCTTTTTTTCGGCAAGTGCAGCAGACCATGGGTTTTTGCTGCGCCATGGCTCTAAAGAGATCAGCCGGCAGGTTGCGCTTAGATCGTTACAGTATCTGCGGATGTAATAATCCTCACAGGCATTCTGCCATAAACCTAAAATATCGGTCTGCCGGCAGGCGTCCTTCATGATATCGTTAAAACGCGGCAGAAGGGATGTATCATTGGGGAAAAAACCGGCGCAGGTAAAAAGCTGTTCGCAGGCTTTCTCTTTTTTGTTTTCCATATGAAATTCGGCAACACGCATATTGAAAAGTTCAACGGCACCAAAGCGGCCCATCATAAATGGTCTGCCGGACTTGATGAGTTCTGCCGTGTATGTGTTTAAGGCATCCGTATCATAAAAAGGTTTACCGACATAATGCCGGTAAAGAAAATCCGGGTCACCTGTTGCCTGCCGCAGTTTGTTACGCAGACAGTATTTTAACTGATAATAAGAGGCTCCGAGGATTGTACCCATCTTAAGAACACTCCTTTCTGGTCACAGTACATAGATATAAACATCATAAACAATGCTTCCTGTGGTGTCAAGGAAAATGGAATGGCGCCAGGAATCTACTGTTTGACACGTCCTATACATTTTTGATACAATAAAGATTATATGAAGTTAGGAAAATAATAAATAGAAAAAGGAGAAGATATGAATACGATCAGATGGAAAATGCCGGATCAGTATCTGACTGAGTGGTACCGGAATCTTTCGGGAGCGGTAAAGACAGCTTTTTATGCTGCTTTTGCAGCAGGGCTTGCAGCTCATTTGTATCAGTTCACCAATAAATTATACAATTATGATGAGCTTGCGAATACACCAGGAGGTATCGGATTAAGTACAGAACAGGGAAGATGGCTGTTAAACTGGATGGGGCGTTTTATGCGTTCTGTATTTGGAGGTTCTTATTCACTGCCTTTTTTTAATGGAATCTTTGCACTGCTGTTCCTTGCCTTATCAGCGGGAATGGTCGTATCTGTATTTCAGGTAAGAAACAAACTGACTGCGGGGCTGATCGGAGGACTTATGACAGTATTTCCGGCAGTTGTGTCCATGTACTTTTTTATGTTTCTGGCACTTTATTATGCAATAGGCATTTTTTTCAGTGTGTTTGCTGCGTGGCTCACTGTGAAATATCCGAAAAATATCATTGCAAATATAGCAGCAGTGGTAATGATTGCATGTTCCCTTGGTGTATATCAGGCATACTTCCCGGATACCGTGTGCATTCTTCTTATAGTGGTGATCTTAAAAGCAGCATTTGGCGGTGTGAAGGAGAAAAAGGAATGGAAAGAGTTTTTCCTTATGATTGCCAGATTCTTAGTGGTGATGGCAGCTGGCGTTGCGGTTTATTTTCTGATCAATAAAGCGGTACTTGCAGTCACACATATACAGCTTACCAGTTATCAGGGTGGCGATACAATGGGAAAGATCACGATCGCACAGCTTATTAGTGCATTAAAATCTTGTTACACCTCATTTTTTGATCTGGGATTTTCCGATGTTATGGGAATCAGCTATAACCGTACCGTAAGACGTCTGATCAAAGTTGTATGGATCTTATTTGCAGCAGGTATTGGTGCTTATCTGGTTTTAAAGAAAAAAGAATATTTAAATAAGGTAATTGTTTTGTGTGGTATAGTGGTGTTTCCGGTAGCGATGTTTTTGATCTATGTGATGGCACCGAATTCCTACTGCTATACGCTGATGGCATATTCAGTTGTATTTTTCTTTGTATTTTTCCTGTTGTGGCTGGATGCATGTTTCCGGAATCTTAAACTGCATGCTCCGGTAAAGAGCATAACAAACTGGGTGTCTGCATTGCTTACGGCGGCATTGGTAATCGTGTTTGTCTGGTACGCAAATGGCAATTACATGGCACTTGAATATACGAAATATCATGATTTTTCCTATGTGCAGACGCTGGTCACCAAGATCCGGAGTGTGGAGGATTATTCGCAGGACAAGCCGGTGATCGTGGTGGGAACACAGATTAATGACAGTACGAATGGTATGGGAAGTCTGATCGGTGATACTTTTACCGTTGGAGGAAAAGCAGATACGAACCTTGGATATAACTCTTTGCTGTATCTGATGTCTGATTATCTTGGATTTTCACCATATTATGGAACTTATGAGGAGATCCAGAACTGGATGCAGAGAGAGGTTGTCAGGGAAATGCCATCCTATCCGGCGGATGGATCTATTCAGGTGATTGACGATACGATTATTGTAAAACTGTCTGATTATGAAATAAATTAAGGAACGATTGGATGAAAAAGTATTTATATCTCATGAGAGTACATCATTATATCAAAAACATACTGATTTTTATGCCACTGATTTTCAGTGGAAATCTGACAGACCGGCGTAAGTTTACGGCAACACTGCTTGGAATGATCGCATTTTCACTGGTCACATCTGCGGTCTATATCATCAATGATATCAGGGATGCGGAAAAAGACAGGATGCATCCGACAAAGAAAAATCGCCCGATCGCATCCGGCGCAGTCACACCGTTTCACGCAGTAGTGCTGATGGTGTTCATTCTGATCGCAGCAGTGGTACTGCTTGTGGTGTCAGATGCGACAGCGGGCAGTTATGCGCTGGTAATTTTATATCTGTTTATCAATGTGGCATATAGTATGGGACTTAAGGATGTACCGCTTTTAGATGTGACAATTCTTGCTTCCGGATTTTTGCTGCGCGTGCTTTTCGGTGCGGTCCTGACAGGGACGGAAGTGTCTGAATGGCTGTATCTGACTGTACTTTCCGGTGCGTTTTATTTTAGTCTTGGAAAAAGACGCAACGAGCTGCAGAAGAAAAAGGACGGGGATACCCGCAAGGTGCTTAAATATTATACGAGAGATTTCCTGGACAAAAATATGTATATGTGCCTGGCACTGCTCAATACATTTTATGCATTATGGTGTAAGGATATTACCAATGCCGGCATGGAATATGCAATGTGGACGGTGCCGATCGTGATTTTGATCTGTATGAAGTACAGTCTGACGGTGGAGGGAAATTCGGAGGGAGATCCTGTGGAGGTCCTTTTACATGACAGGGTACTGATGGCACTCTGTGTGGTTTATGGTATTGTAATGATAGGTATGCTGTATTTTGGAGCATAGTGTGAAAATAATGCAGGAATGGAGATTTTATGAAACGGACATATAAATTTTTCTGGATCATTCTGATCGCACTGATTCCGCTGCTCCCGTCGTCGGGATGGAATTTTAGTATTGATGTCAGTGATGTCGGATTTAACATGAATCAGTACCGGTTTTGTTTTACAGATATGGACAGTACTTATCTGCCGCTGTTTTTGACAAACATTTTGGGCGGATGCCTGTTAAAAGTGTTTGGGATACTGCATATACCGGCTTACATTGGCATGGAGACTGCATGGGCGGCAGTCTGCTTCTACCTGTGTTTCTTATCTTACAGGCTCTATGTGAGATACCGGGAAGATGCGCTGATCCTTCCGGCACTTGCGTTTGCCATGGTGCTTGCAAAATGTAATTTTCATTTCTTTATTTATAATACGGCAGTGGCATTTATGGCACTGACGGGATTGTATTTCCTGATCCGGGCTGTCAATGACAAAAAGTCCGGGATGCTCTTTTTTGCATCGGCATTTTTCATGCTGGCGGCTTTCTGCAAAATATCTTCCATCCTGCAATTTGCTGTGTTTATCGTTCTTTTTTATGATTTTTACCGGAAAAAAGATGTGGCATATTTTGTACGCCAGGTGTTATGGTGCGTGGTGGGTGTTTTGAGTAGTTTTGCGTCAGGGCTTTTTCTCATGTATAAAACATGCGGGATCGGCACTTATTTTCAGATGGTTGCGGATATGTTTTTCTATGCAGGAAATTCAAATGACGGACATACAATCGGTAACATGGTTGTGATCAATTTCAAAGGAACCGTGCGTGGAATCTTATTGCTTGCCGTGCTGTATGTCATTTATCTTGTGGCAAAAAAAGTGAAAAGCCTTGCACCGCTTATCGGATATGGTATGATTGCAGTGGCAGTTCTTTTGTTGGCAGGTGCGGTTTTCGGGGCAGATCAGATCGCAGGATTATCGGTGCTGTATCGCGTGCTTGGAGATTACCTGAACGCAGTAGCTGTGATAAAGGCGATGCTCTATGTATGTGTTGTTCTGATTTTAAAAGACAAAGAGGCTTCGGAAGAATTTAAAACCCTTGCATTTGCATCCGGGATGCTTGCAGTGCTGATGCCGATTGGATCGAATGTGGGTATCACACATCTGTGCAATGAAGCTTTTTTTGTACTGCCATATATTGCAATCTGTATCGGAGACAGAATGAAAAAGGCGAAGAGACAGACTGAAGAAACAGTGGAGACAGAGCACAAGCTGCCGGATGTAAGAAATACGGGAAGACTTCTTACCGTCATCTGTGCGATATGGTGTGTGGGTCTGACTGTATCACAGAGTTTTTATATGACAAAGGCGTATTTAAAAGATCAAGAGCCAAAACAGCAGTTCACACTCGATGAACTGCGCGGCATCAGGTATGATACGGATATTGTACAGCCGATGGAAGAAGTGGTAAACTTTATAAAGTCATATGGCAGCGAAAGTGATAAGATGGTTACCTGTGGTGCAATTCCAATCTTACATTATCTGACCGGAAGAGCTCCTTATATTACCGGATGCGGTGGCTGGATTGAGACAGATTACATCACGGCAGAGGAGATAGAGCAGCAGCTTGAGGAGTCTGTTTCGTCAGGCAGCGAACAGGAAGCAATGCCACTTGTGGTTTTTAATAAAACTGCATTGGATGAACAGTCTGAAAAAACAAATGTGGTCTTAATATTTGTAAAAGAAAATTTTTATCAACAGGTATTTGCAAACGGGGAATATGAAGTATATGCAAAAGATAAAAAAAGTAATTGAGCTGTTTGAATGGTTTTGTCAGAATATAATCTGGCTGGTGATGCTTTGCTGTGTCGGTTTTGTAGCAGTTTTGAATCTGCTGTATCGGTCGAAAGTGGCATATGTGTGGACGGAGGATGTGAGCATAGAGCGCACCAGTATCACAGCACTGGTGCTCGCAGTTCTGATTTTTGTGGTATTTTTGATCGCAGGATCTAAAATTCAAAAGATTGATGAAAAAATACTCTTTATTGTATTTACTGTAATTTATATAATTGCAGGGATATACTGGATTGCGAATGTTTCAACGGAATTGCGCATGGATGCGTACAGTGCACATAACGGTTCTGTGCTTATGAGACAGCATGATTTTTCATTTTTAAATCCGGGACAGGATATCTATCTGAATGAACATCAGTTAAGTTTTGTGACCTATGAATATCTGATTGGTTTTATCAGCACGGATGTGCGCTTTTTATATGCGGTCAATCTCCTGCAGATCATAGGGATCAATTTTGTGATCTGGAAGCTGACAGACCGGTGTTTTGGACAAAATCACAAGACAAATCTGTATGTGATACTTTTTTCATTTTTATTTTTGCCACAGTTTTTCTTCCTGGCATTTGCATATGGAATTATTCCGGGATTGTTTTTCATACTTCTGGCATTTTTGTTTCTGGATAAATCTTTGGAGAGCGGCAACTGGAAGCATATGATATTGTGTGTCATTTTTGTAATGCTTGCAGTTATTTTGAAAGGAAATAATATTATAGGATCGATAACGATCGCAATATTGTGTTTTCTTCGGATCTTAAAAGAAAAAAAATGGAGGCTGATCTTACTTGCAGTTCTGGTGATGGTTGTGTCAGTGCTTCCTGGAAAGGCATTCCATGCGTGGTATAACAAAGAAACAGGTGGCGTACTCTGTGGTGGAAAACCAAAGATTTTATGGATTGCAATGGGAACGGAGCCTTATTACAATAATGCAGCAGGCTGGTATAACGGCTGTTCGGACTGGCTCTTTTCGGAAGCAGGATATGACCCGGAGAAAGCAACAGAGCTTGGCAAAGCAAAGATCAGGGATAATATTTATATTTTCCGGCATAATCCGGATACTGCGTATGAGTTTTTCTCCGAAAAACTGGAATCCATGTGGTGTGATCCGATGTATGAATCACTCTGGAGCGGCCCGCTGCCGGATGCAGGGGCAGAAAATAAGACAGAGTTTTTTAATGAACTTTATTCGGGAAAAAGTATAGAACCGCAGATTGCCCTGGCGATGAAGGGATTTGTGATCATGCTGTTTGTTCTTGCAACAATTTTTGTTGCGGATCGAAGAAACAGGAAGTATGATTGTAACTATATTTTTTTATTTTTTACAGGCGGATTTCTTTTGCATATAATATGGGAAGCCAAAAGCCAGTATGTGTATCCGTATGTATTTATCCTGCTGCCCTGCTGTGCAAAGGAAATGGCATTGCTTTCAGAAAAAATCCATTTTCCAGGGAAACACCAGAGGACACAGGAAAAGTGAGAGGTAACAGAGGAATGATTGCAGTAAAAATTGGAGACGGCATGGGAAACCAGCTGTTTAATTATGCCTGCGGATATGCCCAGGCAAGGCGGGATGGCGATTCGCTGGTTCTTGATATTTCAGAATGTGACAATTCTACACTGCGGGATTTTGAACTGGACAAGTTTCATCTGAAATACGATAAAAAGGAATCATTTCCAAACCGTAATTTGGGACAGAAGATTTACAAGAACTTAAGACGTGCGTTAAAATATCATGTGATCAAAGAGCGCGAGGTGTACCATAACCGTGACCACCGGTATGATGTGAATGATATCGATCCGAGAGTTTATAAGAAAAAAGGACTTCGAAATAAATATTTATATGGTTACTGGCAGCACCTTGCCTATTTTGAAGATTATTTAGATGAGATCACTGCGATGATGACGCCGGCTTACGAGCAGAGTGAGACGGTAAAAAAATTACAGGAAGAGTTCAAAAAAACGCCGACCTGTGCCGTGCATGTCAGAGGCGGTGATATCATGGGACCTGCCGGAGCCTATTTTAAACATGCCATGGAACGCATGGAACAGGAAAAGCCGGGAGTACGCTATATTGTGTTTACCAATGATATGGAGCGTGCAGAAGAAGCGCTTGCCCCTGTGCTGGAAAGCCAGAAAAAAGACGCAGTGGGACAGGCAGAAAACAGGCTGGAATTTGTCTCAGAGATGGGAGAATTTTCGGATGTGGATGAATTTTTCCTGATGGCGGCATGCCAGAACCAGATATTGTCCAATAGTACGTTTTCGACATTGGCAGCTTATCTGAATCAGAACCCGGATAAGACGGTCATTATGCCGGATGATCTGTTAAGCGAACGGATGCGGCAGAAAAACTGGATTATTTTAAAGTAAGAAAGGTAAAAGAATGAAAGATTTGGTAAAAAGTGTACTAAAAGTTTTTGATGGAAAGCAGAAGCGCAAGCTTGTCGGAATGATGTTTCTGATACTGATCAATTCCGGTGTCAGCCTGCTTGGTGTTTCGGTGTTATCCCCGTTTATCACAGCGGTGATGAATCCGGAAGAGTTATTGAAAAATGACATCATACGTTCTGTTTATGATGGATTTCACATGCAGAATACCAATCAGCTGATCACGCTGCTCTCGGTGCTGATCATTATCGTGTATATTGCAAAAAATGCGTTTATCATTTTTATCAATAACATGCTGTACTGCTTCTCCTATTATGGAAAACGCGAGATGCAGGACCGCATGATGAAATATTATATCAGCAGAGATTACACATTTTTCTTAAACCACAACAGTGCCGAGCTGATGCGTGATATCAATACGGATCCGGAGATGTTTTATGCGGCGGTGTTAAATATGCTCCAGCTTGCATCAGAACTCTGCGTCAGCCTGATCTTAGTAGGATATCTTTTAGTAAAAGATGCGCTGCTCACCTTAGGCGTTGCGTTTGCGATGGTCGTTATGGTATTTATCTTTATGAAAAAACTGCGCCGAACCTTAGCGCGTTTCGGTGATGACAGAAGAAAATACAACGCCAATATCCTGCAGTGTATGCAGCAGGCGTTCGGCGGTATCAAAGAGATCAAGATCGCAAACCGCGAGGCATATTTTGAAGGGGAATTTGTAAAGCAGAATGGTCTTTACACCTATGTCATCAAACAGAACTCTTTCTCAAGTTCCATTCCGAAACCGATCATGGAAGCACTCTGTATCACGGGACTTATGGCGGCAATCATTGTCCGTATCAACGCGACATCCACAAGCCCGGAGCAGTTTGTCGGAACACTTGCAGTATTTGCGGCAGCAGCATTTGCCCTGCTTCCTTCTGCAAATAAGATGTCTGAATATTTAGGATCGATCATCCATAACGGTGTCGTGATCCACAAGATCGGTGAAGAGTATGCTGCGATCCGCGATATGGAGATCCAGACAGAAAAAGAAGAAAATTACAAAAAAGTAACATTAGACAAAGAAATCAAAGTCGAGGATATGACCTTCCATTACCCGGATACTGAGGATGCGGTATTAGCCCATGTCAATGTGACAATCCCGAAAAACAAGTCCGTTGCATTTATCGGACCGTCCGGTGCCGGAAAGACCACGATGGTCGACCTGATCCTGGGTGTTTTAAAACCGCAGGCCGGAAAGATCACAGTAGATGGTATGGATATCAAAGAATCTTACCGTGGATGGCATGATAAGATCGGTTATATCCCACAGACTATCTACATGTTGGACGATACAATCCGCAATAATATTGCATTTGGCAAGACGGAAGGCATTGATGATGCAGATATCTGGGAAGCATTAAAACAGGCACAATTAGATGAGTTTGTAAAATCCCTTGATGAGGGCTTAGATACCATGATCGGAGAGGCCGGTGTACGCTTATCCGGTGGACAGCGTCAGCGTATCGGTATTGCACGTGCGCTATACCGCAGACCGGAAGTGTTAGTGCTGGATGAGGCAACTTCCGCACTGGATACGGAAACAGAAGCTGCTGTTATGGAAGCAATCGACAGCTTACAGGGTAAGATGACAATGCTGATTATTGCACACCGCCTGTCTACGATCAAAAATTGTGACATGGTATATCAGGTAGAGGGTGGCAGTGTGACAAGGAAAGAGAAGGAAAGCGTATGAGTGAACCGATGATAATCATAGAGCCGTGTGCAGGGCTTGGAAACAGACTGCTTGGTCTGGGTTCTGCTTATGCGGTGGCAGAAAAATTAAACCGCAGGCTGGTCGTGATGTGGAAACGTGAAGTCGGATGCAACATCCGTTTTTCAGAGCTGTTTGATCTGCCGTTTGAGGTGGTGGAGATCAGCGAAAATGGATTTAAGAATGAGCCGGTGGCACAGCTTCTTGGGAATCATGCAAAAAAGAAATGGAGAAAAATGGCAGATCGTTTCTTAGAGTGTGATGATGTGGAACAGGTCAAAGAAACGGAAGGGTATGAAGGACTATTCCACCTGATCGAGCAGACCCCGGTCATCTATTTAAAAGCATTTGGGCCGATCTGCGAGGTCGGGGCAGAGAGTTATTCCTTTTTAAAGCCAGGCAAAAACATTGAAGAAAAAGGTGACTATCTGTTTCGTGAACTGACTGGAAATTGTGTGGGGGTACATGTGAGAAGGACTGACCATACGGATGCGATCGCAAACAGTCCGCTGGCATTGTTTGCCGGGCGTATGAAAAAAGAACTGGAAGCGGATAAAGAAACAAGTTTTTTTGTGGCAACAGATGACAAAGAGGTACGCAGGGAATTGAAAGAATTACTGCCGGATGCAAAGCTGATCTTCCCGCAGTCGGATGTGATCGACCGCGATTCGAAAGAGGGAATCGAGGAAGCATTTGTGGAGATGATCGCATTGTCAAAGTGCAGAAAAATTTTAGGAAGTTATAACAGTACATTCAGTTTACTTCCATCGTATATAGGGAATATACCGCTTGAGACGGTATGCCGGAAGGAATCATAAATATCTGCTAAGATGTTTACAGCATGAAAATGGCAGGAAGAAAAGAAGCAGGGAAAAAATATGGAACTGAAAACATGTAATATTTTAGGCCTTGATATCCTTGTGACGGATATGGAAAAGACCGTAAATCTGATCGAGCAGAATATAGAGCAGCTGCGGGGAAAATATATCTGTGTGGGAAATGTGCACACGACCGTGATGGCGCATGACGATCCGCAGTATCACACGGTACAGGCAGATGCCGCGTTTGTTCTGCCGGATGGCGGACCGCTTTCCGGTTACAGCAGAAAACACGGATTCCCGGAGGCGGAGCGTGTGACAGGACCGGATCTGATGCTTGCATTATTTGCACGTGATAACGGACTGAAACATTATTTTTACGGGAGCAGTGAGGAGACGCTTGCTCTGTTAAAAGAAAAACTGGCAGAAAAATATCCACATCTTCAGATTGCAGGAATGGTGTCACCGCCGTTTCGCGAGTTGTCCGAAGCGGAAGATAAAGAGATGGTCGACCAGATCAATGCATCCGGAGCAGATATCATCTGGGTGGGACTTGGAGCACCGAAGCAGGAAAAATGGATGTATGCTCATAAGGACCATGTAAACGGCGTGATGATCGGTGTCGGGGCAGGATTTGACTACCATGCCGGAAACATTAAACGTGCGCCGGGCTGGATGCAGAAATTGAGCCTGGAATGGTTATATCGTCTGCTGCAGGATCCGAAGAGATTGTTTAAACGTTATCTGGTCACGAATACACGTTATCTGTGGCTGATTCATCGGAAATAATTATGAAATTTAAATTTAGTATATGAAAGTTGTGAACAATTTAATTCCCTAATAAGTTTCAAATTTTTTTGATTCATAAATATTTATATCAGAAACGAGGTTTAGTATGTGTGGAATTTACGGTGTAGTCAATAAAAAGGTAGACCGGGAACTGGCGATGAAATGCTTAAACACGATGATCCACCGTGGACCGGACGGTTACGGACTGTGGCAGGAGGACGGTGTGACATTAGGACACCGCAGATTATCCATTTTAGATCTTTCCAATGCCGGAAGCCAGCCGATGTCCTATGCAAATGAGCGTTACTGGATGACGTTTAACGGCGAGATCTATAACTTTATCGAGATCCGGGACGAACTTAAGAAAAAGGGATATACGTTCCGCAGTGCCAGCGACTCCGAAGTCATCATGGCTGCATTTTGTGAGTGGGGTGAATCCTGTGTGGAACGCTTCAACGGTATGTGGACATTTGCCATCTGGGATAAACAGACAAAACAGCTTTTCATTTCCAGAGACCGTTTTGGAGTAAAACCGTTATTTTATGCCGAACTGCCGGATGGTGGTTTTGCGTTTGCATCGGAGATGAAAGTAATTCTGCCGCTTTTGCCTAAGGTGGAAGCAAACAAGCCGATGTTCGACCGCTACTTTGCAGACAATCATTATGAGTCACAGCCGGAGTGTCTGATCCGTGGAATCAAACGGTTCCCGGCAGGCCACAATGCATGGGTAAAAGACGGAAAGATTACACTGAAACGCTACTGGAATACCTTAGATCATCTGATCAGCGTACCGGATTCCTATGAGGAACAGGTAGAGCAGTTCCGCGAATTGTTTCTGGATGCCTGCAAGATCCGCATGAGAAGTGATGTGACACTTGGTACCGGACTTTCCGGAGGACTTGATTCTTCCGCTGTTATCTGCGCAATGTCCTATATTTCCAAAAACATGACAGATGAGCGCGCCAACAATGACTGGCAGCACGCTTATGTGGCATGTTTTCCGGGAACGGCGCAGGATGAAACAAAATATGCAAAACAGGTGACGGATTATCTTGGAATCAGCCATACCTTTATGAACATTGATTCCGCAGTTTCAGAGCGTGAGTTTTTGCGCCAGCTTTACTGTTTTGAAGAACTCTGGGGCAATCCACAGGTGCCGATGATGGAGCTCTACAAAAAAGAGAGAGAGATGGGAACCACTGTTTCTCTTGACGGACATGCGGCGGATGAGCTGTTTGCGGGATATGGATTTGATGTGTTAAAAGCATACCCGGATGCAAAGACAAAAGAAGAAATCGACATGATCACGACCGCATATTTAAACCAGGATGCGGAAGACGGAGTGAGTCAGCAGTCAGCTGCATTTAAAAAGCAGAGAAACAGACTCTACCGCGAATATATGTTAAAATACCATGCAAAAAAACTGCTTGGTAAAGAAACTGTAAAGAGTGCGTATTCCGACCATCCGAACTGGAACCGTCTGGATAATCTTAATAAGACATTATTTGTCTCCACACATGAGACGATCCTGCCGACACTGCTGCGCAACTATGACAGGGACAGCATGGCAGCGGGCGTTGAGATACGTATGCCGTTTCTGGATTACAGGATCGTAGAGTTTGCATTTTCCATTGGATGGCGTTCAAAACTGCACGGAGGTTTTTCGAAATCGATCGTCCGTGATGCGGGCGCAGCTTTTATGCCAAAAGAGATTGCTTACCGCCGTACCAAGCTGGGATTTAATGCTCCGATTCTTGACTGGATGAGGGGACCGTACCGCCAGTTTTTTGAGGATACGGTGGCATCTGCAGACTTTGAAAACTGCAGTCTGATCGATGATCCGGCAAAAGTGCGCAGTGACCTTTCCGATTTTCTTGCAGGTAAAAATGCTTCGTTCCATCAGGCGGCAGATATCTGGAACAGGATTCAGCCGTATCTGTGGGAGCGTGCACTGATTAAACAGGATTGGATACAGGAGTAAAAATGAAACGATATCAATATCTGGATGTGGCAAGGGGATTCGGACTTTTGCTTGTCATTATCTCACACAGCTGTGGGCTGAGCCGCTTTCTGATCAATTATTACATTCCGCTGTTTTTTGTGGTTTCGGGATATATTTATAAAGAGGGAAGAAGTTACAAAGAAAATATTGAACACAAGGCAAAACGCCTTCTGATCCCGTATTTTGGATACAGTGCAGTGCTTTTGGCAGTCTATGTGCTGATGGGAAGAACACTTGCGGAGACAAAAGCGTCTGCATTTGGAATTCTTTATTCCAGATACTGCCTGTACGACACGACAGTCGTCAAGGATAACGTTTATTTGTTTACCGTGGCAAATGGTGCCATGTGGTATCTGACCGCATTTTTTGCAGCGAGTCTTGTCTATCATCTGGTCATTGACCGCTGCCTTTCTGACCGGAAATTTTTAATCGGTACACTGATCGTTTTGACTGCCATCACAATGGCACTTGCAGATATTCCGGTACTCCTTCCATGGAGCATCGATCTTGCCTGCGTGGGAACCATCTTCATGATTGCAGGAACCCTGCTTGGGAGAGCACAGTTCTTCGAAAAAAAATGGAATATTCCGTTAATCGCAGCGGTATTTGTCATCTACATCCTGACAAGCTGTCTTGATCCCGGCATCAATATGTCCATCCGCGAATACGGCATCTACGGAGCATTCAGCGTCCCATTTTTCATCATCGTCGGACTCACCGGATCACTGCTCTGCATCTGGTTTGGCAAACTGATCGAAAATACGGCACCGGGCAGATTCATCGCCTACGTCGGAAAAAATACGATCTTCCTGCTCGCCTTCCACATCTTTGCCTTAGAAGTTGTCGAACGTATTGCATCCAAATTTATAGCAATTCCTGTGCCGGGCGGCGCAGTTGTACCATTTGTTCTGTATCATGCACTGCGCATTAACGCCGCCGTCCTGGGATGCCTTGCATTTTCAGAAATTCTGAACCGGTTAAAGAAACGCCTGCGTCGAAAAACCAGGTAGAACCAGATCGTGTTGAAATACCTACGGGGAAAACCAGGTAGAGCCATGTCGTAATGAAACGCCTGCGACGAAAGCCAAAGTAGAGATAGGAAGCGGTGAAACGCCTATCGAAAACATAACGTAAAGCCAGGGGGGCGGGAGAGTTTTAAAAGAAGGTGCTGGGGAGCCGCCGGTCCTTAGGGAGCGTATTTTGCTCCCTTAGTACCGTTGCGAGCGACACGCAGCGCAAGCGTGCCTTCTTATAAAACCCTCCCGCCCACCTGGCTTTTGTAATCCTGCCCAGGCGTTTCCCCGCGTCCGAGCCATTTACTGCAAATTCCACCCAGGCGTTTCCCCGCGTCCGAGCCACCCACTTCTACCAGCGTTTCCGGTACTCCGACGCCGTACACCCCTCCATCTTCCGGAACACCTTATTAAAATAACTCGCATCATCGATCCCACACAGGTGCGCAATCTCCTCAATCGAAGAATTGCTGTACCGAAGCAGCTCCTTGGCATTATTGATCCTTTTTGCCAGCACATACTGTATGACCGTCGTTCCGAATTCCTTTTTAAATTCCCGTGAAAGATAATACTTACTGATAAAAAACTGTTCCGCAAGCTGGTCTAAGGAGATATTTTCGGTATAATGTTCGTCCAGATAGTGCAGAATTGTTTTAAGTTTATCTGAGAGCAGTTCATTTTTTTCATTAGACTCGGTACAGATGAGCGTTAAAATATGAATGATCTGCTGGGCAGTTAAAAGATCGGTGTCATCGGTCGGTTCTTCGTTGTAGCGGATGATACTCTCGATTGCGTTGATCAGTTCTGTGAAATGAGCAGAGCGGAAATGCCAGTTATGGTGATCCCTGAAATAGGTATAATATGCCCTGGCCTCGGGACCGTTGAAATGGATCCAGAGAAGTTCCCATGGATCTTCATCCGTACTGATGTGGGTGTATTCCCCGGAACAGTCGAGAAAAAAACAGTCACCCGCATGCGCCGTTGAAGAGATCATTCCGCCTTCGGATAACGGTTCGCGGTAGGTGACCTCGCCACTGCCGGAGAGCACGACAAAAAACAGGTAGGAATTCAGCTCGCTCCGCCTGCTTAAATGTGATTTCAGGCTTTTTAAATAGCCAGCTTCCTGTATGTGGAAGAAATTTTTGCGGGTAAATGCGGAGGGGGTATTGATGACGCTTCGCGTATTTGTAACTTCGGAGGTTTTATATTTTTCAAAAAATAATTTTTGCATAGCAATATAATACTATTTTAGACCAATATATTCAATTGCAAAATCAAAAAAATTAGATTAATCTATACAACGGCTTAAAATTTTGATATTAGCAAAATAATCATAGAATTCATAAAAGGAGAGATGAAATGAGTAAAAAAGCATTGATCACAGGTGTCACAGGACAGGATGGAAGCTACCTTGCAGAGCTTCTTTTAGAAAAAGGATATGAAGTACACGGTATGGTACGCCGTTCTTCCGTAGAAAAGAGAGAGCGTATCGACCATTTAGAGGGCAATCCGAATTTTACCGTTCATTACGGAGATCTGTCTGATTCTTTAAGTCTGGTACGTCTGATCGGAAGCATTAAACCGGATGAGATCTACAACCTCGCTGCACAGAGCCATGTTGGTGTCAGCTTCGATGTGCCGGAATATACAGCAGATGTTGTCGCAACCGGAGTACTCCGAGTGCTTGAGGCAGTCCGTATCTGTGGATTAGAGAAGACCTGCCGTATTTATCAGGCTTCCACTTCCGAGTTATATGGAAAAGTAGAGGAAGTTCCACAGCGCGAGACAACACCGTTCCACCCATACAGCCCGTATGCAGTTGCAAAACAGTACGGTTTCTGGATCGTAAAAGAGTACCGTGAAGCATATAACATGTTCTGCTGTAATGGTATTTTATTCAACCATGAGTCAGAGCGCCGTGGTGAGACTTTCGTAACCAGAAAAATCTCCCTTGCAGCAGCAAGAATCGCCCAGGGCAAACAGGATGTGCTCTACCTTGGAAATTTATCATCCCTGCGTGACTGGGGTTATGCAAAAGACTATGTTGAATGTATGTGGCTGATCTTACAGAACGACAAACCGGAAGATTTCGTGATCGCAACCGGTGAGCAGCACTCTGTCCGCGAGTTCTGTGAGCACGCATTCCGCGAGGCTGGCATTGAGCTTGAGTTCAAGGGCGAGGGTATGGATGAAGTCGGTATCGACAAAGCAACCGGAAAGACTGTTATCAAAGTTTCACCGGAGTTCTATCGTCCGACCGACGTTGTAAATCTCTGGGGAGATCCTGCAAAAGCAAAGACAGAGCTTGGCTGGAATCCGACGAAAACTACTTTTGAGGAGCTTGTAAAGATCATGGTAGCGCATGATATGGAGCTTGTAAAAAACGAAAAATAACATTTGGAGAAAAGTGTGAAAAATAAGATTTTTCACACACAAGTTTGTGATTACGCTCAAACTTGTTATGTCTTGGGAAACAGACAGAAATGGAGAATAAGATCATGGAAAAGGATGCAAAAATATATGTTGCCGGACACAGAGGAATGGTAGGTTCCGCGATTGTCCGTCAGCTTGAAAAAGAAGGATATACAAATATCATCACAAGAACACACAAAGAGTTAGATCTCTGCCGTCAGGATGCAGTGGAGGAGTTTTTTGCAAAAGAAAAACCGGATTATGTGTTTCTTGCAGCCGCAAAAGTAGGCGGTATCATGGCAAACAGTGAAGCACTCGCTGATTTCATGTATGACAATATGGTTCTTGAGATGAACGTGATCCACGAGGCATGGAAAAACGGATGTAAGAAGTTAATGTTTTTAGGCTCTTCCTGTATTTATCCGCGTATGGCTCCACAGCCGATGAAAGAGAGCTGCCTTCTGACAAGTGAACTGGAGAAAACCAATGAGGCATATGCACTTGCAAAGATCAGCGGTTTAAAATACTGCGAGTTTTTAAACCGTCAGTACGGAACTGATTATATTTCTGTTATGCCGACCAACCTTTACGGACCAAACGATAATTATCATCCAGAGCACAGCCATGTGCTTCCGGCACTGATCCGTCGTTTCCATGAGGCAAAAGAGGCCGGATTAAAAGAGGTAACCTGTTGGGGAACCGGTACACCTCTCAGAGAGTTCCTCTATGTGGACGATCTTGCAGATGCCTGCGTATTTCTGATGAACAATTATTCCGGCAATGAAACCGTCAATGTCGGAACCGGAAAAGAGCTGACCATCAAGGAGCTGACGGAGCTGACCGCGAAGGTGATCGGCTACACCGGTGAGATCAAGTGGGATTCCACAAAGCCCGACGGCACACCCAGAAAACTTCTGGATGTTTCCAAATTGAAGAATCTGGGCTGGACTTACCAAACCGAGCTGGAAGATGGAATCCGTCTTGCATATGAAGATTTCTTAAACAATCCGATGCGTGCAGAGCGGTAAAAAAATTCCTGTTGTTTTTATCAGAAGTAGAAAATATAAATTATATATCATTACATATGGTTATATTAGGCGATAGATGCTATAAGTTGTAGACAAAAGGGATATCGAAAGATTACATATTTTGATATTTCGTCATATAAACTCATGGCAAAATGGTACGCAAATGGTACGCAGAACAACGCGTATATCGAATGGGAAAAGCCTTACATACAGCAGAAAAGACAGTCATTTGGCTGTCTTTTTTTATTCTGTTTTGCCATATTTATTGAGATACCAGTAGATTATTTCAATAGGTAATTGCGAAACAAGTTCGCAATCCTGATTAAAAATGCGGTAAGAATCCTGCATTGCAGGATTCTTAAGATGAGAGGATTCGGTTGGTTTTTAAAGCTCCTATGGTGTAGAATCCTTTTTTGATAAAGCAATCCATGACTTTGGCTGAAATATACCAGCTGTCACAAAGAAAGTAGAAAACTACCGGTGCAATGGGAAGTTCTGCAGCGATATCCTGTATGATCTGAATCTTCGATTTTGTTTTATCATACAGAATAAGAGCATAATTCAGAATGATTCCATTGTAGGAGAGCATAACGGACACAATCTGGTGCCTATAATCCTGTATTCTTTCCAGATGAGATTGATGGAAATACACAGCCTCAATTGGATGCAAAGCCTGTGACAAAGGCTGGGTAAATATCGGATAAAAAACAGTTGAGATTGAGAGTTTTAAAGTAATTGTAAATCTTATTTAAAAAACAAAAATGCCGTATTTATGCGGCTTTTGGAACTGTCTTCGGAACGAGACAGCGCCGTAGAGAAGCTCAAGGGCGTTCAGGAGAAGATCGCAGAGCTAAATGCGTCAATCGAGGCAGGCAAGAATGCGATCATTTCCAAACTGAGCGAAGGCGCCCAGATCAAGAACAAAAGGACGCTTTGAAGGAGCCTGGCGTACTGGGATGGTGCATACTCTTGTGGAAGCACAGGAAGCATATTCCGATGTGGCAAGGTCGCAGATATGGTGGCAAAGGAACACGGAGATGTGATCAAGCTGTCGAATAATCCGTATGTTTCCATTAACAGAAGCGCGGCAGTTGAATTGTGCATTACGCTGGAAACATTCGGTACGGCACATAAGGAGGAAATCATTCACGCGCTGGATCGGGAAGGCTATCGACCGAA
>ERZ780025.368-NODE-368-length-19640-cov-3.826653_pt1 | contig 19640 bp, 15 predicted proteins | sample MGYA00511862_ERZ780025 | MGnify/ENA primary metagenome ERZ780025 (study PRJEB29588, sample SAMEA2156186) | human gut metagenome | biome: human gut; feature: human-associated habitat; material: faeces | place: Denmark | collected 2008/2010 ...
CGTCGGCAATGTAGTAGAAGATTGCTTTGTTGCCGTCTCCCTGATATTCCACGTCTCCAATCTTCATGTTGAGGTTGAGGTCCAGGGCTATCTGACGCGAGCGTATCATGGTGGAGTGTTCACGGGCTTTTGCCTCGTTGTACTTCTCCATATCCACAGGCTTCGCCTTGCGGTAGATGCGTTTGATGTCTGCCTCAGACTTGATATTGGCTTTCTTCATTTGCAGCGGCACGAGACGTCCGGTCAGGGTCACCACACCGATATCATGTCCGGGGGTGGCTTCTACGGCTACGATGTCGCCTTTCTCCAGAGGTATCTTGTTGCTGTTGCGGAAATATCCCTTGCGGGTATTCTTGAACTGAACCTCTACCAGCTCGCTCTCATCGGCATTGCCCGGAATGTCTGCCAGCCAGTCGTAGGTGTTCAGTTGCTTGTCCTGCCTGCCGCAACTCTTGCAGCAGAGACCTCCGCTTCCGTTATGTAGTTTAAATTCCATCATCTATTTATTTACTATTTGACTATTTACTATTTGACTATTTACTATTTACGATTTGATACTTTGCATTTCATTATTTTGCCACTTTTCATTGTTTCAATAAAACAATCATTTTGAGAGAGAAGTCGAAAAACACCATGCGGGCGTTTACGTTCTGCTCGATGTGGCGTTGCGCTTCACTTAGTTCGTCCATGATACCCATGACGTTCCGTTCGTTGACAAAGGGGGCGAAACGGGTGGCGAAGTTCTGTTCGGGCAGCGTCATGTAGTTCATCTCCTTGCGGTGCAGGTTGTAGATGAAGTTCTCGCGGGTCATGCGCTGGCAGTAGTCCAGGAAGTTCTTCTGCCGTTCGCGTCCCATGGCAGCAAGCTGCTCGCTCCATTGTTTCATTTCCCGTATCTTGCGCTGGTAGGAGAGTCGCATCAGGCTGACAAAGAGGTTGAAGAACAGTTCGTTCTCTTCGTTCAGATGGATGGTCTCCAATGCTTTGATGAAGTCTCCGTTTGCCAGATGGGCTATCGTCTCGCTGTCGCGGGGCTGCACTCCGTACTTCTGCTGCAGGGCTTCGGCTATGTCGGCTTCTTCAATCTTGGGAATGTTGAAGCGCTGCGTGCGGCTGAGGATGGTGGGCAGTATCATTTCCGGAGCTTCGGAGATGAGGAGGAATATCGTTTTCTCGGGTGGCTCTTCCAGCAGTTTCAGCAGCTTGTTGGCGCATACTTCATGCAGCTTTTCGGGTAGCCATACGATGGTGACTTTGTAACCTCCTTCACTGGATTTCAGACTCAGCTTGCGGGTTATCTCGTCGCTTTCCTTGGCATAGATGATGGCTTGTCCGTTTTCGGCATCCATCTCGTTCAGCCAATGGTTCAGTCCGAAGTAGGGGCTGTTCAGCAGCAGGTGCCGCCAGTTGGCGATATAGTCGTCGCAGACTTCCTTTTTCCCTTTGGCACTCTTGACGATAGGGTATACGAAGTGTACGTCCGGGTTCACCATCTTGTTCCATTTTCCGCAGGAGGGACAAGTACCGCAGGCATCGGTTTCCGTCCGGTTGGGACAGCAGATGTAGCGGGCATAGGCAAGTGCCAATGGGAGTTTTCCTACTCCGGCAGGGCCACAGAAAAGTTGTGCGTGGGGAATACGTCCTTCCTGCACTTCTTGTATCAGCCTTTGTTTGGCTGCCTCTTGGCCTATTATGTCCTTGAAACTGAACACGGGTTAATTAGTTATAAGTTATTACTTGTGACACTGCCAGTTGTCAATTGTCAACTATCGATTATCTATTGTTTAGTAGATTTGTTTGGCTACTTCCCTGATGCTGTCTGTGGCTCCTACCGAGTAGAAGTGGAGGCTTGGGACGCCATGGGCTATCAGCTCTTTGCACTGCTGCACGCACCATTCGATACCCACTTGCTGAGCTTCCGCATCGGTGTTGCACTTCAGAACCTCTTGGGTCAGTTCCTCGGGCAAGTCTACCTTGAACGTCTTGGGTATTATGCTGAGTTGTGACAGCTTCTTGAAGGGCTTGATGCCCGGGATAATCGGGATGGTGACACCGGCTTGACGGGCACGTTCCACGAAGTCGAAATATTTCCGGTTGTCGTAGAAGAGCTGGGTCACGGCATACTCTGCACCCATTTCCATTTTTTTCTTCAGCCAGTAGATGTCTGTATCCATGTTGGGGGCTTCTTCATGCTTTTCCGGATAGCACGCCACACCGTATGAAAACGGGGTATTGGTAACTTTCATCTCGGAGCCGTCCACAAAAATACCTTTATTGAAGTTGTTGATTTGCTCTTGTAGTTCGACGGCGTGGTGGTAACCGTTGCCCACGGGGATAAAAGAGGATTCGTGCTTTGCCTTGTCGCCACGAAGCACCAGCAGGTCGGTGATGCCGAGGAATTGCAGGTCGAGCAGCACGTACTCCGTCTCCTCGCGGGTGAAGCCGCTGCAAAGGATGTGCGGCACCATGGTGATGTTGTACTTGTTCTGGATGGCAGCAGCTACGGCTACGGTGCCGGGGCGGCGGCGCAGGCGGTTTCGCTGGAACAATCCGTTGCCGAGGTCTTTGTACACGTACTCGCTGCGGTGCGTGGTGATGTTGATGTATTTGGGGTCGAATTCCCGTAACGTATCTATGGTTTGATACAGCTTTTCGATGCCCGTACCTTTCAGTGGTGGCAATATTTCAAAGGAAAAAGCTGTTTTTTCGTTACTGTTTATCAGGTCGATTACTCTCATTTCTCTTTCGTTATCTTTGTCCGATTGGCAAAAATCTTGCACATTGGGAACAAAAATACAAAAAAGAAATGAGAAATGCCGAAATTGCCGGCTATTCTTTTATACAGCGGATGGAAAGAGCTTTATAGTAGGGCTTACCGGTGACATGGGCAGTGCTTGATACAAACTCGTCGCTTTCGCCGAGAAAATAAATGGTGCTTTCCGAAAGGGTATGCTTTGTATGATCCCAACTCCAAAAGGCGGTCATTTTATTGGGGCTGTTGTGTCCTTTGTTGTACCACATTCCTACCGGGAAAGCATTGAACCGGGTATGGTTGTTGACGGGGGCAACTTCACCGGATACCATTGCCTGCCATTCTCCTGCTTTTAGTATGGAGGCATCGTTGCCGGTGTAGTTTTTCAGCTGTTCCCAGTCTGCATCCGATGGAATTTTCCAGCCCTCGGGAGCCAGCTCTCCTGCCAGTATGGATTCTCCATTGTAAAAATAAATGTCATATTTGTCCGGCTTGTAATATCCGGCTTTGTCTGTTCCCAAGTCACTCTGTTTTTTCAAGGGAGCTCCGTCACGGTAGGTGGTGGCATGGAGCTCTTTACCCATCCAGTATTGGGCTCCAATCTTGACAATGGGGTATTCGGTAGACACTCCTTTTCTGATGTCTCGAAGGGTGTAGCATGCCACATTCACTTTGATGGCGTTTTCCGGTTTATCCAGAAGTAGCTTATGGTTATTGTCTATATAGAGCTTGTCTATGCCGGTATATTCCCCTTTAGTGTAGGTAAATCCATAGTCGTCTGTATTCCAGCTTATTCTTCCTCCGCAGATGGTGTCTTTACGGTCTGCAAGCTGTAGGATGACTCCATTGCTCAGGTCGGTCTTTTCATTTTCGCCTATGGGATAGGCTATAACGGCTCTGGAAGTCAATGACGCTGATTTGAGATATTCCTTGCAGACTTCTGCAATGGGTATCCCTTCGTGATAAATTCTGTACACATTTGAAAGAGAAAAGGAGAGAGCGGAGATATGTATGGCAGTGTAATCTTCCATATTGTCGGTGTCGATGGGAGGGAGGCTGCTCCATTCCTTGATTTTTCCGGCAAAACTGCTCAGTACGTTGCTGTTGCTCTGCATGGCTGATATGTTAATGATACATTGCGTGCTGCTACTCATTTCCACTTCGGGTATTGCACAACTGTATATACGTCCGCTCCACTCCATAATGAAGGATTGCTTGCCATCATTTATCGTTTGGGGTATGATGATGAATTCCTTGCCGGTAAGTTTGTTGTCTTTGACGCTCCATTCGCCGGAGGCTATGATGTCTTGTGTCCCCGTAAGATTACTGAAAGTCCCGTCTTCCAGATTATAATCGGCCGAGGTCTTGAGCCCGGTTGCGATGATACGCGGATTGGCTTTCAGCAAATCATTGGCAGAGTTGCTTGCGTCGGGTGTCAGAGAGATTGCCAGTTTGGACAGCTTGTGTTGGAACTCCAGGGTTACAGATTTGGTTTTACTGGTGATTCCTTGCGCTTTAGCTACCAAGAAGTCACTTTGTGCGCGGTTTTTCTCATTGCTCTGGTCTATCTGCACAGATACGGGAAGAACGGGTGTACCGGCAGCTACCCCTTCGGTTTGGTAAGGGTGGTAACTGATAAAGTCCAGTGACACATCTCCTTCCGGATAGAATACTGTCTTTTTGGGAACTAGTGTGGAGCCTTCCGTATATTCCAGGGCCAGATTGTCAATATACCGTTTTCCCTTGATGGAGCCGGAGGAAGTGGTTGCAAACAAGCCCATTCTGTCTCCTTTTTCAAAGGCGGTGTTTGTGACCTTGGTACTGGCCTTTTCCATTTTGATAGAGAACGTGATAGGTGTCGTCCCTTCCTCGATTTCCGCTTCTGATTCTTCGTCAATCCGGTTCACACAAGCTGTATTCCCTAAGGACATGCAGCAGAATAAAGAGGCAGCCAAGACTCCTCTTGCAAGAATAAGTTTTTTCATTGTATTATTATTGTGGGGCAACGGTTTTTCCGCTTTCCCAATTATACTCAATGAACCTTGTCTTAAAAATATGGATTTAGCAGAGCTATAACCGGTATGGAAAAGTCTTTTACGCTTTTGGATGCTAATTATCAGTATCACGCTTGATGCCGCAGTGCTTTTTAATCTTATTTTTAATAACTTTTAATAGGTTTCGGGTACAAATGTAATTAAACGTGTTAAATGAAGAGGGATAAATCGATAAAACTTTTATAATTTATTTATCACACTCTGATTTTTTGCCTAACTTTACACGCTAAAATCGTAGACAGTAATAAGTTAAACCATAGATATAAACTCATGCCTTTAAATTTACCCGATAAACTACCCGCTATCGAGTTGCTGAAAGAGGAGAATATTTTTGTCATTGACAATTCCCGGGCAACCCAGCAGGATATCCGTCCGCTGCGTATCGTGATTCTGAACTTGATGCCGCTAAAGATTACAACGGAAACGGACCTGGTGCGTCTGCTTTCCAATACTCCGCTTCAGGTGGAAATCTCGTTCATGAAGATAAAAAGCCATACTTCCAAGAACACTCCGATAGAACACATGAAAACATTCTATACGGATTTCGACAAGATGCGCGGTGAAAAGTACGATGGCATGATTATCACCGGTGCTCCGGTAGAGCAGATGGATTTTGAGGAGGTGACTTATTGGGATGAGATTACTGAAATCTTCGACTGGGCGCGTACGCATGTCACCTCTACGCTCTACATCTGCTGGGCGGCGCAGGCAGGGCTCTATCATCATTATGGAGTGCCGAAGTATGCACTGGATAAGAAGATGTTCGGTATCTTTGAACATCGTACCTTGCAACCGTTGCATCCCATTTTCCGTGGATTTGATGATATGTTCTATGTGCCGCATAGCCGCCACACGGAAGTGCGCCGGGAAGATATACAGAAGGTTCCGGAATTGACGCTGCTTTCCGAGTCGGAGGATGCTGGTGTATATATGGCGGTGGCCCGGGGGTGGGGGGGGGGGTTCCGTTGCGGCCCGGCGGTATATGGCGGTGGCCCGTGGAGGGCGTGAGTTCTTCGTGACCGGCCATTCGGAATACTCCCCGCTGACATTGGATACAGAGTATCGCCGTGACTTGAATAAGGGCCTGCCCATTGAGATACCCCGTAACTACTATGTGGACGATGACCCGGACAAAGGAGTGCTGGTGCGTTGGCGTGCCCATGCCAATCTGTTGTTCTCCAATTGGCTGAATTATTTTGTATATCAGGAGACGCCGTATAATATTAATGAAATAGGGTGAGTTACTCGTAACTAAACGATGATAAAGCAACGTAAAATAGAGCTGCTGGCTCCTGCCAAGAATTTGGAGTGTGGCATAGAAGCAGTGAATCATGGGGCAGATGCGGTATACATCGGTGCACCCAAGTTCGGTGCGCGTGCGGCTGCTGTCAACTCTTTGGAGGATATTGCCGCTTTGGTGGAGCATGCCCATCTGTATAATGCCCGTATCTATGTGACGGTCAATACCATTCTGAAAGAAGAAGAGCTGAAAGAGACGGAGAGGATGATTTGGGAGCTGTACCGCATCGGTGTGGATGCACTGATTGTACAGGATATGGGGATTACGCGGTTGAATTTGCCGCCCATTCCGTTGCATGGCAGTACGCAGATGGATAACCGTACGCCGGAGAAAGTACGTTTCCTTGCCGATGCCGGTTTCCGTCAGGTGGTGTTGGCACGCGAACTTTCTTTGCAGGAGATACGCGGTATCCATGAGGCGTGTCCCGACGTGCCGCTCGAAGTCTTTGTACACGGGGCTCTTTGCGTCAGTTATAGCGGGCAGTGCTATGTCAGCCAGGCTTGTTTCGGACGGAGTGCCAACCGGGGGGAATGTGCGCAATTCTGCCGTTTACCCTTCAGTCTGGTAGATGCCGATGGCAAGACCATTGTGCGTAATAAGCATCTGCTTTCTTTGAAGGACCTCAACCAAAGCGAGGTGTTGGAAGAACTGCTGGATGCCGGAGCCACTTCGCTGAAGATAGAAGGCCGCTTGAAGGATGTGACCTATGTGAAGAATGTGACGGCGGCTTACCGTAGGAAGCTCGATGCCATTTTTGCCCGTCGCAAGGAATATGCCCGTGCTTCTTCGGGCACCTGCCGTTTCGATTTCCAGCCACAGTTGGACAAGAGTTTCAGCCGCGGTTTCACCCATTATTTCCTGCAAGGAAGGGGAGGGGAGATCACTTCGTTCGATACGCCCAAATCTTTGGGAGAGGAGATGGGCACTTTGAAGGAACAGCGCGGGGGATATCTCACGGTGGCAGGCGTAAAGCCTTTCCACAACGGAGACGGTGTCTGTTTTCTTGATGAGCAGGGACATTTGCAAGGTTTCCGCATCAACCGGGTGGATGGTAACAAACTCTATCCGGCAGGGGAAGTGCCTCGCATCAAACCTCGTACACGGCTTTATCGCAATTTCGACCAGGAGTTTGAACGTATCCTTACCCGTAAATCCTCCGAACGCAAAATCGGTGTTTGTTGGGAGTTGGCAGATACTTCTTTCGGGTTTAGCCTGACGGCTGCGGACGAGGATGATAACCGCGTGACGCTCTCTTTCCCTTATCCGAAAGAGTTGGCACGTACACCGCAGGTGGATAATCTGCGTAATCAGCTGGGCAAGTTGGGGAATACTCCTTTTGAGATAGCAGGATATTTGTCTGAAGATGCTTCGGGCATCAGGCTCAATCTTTCTGCTAACTGGTTCCTTCCTGCTTCTGCGGTGGCGGACTGGCGCCGGCAGGTGATAGATAAGCTGATTGCGGCTCGGCGTGTTACTTATCGTCGTGAGCTGGCTGTTTGGAAACCGACCAGCCATGCTTTCCCGGCTACTTCGCTGACCTATCTGGGTAATGTGATGAACGGTGCTGCCCGGAGTTTCTACCGTGAGCACGGGTTGTCGTCCATAGCACCTGCTTACGAGGCACAAGCGGTTCCGGATGCTGTACTCATGTTCTGCAAACATTGCCTGCGTTTCAGTATGGGATGGTGTCCCACCTATCAGAAAGGACATTCTCCTTATAGGGAACCTTATTATTTGGTTGGGACGGACGGCAAGCGTTTCCGCTTGTCTTTTGATTGCAAGAATTGCCAGATGAAAGTCATTGCTCATGAAGAGCCGCTTTAATGAAGGATGAAGAATGAGGAATTACTAATAAAGACTTGAAAATGAGGAGTGAGGAACGGGCACATAATGAAAGGCTGGCAAATGACCGGTACCGGGAAGCGGGCAGGGACAAACATCCTTTGCGTTCACTGCGTTCCCTCCTATTCTGCATTCTTTATTTTTCATGCTTCATTGCTTTAGTTTCCTGCCATTATTCCCGTCCTAATCTTGAAGATGAACATCTGTCTAAGGAGACGCGTGATTCGCTGGCCTATCTTTTTGAGCGGCATTATACTTGGAATACCAATCTGGAAGTGCTGGCAGATTCTGTGAATTTGGCTTGTCTGCCCGTGAAGGACTGCTATAATATGCTTTATCGGGGAGACCGCGTGGTGGTTGCCGAGTTCGCCATCCATCCTGCCGACAGTGTGGATAGTGTATGGGTGAAGCTTGCCCATTCGCAGGAAGTGCAGGGTTGGTTGCGGGAGTCCGAAATGATGCATGCCTTTGTTCCTACAGACAGCATTTCGCAGGCCATCTACTTGTTCAGTGATACCCATGCCTCTTATTTTATCATTATTTTTGCCTTGTTTGTGGCAGTCTGGCTGTTCCGGGCTTTTCGGCGCAAGCAGTTGAGGATGGTGTACTTTAATGATATAGACAGTCTCTATCCGTTGTTGCTATGTCTGCTGATGGCGTTCTGTGCCACTATTTACGAATCTATACAAGTGTTTGCGCCGGAGACGTGGCAACACTTCTATTTTAATCCTACCTTGTCGCCGTTCAAGGTACCGCTTGTGCTTTCTGCTTTTCTGATGGGTATCTGGCTGTTTATAGTGGTGTTGCTGGCGGTACTCGACGATTTGTTTCGCCAGTTAAGTCCGGCGGCGGCCGTATTCTATCTGTTGGGGCTGGCCTCCTGCTGCATCTTCTGTTATTTTTTCTTTATCCTGACTACATCTATCTACGTCGGATACTTGTTTTTGACCGCTTTTGTATGGGTATTCCTCAAAAGGCTTCGCATTTCGCTGCTGGCTTCACGCTATCGTTGCGGCAGATGCGGGCAGAAACTGAGGGAGAAGGGAGTCTGCCCGCATTGCGGAGCTATCAATGAATAAAAAAGCTTTGTAACTTTTCCATATTCAGTAGGAAAATGTAACTTTGTAGTTGAACTTTTAAAAGGAGGAATTGATTATGAGTAGTTTGGAGTTGGAAGCCGGAAAATTGGAGTTGATTCGTGAGATAGTCAATATCAATAGCAGTACTGCATTGGAGAGCCTCAGAAAATATATGAAGGAGGTTTTGAATAAGAATAGTCATTCCATTCCGACAGCGGCAGATAGCAAATTGCTGACTAAGCGTATGCTTGCAAAGTATGCCGGTAGTTGGAAGGACAATCGTGATTCTGATGAAATCAATGATGATATATATGCATCACGCCTTTCTCGAAAAGAAGAAAACTTTAGCCCCTTTGACGAATGAAACGATATTTGCTTGATACTAATATTTGTGTTCGCTTCATGCGTCAGAAATTTGGAGTAGACGAACATATTGAAAAGGTGGGCTGGGAACATTGTTGCATTTCGGAGGTTACGGTAGCAGAGTTGTTGTTCGGTGCAGAGCGAAGTAATAATGTGGAGAGAAACTTGCAGCTTGTTACTGATTTCTGCCAAGATATCAAGGTAATACCTTTGTCCTCGGCTTTATGTTGTTATGCCCGGAGTAAGGCTGCCTTATATAGTCAAGGAACTCCCATTGAGGATTTGGACTTATTTATAGGATGTACAGCGGTGGCTAACCAAATGATAATGGTTACTGAAAACAAGAAACATCTGGAAAGAATACCTAATATTGAAATTGAAAACTGGGTACATAGAGGATAACTTCTCCTCTGTCAGATAGAAACATAGAAACGGTCGTTCGGGTATGCAATGTGTAAGTACCCGAACGACCGTTTCTATTTTCCTTTACTTTCGGAGGGACAAAGCTCTCCAATCAGAACCTGCACCTCAACTCTATTCCCGCCTGCACAGGCCGTCCTTTCTGCATAAATCCGTTCCCCATACTCTCAAAATAGAACGAAGCATACTCTTTGTCCAGTGCATTGCGCACCCAGAAATCAATCTGTCCATGTCCTTTCTGGAAGCTGATACGTCCGTTCAGCGTGCCGTAGAAGGCTTGGCTCACGGTATTCTTCTCGGTCCAGTAGATGCGCCCGGCACCGGTGTAGTTGGCGTTCAGCTGGATGCAGTCCAGCCAGTGCCCCGGACGGATGCGGAAGATGTACTGACCGCCCACGTTCATGGTATGCTTGGGAACAAAGGGTACGTACTTGCCGTTGTAGCTGATTTCCTGAAGCTCCCCATTCACTTTCTCGTTGGTGATGTAATCCTTAAAGGTGGCATAGGTATAACCATAACTTGCATTCAGCGTGAAGTCCGTAGCAACGGCAGCCGTCAAGGCAACCTCTGCCCCCTGGCTGCGGCTTTTGCCGGCATTTGCCGTTTCGCGTCCCAGTCCGCTTGGGGCGAAGCGTGAAATCTGCTGGTCGCGGGTTTCCAGCCAGAAGATGGCGGCGTCGGCATGCAGACGTCCGTCCAGCAGATTCAAGTGTGTTCCTATTTCGTAGTTCCAGGTCTGTTCGGGCTTGTAGACGGTGGCGGATTTTGCATCCGGATTCTCTCCCGCATCGGGGAAGTATTTGCCCACCAGCTCTTTGTAGGCATCCGGCACGTTGGGCATAATCGCCTCTTTGCTTTGCCGCATCATGTCATTCTTCAAACTGGATTGCAGCAGGTCGGAGAACATCTGCACGTTGTAGCCTCCCGAACGGTAACCTTTGCTGACCGTTGCATACACATTTCCTCTGTTTCGCGCAAAGTCATACTGCAAAGCAAACTTGGGCAACAGCTGAAGATAATCCTTATCAATGTTTCCTTGGTAGCGCGACTCTACGGTCAGCGCCGTCTCCGGCATCATCTCTATTTCGCGGATGACGACGTCGCCCCGCTTCATTTCTCCCTTGATGCCCACCTTGTAGTCCAGGCTGGTGCCGGAGTTGTAATCCATCTTCATACGCTCATAATCCAGGCGTAACCCGGCAGTGAACGACACTCCTTTCAGCCCGAATAAATCTCTGAAGGTGGATTGATGAAAGAGTGCCCCATTCAGCAGCGGAGTGTCGAAACTGCCCCCGATGGGCATGGTCCGGCTGCTGATGCCCAGTGAGGGCAGGATATTCATACTCATGGATGGTCCCATCTCTACTTGTATTTGCGATGGGATGACACTGCCCAACATCTGATTCAGCATCCCCATTCCGGCTTCCCTGAAAGTGACGGGAGCTTCCGTATTCAGCCATTGGTAGAAGCCGAAGGCGCCGGTGGTCCATTGCCAGCGGCTACCGCTTTTACTCTTCAAGATGATTTCCTCGCTCAGTGCGTGGGAGCGTTGTTTCTGTTGCAGGGTATAGATGTCGTTGGCGGTGAAGTCCTGGTCTATGTCCATGCAGTCCTTTAGAAACTGGTAGCCGGTGACCATGCTCAACGTGAAGTGCTGTGTCTGGTATTCCAGGTTCAGACCCGTGTTCAGCAGGTTGCGGTAGTAGTTGCTACGGGCGTTATTGGAGATTTTTCCGATGTAGGGCTTCAGCGGCTCGCTCTGTGCTTCGGGGGCCAGGCTGCCTTGGTAGAAATACGGGTAGCCACCCTGGTCGCTGTATTCGTAGTTGATGTTTAGGTCCACCTTCCAGTTGTCCGAGGGGAGGTAGATGGCGCGGATGCGTCCGCCTGCCGATTGCCCCTTGTCCGCTTTCTCGTCCCTCACCGTGTTGCGGAAGAATCCTCCTTGATAATCGTAAAAACCTCCGGTGGAAAAGGCGAACCGTTCCGAAAGGCGGTGATAGTGGGTCAGCGAGGTATTATAGGCATTGTACGTACCTGCCCCCATGCGGAAGTCCGTCCCCTGGTAGGAGAAGGGCGATTTGGTGTGCACCTTAATCAATCCGCCCATGGCATTGCGCCCGTAGAGCGTGCCCTGCGGACCGCGTAGCACGTCGATGCGCTCTACGTCGGCATAGCTGAAGTCGAAGGCTGACTTGTCTATATAAGGTATATTGTCTACATAAAGTCCTACGGAGGGAGTGTTGATGCGCGAGCCGATGCCGCGGATATAGACTGCCGAAGTCAGTCGCGAGCCGTAGTCGGGGATAAACATATTGGGCACTACGGATGTCAGATTCTTGATGGAGTTCACCTGTGCGTTCTGCATGTCCTGCTGCGAAAGCAGGGTGACGGCTGTGGGCTGTTCGCGCAGCTTGCGGTTTTCTTTGGGGGCTGCGATGACGAGGACTTCTTCCACGTCTACTACTTTCAAGGTGTCCAGATCTGCTGCCGACACATTACCGGCAGTGAGGAACGTCAGAATCAGGGGAATAATCTTATATTGTTTCATAACTGGTTTTGTTTCGCTTGCAAAGTAACGCGAAATCTCCAGCCCGTGCAATCCTAATTTATGAGGATTATGATGCCGGGAGATGCGGGGCGGCAGGGGGATTGCCATCCGGTTTATATCCTGTCGGCATCGATGTAGCCGTGCATCACGGCATAGATTGTCAGTCCCGATACGGACTTGATGCCCAGTTTCTCCACAATGTTCTTGCGGTGGGTGATGACGGTGGTGAGGCTGATGTTCAGTTTGTCGGCAATCTCCTTGTTGATAAGCCCTTTGGTGATGAGCACCAGCACTTCTATCTCGCGGGCGGAAAGCTCGTGGGCATCGGCGTTGCCGGCGGCATGAGGCGGCATGGCGGAGCGGAGACCGTCCGGTTGCTTGTCGGGGTGTCCGTGCTGGTGTCCGTACCGATGAAGTTGCAGAATGTCTTTTACGAGGCCTTTCTCGTCCTGATAGATGTTCAGGGTCGGCACGCCCGATAGCTGAGGCTGGTTGTCGCCGCCTGCCAGTACGATGGTCTTGGGCTTTCGGGGCAGGAAGAATGAGGTATGCTCGAAATATATTTGGGAAGAGATGAAATAATGGGCATACATGTCGGGCGTATCATCCATGAGTTCGGCGAAGGAGCGGAACACACGGATGGTAGCCATCGGGATAATCTCTTCCAGAAGGTTCTGCAATCCCAAAGAGGTCAATGTGTTGGGAGCGACGATTGCTATTTCGGGAGCTGTCATAACGGTATAGGTTTGCCCGCAAAAGTACGGATTATTTTTGTATCATCCTTGCAATGCGGGGAAATGAATTTCACCTGCATGCGGAACTCTGCTGCTCTCATTGCAGCAAAAGCCGGCCTGCGGCTTCCGCACACCGTTCTCCGTCGATACCTGCCGACACGATGCCGCCTGCATATCCGGCTCCTTCTCCGCAGGGAAACAGTCCTTTCAAACGGATATGCTGCAAGGTGTCTTTGTCTCTGACAATGCGCACCGGAGCCGATGTACGGGTTTCAACGCCAATCATGGCAGCTTCGTTGGTGAGGAAACCGTGGCTGTATTTCCCGAATTGCTGGAAACCTTTGCTCAGCCGGTCGGCAATGAACGGCGGTATCCAGAAGTGCAGAGGCGACGATACCAGTCCGGGGGCGTATGAACTTTCCGGCAGGTCGTAGCTGAGCTTTTTCCTGGTAAAGTCCGCCATGCGTTGCGCGGGGGCTGTTTGCTTCATGTTGCCCTGTTGCCAGCAAAGGCGTTCCAGAGCTTCCTGGAAATACATCATGTTGAGTTGGGAGTTGAAAGCCGGCTCTTCATTCATCATTCTTAACTCCTTATTCTCCAAGTCTTCCGGACGCAGCTCCACTACCATTCCCGAATTGCTCCACCGGGAACCCCGGTTGCTGGGGCTCATTCCGTTGACTACGATTTGCTGGGGACCGCTGGCTGCCGGAACTACAAAGCCGCCGGGACACATGCAGAAGCTGTACACGCCTCTTCCGTCCACTTGGGTAACGAAGCTGTACTCGGCGGCGGGCAGGTATTTGCCGCGTCCGTTGCGGTTGTGGTATTGTATCCGGTCTATCAGGGAAGCGGGATGTTCCAGACGTACTCCTACGGCGATGCCTTTGGCTTCTATTTCCACTCCGTTGGCTGCCAGCCAGCGGTATACATCGCGTGCGGAGTGTCCGGTAGCAAGTATTACAGGGCCGAGGAATGTCCGGCCGGTATCGGTTTCGATGCCTTTCACTTCATCGTTTTCAATAATAAGAGCATCCATCCGTGTCTCAAAGTGCACTTCACCGCCGCAACCGATAATGGTGTTCCGCATGTTTTCTATGACCCGCGGCAGTTTGTCCGTGCCGATATGGGGATGGGCGTCTACGAGTATGGAAGATGAAGCGCCGTGCTGGCAGAATACGTTCAGGATTTTATCTACGTTTCCCCGTTTTTTACTGCGGGTATAGAGCTTGCCGTCCGAATAGGCGCCTGCACCGCCTTCTCCGAAACTGTAATTGGATTCCGGGTTGACGGTCTGTTCCCTTCCTATCAGGGCAAGGTCTTTCTTGCGGTCGCGTACATTCTTTCCGCGCTCCACGATGACGGGGCGCAAGCCCAGCTCTATCAGACGCAAGGCGGCAAACAGTCCGCCGGGACCGGCTCCTACAACGATAACTTGCGGCTTGTCCGACACATCGTTATAGACGGTTTCCTGATACTCCTTCTCTTTCGGCAACTCGTTGAGATAAGCACGCACGGTCAGGTTTACGAAGATGGTTCGCTGGCGTGCATCAATGCTGCGTTTCAGAATGCGCGTAGCCGTAATGTCGCGTGCGCTCACTCCTTTCTCTTGTATGAGGTATTCTTTTATGCGTTGTTCGTTGGCTGCAACCTCAGGCAACACGCGCAATTGGTATTCTTGTATCATTGGGTTTCTTTCTATATCTATATATAATGTGTATCAATCCGTATCTCCTGCGGCGGACTCATCCTATGGCGGACTTAGCCGAACAATGCCCGGAAGGCTTCTTCCACCTTTCTTACCGGTATCAGCTCAATCTTCAATTTGGACGTGTTCAGTCCCTGCAGATTATATTTGGGCAATATAAACCGTTTGAAACCGAGTTTCTCCGCTTCGCCGATGCGTTGCTCAATCCGGTTTACGGGGCGGATCTCGCCGGACAGGCCTATTTCTCCCGCCATGCAGATTTCGGGTTCTATGGCGGTATCCATGTTGCTGGACAGAATGGCGCTGATAACTGCCAGGTCGATGGCGGGGTCGTTCACTTTCAGTCCGCCGGCAATGTTGAGAAAGACGTCCTTTTGGGCAAGCTTGAAGCCGACCCGCTTTTCCAGTACTGCCAACAGCATGTTCATTCTCCGTATGTCGAAGCCGGTGGCGGAACGTTGCGGGTTGCCGTAAACAGCACTGCTCACCAATGCCTGCGTTTCTATCAGGAACGGTCGTATGCCTTCTATGGCCGAAGCGATGGCTATGCCGCTCATTCCTTCATGGTCTTGGCTGAGGAGCAGTTCCGAAGGATTGCTTACCTGCCGCAGTCCGTCCTGTCTCATCTCATAGATGCCCAACTCGGCAGTGCTGCCGAAACGGTTTTTGATGCTGCGCAGGATGCGGTACATATAATGTTGGTCGCCTTCAAATTGGAGCACGGTGTCCACAATGTGCTCCAGTACCTTAGGCCCGGCAATGCTTCCTTCCTTGTTGATATGGCCGATGAGGATGACCGCCGTATGCGTTTCTTTGGCGAAGCGCAGGATAGAGGCGGAGCATTCCCTCACTTGGGCTATGCTGCCGGGAGAGGATTCGAGCGTCTCTGTGGAGATGGTCTGTATGGAGTCTATTATGACTAAATCGGGGCGTGTATTCTTTATGTGGACGTAAATCTGTTCCAACGAGGTTTCGCAGACAATCAGGCAGTCGGCGGATGTGCCTGACAGACGGTCGGCACGCAGCTTCAGCTGCCGGGCGCTTTCTTCGCCGGATATGTAGAGGATACGTTTCTCCGGTATGCGGAGGATGGTCTGCAGCACCAGGGTGGACTTTCCGATACCCGGTTCGCCGCCTATCAGCACCAGCGAGCCTTGTACCAGACCGCCGCCCAATACCCGGTTCAGCTCTGCATCGTGCAGGTCGATACGGGGTTCGTCATCGGCAGCGATTTCATCCAGTGTTACAGGCTTTGCTTTGGCGGTTTCCATGCCCGATACCGGACGTTTGTTTACGGTTTCCTTGCGTACAATCTCTTCTACATAGGTGTTCCACGCTCCGCACGACGGACATTTGCCTACCCATTTAGGCGATTCCTGCCCGCAATTGCTGCATACATATACCGTTTTCTCTTTTGCCATAAAAGAACTTCCTTTAGAATAATTGCCCAAAGGTACGATTTTTCGTTTCAGGGCTGGCGGTGTGTCGCGGAGTTTTTTCTATATTTGTTCTCAAAAATATAAAACGGGGATTATACTATGATAGAAGATATTCTTGAATACAATAAGCAGTTTGTAGAGAATAAGGGATATGAGAAGTATATCACCAATAAATATCCCGATAAGAAAATCGCCATCCTTTCCTGTATGGACACCCGCCTGACCGAATTACTGCCGGCAGCTCTGGGTATAAAGAACGGTGATGTAAAGATGATAAAGAATGCGGGCGGAATCATTTCGCATCCTTTCGGCAGCGTTATACGCAGCCTTATGGTGGCTATCTACGAGTTGGGGGGGAAAGAGGTCATGGTCATTGCGCATTCCGATTGCGGTGCGTGCCACATGAGCAGCGCCCAGATGATAGAGCACATGAAGGCGCGCGGCATCAAACAGGAAACGATAGATATGATACGTTTCTGCGGAGTGGATTTCGATTCGTGGCTTTATGGCTTCGGAGATACGGAGAAGTCCGTAAGAGAAACGGTGAAAGCCATTCTTGACCATCCGCTGATACCGGAGGATGTCCATGTTTTCGGGTTTATCATCGATTCGATTACCGGGGCCTTGACTCCCGTAGTGGCGTAAACACCTCTCTTCCTATATCGTTATCTCACCTGCAAGAGGGCGGCTCATCAGGTCGCGTACTTTTGCGGGGGGATAGTTGTGACCTAACAGGAACATCAGTTTGGTTACAGCGGACTCTGTTGTGCTGTCGTATCCGCACACCACGCCTGCCTGCATCAGGCGGTATCCCGTTTCATAACGCTCCATTTCTACCGTACCGGCGCTGCATTGGGTAACGTTTACAATGATAATGCCTTGTTCGCAGGCATTGTGCAGATGATGGAGAAACCACTCTTTCAGCGGAGCATTGCCCGAACCGTAAGTTTCCAGCACCACAGCTTTCAGTCCCTTTATGGCGAGAATGGCATCCACCACGTTTTCCTGAATGCCGGGGAAGAGCTTCAATATGGCTATATTGGTATCGAGCAGGTAGTGTGGCTGCAACTCTCTTTGTACCTTCTCCGTATGAATCTGCACATTATTATATTTAATATGTATGCCGGCAGAAGCAAGTACAGGGTAATTGTACGAGCGGAAAGCATTGAAGTTCTCCGCATTTATTTTGGTGGTACGGTTGCCGCGTGTCAAGTGATTCTCAAAGAAGATACATACTTCCGGTACGATAGGCCGGCCGTTGGGATGCCGGGCAGTGGCAATTTCGATACTTGTCAGCAGATTTTCTTTACCGTCGGTACGGAGCACGCCGATAGGAAGCTGCGAACCCGTGAGAATGACGGGCTTGTTGAGGCCCTCGAGCATAAAGCTGAGAGCGGATGCCGTGTAGGCCATGGTATCCGTGCCGTGCAGGATGACAAAGCCCGTATATTGATTGTAGTTGTCGCTGATAATGCGTACGAGTTTGCGCCAGGCATCCGGATCCATATCCGAAGAATCCATAGGCGGATCGAACTGATAGGTATCAATGCGGAACGTAAAATTCTGAAGCTCGGGTACATGCTTCTGTAAATGTTCGAAGTTGAAGCTCTCCAAAGCTCCGGTTTCCGCATTTTCTATCATGCCGATAGTGCCACCGGTGTAAATTAACAAAACGGAAGTATTATTTGGGGACATACGCTCAATTCTTACATAATTACCATGCAAAGATAGTAATATATCTCTAAAATAATAGCAAAGTGTTATAAAACTATGCCGGTATTTATATCTCTTTGTTTGGAAAAGCGTGAATATGTTAGCCGTAATATGTACATATTTCTTCCCTTTATAGAATGAATCTGTATTTTTATCGCAAAAAAGTCATAAAATGTAATAGTTTGAATGTTTTTATTGTTACTTTTGCAACACTTATCATAAGCGATAGCAGTAAGAGAGAATGAACAAGTACTATCAACATACAGTCACATCCATGTGTACCATGACCCTTAGGGGTTAGGGATAGTATTTTGTGTTTCTACGTGTTACACCAATTTTTCAGCAGTTTTTCTTATTTAGTTAAAGTCTATACGGGCCATAGCAGCTTGTTTTGACAATTGTATCAACCGTTTCAATCCGATAAAAAGATATGAAAGTAATAAAATTTGGCGGAACATCCGTAGGTTCTGCGAACAGTATTTTAAGCGTTAAGAGAATTGTAGAGGCTATAAACGAACCTTTAATAGTGGTAGTGTCTGCCTTGGGTGGCATTACGGACAAGCTGATCAATACTTCGAAAATGGCGGCTGCCGGTGATTCCTCTTATGAAAACGAGTTTCGTGAGATTGTCTATCGTCATGTGGAAATGATAAAGGAAGTAATTCCGGCAGGTGAGGCGCAAGTATCACTGCAACGCCGGGTGGGGGAGTTGCTTAATGAGCTGAAAGATATCTTCCAGGGGATTTACCTGATAAAGGACCTCTCGCCGAAAACATCCGATACGATTGTGAGTTACGGCGAACGCCTTTCATCCATTATTGCAGCGCAACTGACGGGTGCGGAATGGTTTGATTCGCGCCGGTTCATCAAAACGGAGAAGAAACATTCCAAGCATGTATTGGATACGGAGCTTACTACTTCCCTGGTGCGCGAGACATTCAAGGATATGCCCCGACGGGTGCTGGTTCCGGGATTTATCTCTACGGATAAGATTACGGGTGAGGTGACCAACCTCGGTCGCGGAGGTTCCGACTATACGGCTGCCATCATAGCTGCGGCGCTGGATGCCGATGCACTGGAAATCTGGACGGATGTGGACGGTTTCATGACCGCCGATCCGCGTGTGATTTCCACGGCTTATACCATTAATGAACTGAGCTATGTAGAAGCTACCGAACTTTGCAACTTCGGCGCTAAGGTAGTGTATCCGCCTACCATCTATCCGGTTTGCCACAAGAACATACCTATTATAATAAAGAACACGTTCAATCCCGACGGAGCGGGAACGGTTATCAAGCAGGATGTTTCCAATCCGCAAAGTAAAGCCATTAAAGGTATTTCGTCTATCAACGATACAAGTCTGATAACAGTGCAGGGACTCGGTATGGTAGGTGTGATTGGTGTGAACTACCGTATCTTTAAGGCTTTGGCAAAGAACGGTATCAGCGTGTTCCTCGTATCGCAGGCATCTTCGGAGAATTCTACTTCCATCGGTGTGCGTAATGCGGATGCCGACCTGGCTTGTGAAGTTCTGAACGAAGAGTTTGTCAAAGAGATTGAAATGGGAGAGATTTCACCCATACAGGCTGAGAAGGATTTGGCTACGGTAGCCATTGTAGGTGAGAATATGAAGCATACGCCGGGTATTGCCGGTAAGCTGTTCGGTACGTTGGGACGTAACGGTATCA
>ERZ780025.375-NODE-375-length-19109-cov-6.037210_pt1 | contig 19109 bp, 10 predicted proteins | sample MGYA00511862_ERZ780025 | MGnify/ENA primary metagenome ERZ780025 (study PRJEB29588, sample SAMEA2156186) | human gut metagenome | biome: human gut; feature: human-associated habitat; material: faeces | place: Denmark | collected 2008/2010 ...
GCCGCCCAGCGCATCGAGCGACGTGGTGCGGGTCTGCGAGAGGACGTTGCCCGCGCCGAAGAAGAGCAGTGACTTGAAGAGCGAGTGGTTGAAGGTGTGGAGCAGGGCTCCGGCCAGACCGCAGAGCGCCACGAAGTGGTTGCCCGAGGCCTTGCCCAGCGCCGCGATGCCCACGCCGAGCAGGATGATGCCGACGTTCTCGATCGAGGAGTAGGCCAGCAGCCGCTTGATGTCGTTCTGCAGCGCGGCGAGGATCACGCCCCACACGCCCGTAATGATGCCCAGGGCCAGCAGGAGGTAGCCCGCCGTGCGCAGCACGGGCAGGTCGCCCAGCGCCGCGACGACGCGCAGGATGCCGTAGACGCCCGTCTTGATCATCACGCCCGACATGAGGGCCGAGACGTGCGACGGGGCCGCCGGGTGCGCCTCCGGGAGCCAGACGTGCAGCGGGAACATGCCGGCCTTCATGCCGAATCCCGCCAGGAAGACGAGCAGCAGCGGCAGGGCCGGCTGCGTGCGGAAATATTCGGCCAGGGCGCCGAACGTCGCGGCGCCGCACGTGCTGTCCAGTGTGACGAAGCCGACGACGAGCAGCACGAAGCCCACGTGCATCATGATGAGGTATGCGAGGGCCGCGCGCCGCACCTCGCGCCGCTCGGCGTCGTAGAGGATCAGCAGCAACGACGCCACGGTCATCAGCTCCCAGAAGAAGAGGAACGAGTAGCCGCCGTCGGAGGTGACGACGCCCAGCATGGCCAGCGACATGACCGTCAGCGCCGTGTAGTGCAGCGAGACGTGGGCCGGGGACTTTTCGCGCAGCGTGTGTTCGAGGTAGCCGCGGGCGTAGAGCGCCGAGGCGACGGAGCCGATCGAGACGAGCAGCACGAAAAGGGCCGAGAGGCGGTCCTTCGAGCCGCTGTCGCCGCCGAAGAGGGTGCCGGGCACCGACCAGAGCGATAGCCCGGCCTTGCCGGCCAGCACGCCGACGGCTGCGGCCGAGGCCGCAAGGGCGCCGAGCCCCACAACGGCTGTCGCCGCCCACGCCTTGGCCCGCAGGGGCACGGCGAAGATCAGCGTCGCCACTGCGGCCAGGGCGAACAAGGTGTAGAGGAAGAACATGTCGTGAAGGTAAAATTCGGGTCTATAGGCAAAATCTGTTTCGTGTCTTTCCGGGTCATGATTCGTGGGGCTCTCCGGCCGCCGCCTGTCCGTTCACCGTGGCGGCCATCACCACCGCCACGAGGGCTGCGGTCTCGGTGCGCAGGCGCTGCGGCCCGAGGGTGATCTCCTCGAATCCGTTGTCGAGCGCAAAGGCGATCTCTTCGGGTGAAAAGTCCCCTTCGGGACCGATGAAGATCTGTGCCGCCTCGCCCGCGCGGAGCGTCGAGGCGAGGTAGGCCTTGCCTTCCGGCGTGCGGGCCGCGTCGCAGTGGGCGATCATCCGCCGTCCGGCAAAGGGCGCCGCCACGGCGTCGCGGAACGACGTGAGGACGTCGAGCTGCGGCCGGTAGGCCTTGAGCGACTGCTTCATCGCCGCGGTGATGACCTTCTCGCCGCGTTCGGGCTTGAAGACCCGCCGTTCGCTGCGGGCCGTCTCGAGGGGGATGATCTGCGTGACGCCCACCTCGGTGGCCTTTTCGAGGAACCACTCGAAGCGGTCGGCGTTCTTGGTCGGGGCCACGGCCATCGTCAGACGGTAGGGGAGCCGCTCGAACTCCTCCTCGGCCGAGACCACGCGCACGACGCACCGCCGCGGGTTGTCGTCGGTGATCTCGCAGCGGTAGAGCGTGCCCCGTCCGTCGGTCAGGTGCACCGTGTCGCCGCACGCAAGGCGCAGCACGCGCACGCAGTGTTTCGACTCCTCCTCCGAGAGGGTGTACTGCGGCGGACGGATGTCGGGGGCGTAGAAGAGTTGCATGGCTGTCCTTGTTGGGTCCGCATCCGCCCAGAAAAAAACGCGCGGAAGTGCGGCTCTGACCGTAATTTTATTAACTTTGCCGCAAAGGTAAACAAAATAACACGATCCATGAAACGCATAACCGGATTATTCACACTTTTGACGTTTATGACACTCGCATCCTGCGATTCCGCGAAACAGACGGGGGAGAACCCCTTTTTTTCGGAGTGGGAGACGCCCTACGGCGTTCCGCCCTTCGACAAGATCCGCCCCGAGCACTTCATGCCGGCCTTCGAGCGGGGCATGTCGCTGCACGACGCCGAGATCGACGCCATCACGTCGAACAACGACGAACCGACCTTCGAGAACGTCATCCTCGCCTACGACAACTCGGGGCAGATGCTTGCGCAGACCTCGCTGATCTTCGGCATGCTCTGCGCGGCGGAGAACACGCCGCAGATGCAGGCCCTGCAGGAGGAGGTGATGCCCCTGCTGACGGCCCACGCCGACAAGATCCGGCTCAACGAGCAGCTCTTCGACAAGGTGAAGGCGGTCTATGACAACCGGGCAACGCTCGGGCTGGATGCCGAGCAGCTGCGGCTGACGGAGAAGACCTACGACGGTTTCGTGCGTGCCGGAGCGCTGCTCGACGCCGACGGAAAGGCCCGCCTGAAGCAGATTAACGAGGAGCTGGCGCTCACGGCCGTGAAGTTCGGCAACAACCTCCTGGCCGAGAACAACAACTATGCGCTGGTGCTCGACGGCGACCAGTTGGACGGGCTGCCCGCAGGGGTTCGCGACCTGGCGCGCGAGAAGGCCGAGTCGATGGGCAAGAGCGGCAAGTACGTCTTCACGCTCCACAAGCCGAGTATGCTGCCGTTTTTGACCTACTCCTCCGAGCGCGGCCTGCGCGAGGAGCTCTACACGGCCTATCTGAACCGCTGCAACCACGATGACGAGTACGACAACAAGCAGCTCATCAACGACTTCATCCGCCTGCGCACGGAGAAGGCCCACCTGCTGGGCTATCCCTCCTATGCGGCTTACGTCGTGGCCGACGAGATGGCCGGGACGACCGGCGCCGTCTACAACCTGCTGGAGGAGATCTGGACGCCGGCGCTCGAGAGCGCCAAAAAGGAGCTTGCCGAGATGGAGGTGCTCTTCCGCAAGGATTACCCCGACGGCGAGTTCGCCTCGTGGGACTGGTGGTACTATGCCGAGAAGCTCCGCAAGCAGCAGTATGCCCTCGACGAGGAGATGCTGCGCCCCTACTTCTCGCTGCAGAACGTCCAGAACGGCATCTTCTTCCTTGCCAACCGCCTCTACGGCATTACGTTCCGTCCGGTCGCCGTGCCGCTCTACCATCCCGAGGCCGTGGCCTACGAGGTGCTCGACGTCGACGAGTCGCACCTCGGGGTGATCTACTTCGACTTCTTCCCGCGCGACGGCAAGAGCCAGGGAGCCTGGTGCGGCAACTATGTCGAGCAGACCTACCGCGACGGCAAGCGCGTGGCGCCCGTCGTGTCGATCGTCTGCAACTTCACGCGCCCGACGCGCAGCGACCCCGCGCTGCTGACCCTCGACGAAACGGAGACGCTCTTCCACGAGTTCGGCCACGCGCTGCACTTCCTCTTCCACGACGTGAAGTACCGCGGCCTTACAGAGGTCGAGGGTGACTTCGTCGAGCTGCCCTCGCAGATCATGGAGAACTGGGCCTTCGAGCCGGAGATGCTGCGCCAGTATGCCGTGCACTACCGCTCGGACGAGGTGATTCCGCAGTATCTGATCGACAAGCTGCGCCGCAGCGAGCTCTTCAACCAGGGCTTCATGACCACGGAGCTCATCGCCGCGGCGCTCTCGGACATGGACATCCACTCGATGACCGAGTACGCGCCCTTCGATCCGATGGCCTTCGAGCGGGAGGCGCTCACCGAAAAGCGCGGACTCATCCCGCAGATCGAACCCCGCTACCGCTATCCCTATTTCAGCCACATCTTCGACGGCGGCTACTCGGCCGGCTACTACTTCTATACGTGGGCCGAGGTGCTCGACAAGGATGCCTTCGAGGCCTTCCGCGAGAGCGGCGACCTGTTCAACCGGCGCATCGCCGACGACTTCCGCCACAAGCTCCTCGCACGCGGCGGTTCGGAGGACGGCATGACCCTCTACCGCGCCTTCCGCGGCAAGGACCCCGACAAGCGGGCCATGCTCAAGGGACGCGGCCTGTGGAACGAGCCCGACCCCGAACCGGCCGACGAGACGGAGCCCCGCCCCGGCGACGACATGCAGGCGGCGCGCTGATTGCCGCCGGTTCTCCCATCGAGAAGAAACCCACAAACGAACGGATATGAAAAAAGCAATTGTAATCATGACATTTTCCGCCCTTGCGGCCGGCTGTGCCGACAATTCGATCCCGAAGGCCCAGCTCCCCGAACTGGACATGACGAATCCGCTGCTGGCGGCGTGGAACACACCCCACGAGACGCCTCCCTTCTCCGAGATCGAACTCTCGGACTACGAACCCGCCTTCGATGCGGCGATCGCCTGCTCGCGCGCCGAGATCGAGGCCATCGTCACCAACCCCGCGAAACCCACGTTCGGCAACACGATCGTGGCGCTCGAACGCCCCGGGGCGCTCCTACAGCGCATTGCTGGCCTGTTCTTCAATCTGCTCGAGGCCGACACGTCGGACGAGATGCAGCAGATCGCCCTGCGCGTGCAGCCCAAGCTCACCGAGCTGTCGAACGACATCATGCTCAACCCCGAGCTCTTCGCCCGCGTGAAGCAGGTTTACGAACATCCGGGCCGCGGTCTGGATGCCGTGGACCGGAAGCTGCTCGAGAATACCTACAAGAGTTTTGCCCGCAACGGCGCGGCGCTGTCGGATGCCGACAAGGAGCTCTACCGCAAGTACACCACCGAACTCTCGGCGCTGACGCTGCAATTCGGGCAGAACGCCCTCTCGGCGACGAACGCCTTTACGATCAACATTACCGATCCGAAGGTCGTGGCCGAGCTGCCGGCCTTCGTGCGCGAGGGCATGGCCGCCGATGCCAGGGCCCGCGGCGAGAAGGGGTGGACGGTGACGCTCCAGGCGCCGAGCTACGCCCCCTTCCTGCGCTACTCGTCGAACCGAGCCCTGAAGGAGCGCCTCTGGAAGGCCTACAACGCGCGGGCGCTGGGCGGTGAGTTCGACAATACGGAGATCGTCAAGCAGATTGCCAACACGCGGCTGAAGATCGCCAACCTGCTCGGCTACAAGTGTTATGCCGACTACGTGCTCGAGGAGCGCATGGCCGAGAACACCCCGACGGTGACGGCCTTCCTCGACGAGCTGCTCGATGCGACGAAGGAGTATGCCGATGCCGACTACCGCACCGTGAGCGAGTACGCCGCCTTCAAGGGCTTCCGCGGCGAGCTCATGCCGTGGGACTGGTCCTACTATTCGGAGAAGTACAAGGACGAGAAGTACGCCCTGAACGACGAGGCGGTCAAACCCTATTTCCAGCTGGAGAATGTCCGCAAGGGGGTCTTCCTGCTGGCGAACAAGCTCTACGGGCTGAACTTCACGCCCAATCCGGCGATCGAGGTCTACCATCCCGACGTGACGGCCTACGAGGTGACCGACGAGAAGGGGCGCTTCATGGCGGTGCTCTACCTCGACTTCTTCCCGCGCGAGTCGAAGCGCGGCGGAGCGTGGATGACCGAGTTCCGCGGCACGAAGACCGTCGACGGCGTGGAGACGCGCCCGCTCGTGTCGCTGGTGATGAACTTCACGAAGCCCACGGAGCAGACCCCCTCGCTGCTGACCTTCGACGAGGTGGAGACCTTCCTCCACGAGTTCGGGCACTCGCTGCACGGCATGCTCGCCGAGGGCAAGTACGAGTCGCTGAACGGAACGAACGTCTACCGCGACTTCGTGGAGCTGCCGTCGCAGATCATGGAGAACTGGGCTACCGAAAAGGAGTTCCTCGACTTGTGGGCCGTCCATTACGAGACGGGCGAGCCGATTCCCGCCGAGCTCGTCGAGCGGATCGTTGCCGCGAAGAACTACCTGGCGGCCTATGCCAACGTGCGCCAGCTCTCGTTCGGTATGACCGACATGGCCTGGCATACGCTGACCGAACCCTTCGAGGGGGATGTCGAGCAGTTCGAGGTTGCCTCGATGGCCCCGACGCAGGTGCTGCCCGTCGTGCCGGGCACGGCCATGGCGCCGGCCTTCGGCCACATCTTCTCGGGCGGCTATGCCGCGGGCTACTACGGCTACAAGTGGGCCGAGGTGCTCGAGGCCGATGCCTTCTCGCTCTTCAAGGAGAAGGGCATCTTCAACCGCGAGGTGGCCGACTCGTTCCGTGAGAACATCCTCTCGAAGGGCGGTACGGAGCATCCGATGAAGCTCTACGTCGCCTTCCGCGGCCACAAGCCCGAGACGCGCGCCCTGATCGAGAAGATGGGTCTCGGCAAGTAACGGATCGGACGGTTTCCGGATTGCACCGTCAAAGAGGCTGCCCCGTCGGGAGCAGCCTCTTTTTCGTGCGGCGGTGCGGCGGTGCAGTGAACCTGTTGTTTTGGACTGTCGCTTGGGCGCGGGAACCGCCTCCTGCCATCCTCCGCCTCTTGAGCGCCGAGCCCCCTCCACCTTGCTGTCGGTTTTGGCGGAATCTTGTTTTATGCGGCCGGGTTCAGGTGAGGGCAGCCGGTGTCTTCTGGATTGCCGTTTTAGAAGGTGATGGTGCACTCGCCGTGTGCATGAAAAAACCGTCTGCGGAGGCAGACGGTTTTTTTCGTATGCGGATTCGGATCTCCCGGATCAGAAGGTCTCCAGTACAAAACCGTTGTTGTTTCCGAGCAGTTTGCTCCAGTTCGCGTCGCTTCGGTACTGCTCTTCGAGAGCGGCCGGTACGCGCAGCTTCTTCGTCGTGCCTTCGGCCACGGACGTGCCGACATTCTCCAGGGTGTCGTCGCCGTTGATTATAACGACCGCGTCGGGGTTGAGCAGCGTGATCTCGGCCAGCGCCTTGCAATCCAGGAAGCAATGTTTGCCGATGGTCGTCACGGATGCGGGTATCGTGACGGTGGGCAGGGCCGAGCAGTAGCGGAAGGTCGATTCATTGAGTTCCGTGATGCCGTCCGGGAGCTTCACATAGGTCAGGGCCGTGCAGCTTTCAAAGGCGCTGCCGGAGATGGAGGTGACGCTGTTCGGGATGATGATGCTCTTGAGTAACGAGCAGCCCAGGAAGGCATCGCCGCCAATGGTCTCGAGCTTTTCGGGCAGGGTGACCGATGCCAGATTCGTGCAGCCGGCGAATCCCGGGGTGTTGATTTTCGTCATGCCCGAGGGCAGGATGATGCTGCCCAGCGCGGTGTTGCCCTCGAAAATTCCTCCCAGACCGAACTCGCCGTCGAAGCTGATGTTCGAGAGATCGACGTCGATGGGGTCCGTGCCGTCCTGTGCGGTGTACATTCTCTCAACGAGGACGTCGATGACGGCCAGCTGTCCGCCGTCCCGGTCGAACTGAACGTCCTTGGTCGCGTTGGCTGCGAAGTAGAGGTCGCTGCCCATGCTCATGAGATCCTCGTCGCTCATGTTGATCGTGATGGTCCCGTCGGCGTCTTTGGTATAGATCGTGTCGAAATTGACCCAGCGGTCACCCAGACGGACGGCGAAGTCGGCGTCGGCAGGGAATACCATCAAATCATCGGACTTGACCTCGATGGTCATGGCATAGCCCTTGCCGGACTTGAAGGCCGTACCGGCCTTGGCACGTGCGACCATCGAATAGGAGGTGTAGCTTTTGGTCCCGTCGCCGTTGTCCTTCTCACGCGTAACCAGACCGCGGAAACGCAGCGGACGGTCGCTCAGATTGACCGGCAGCATGACGGCATAGAATTTATAGGCGTTCTCCTTCGAGGTGTAGCCGGTGATGTCGAGGCCGCTCGAAGTGCTGCTGCCCAGCTGGAAGTTGATCGTGTGCGACGAGCCGTCGATGATCGCTCCCGTACCCATGTTGACGGTGTAGTTGCCTGCGATGGGACCGTCCTGATCCTCGGTGTACATCTTCAGCTGCGAGAGGTAGATCTTCTCGCCCTCGGCCACCTGATCCGTCGTGTAGAGCTTCAGCTGCAGGTAGGCAAGCACCGGCTCGAACTGGAAGTGAACCTGGTCTTTGAGGGCCACTCCGGTCTTCTCTGCGATGCAGAGCTGGCTTTCGGCGTAGGAGGTCTCGTTCTGGTTGACCGGCAGCGTGAAGGTCACTGCCTCCGAGTTGTTGCTCTCGTGGATGGTGTGGGACGTCTCGTTGTAGGGATAGTAGGCGCGGAAGTCGTGGGTCTCGGCGCTCTCGTTCCAGACAAAGCCTTCTGGAGCGACGAAGATGGCTCCTCCGCTCTCGGTGGCGCTGCCATAATTAAAAATGCCCCAGTTGTCGCCGGTTGCCTGGTGGTAATAGACGCCGAGCTGCTCCGTTCCATTCCATGTGAGGGTTCCGAAGTTGTCGCCCTTGAATTCGGCGCGGCTCGACGGGCTGGAGGTGTCGTAGCCCGCATTGTGGGCCGTTACGGTGATGGGCGTGCCCTTCTGTTCGGGACGGTTGGGTGTTACGTCCGGATTCTTGGCACACGAGAAGGCGGTCAGAACTCCAAGCAGAAATATAAGCTGTTTCATGGTCATGCGGTTTTTTGACGGTTTGCTATTCGGGCCAGTCGGTGTCTTCCCACGATACGGCTTCAACGGTTCCTGCCGTGGTGCTCTGGGCAAAGCCTTTTTCGATTTGTACGTGCACGATCTGCATGTCGGGTGCTTCATACGGCATCCGCTGCAGAAGGTCCCCCCCCCATGCGGAGGTTCATCTGTTTGGTAGCGGTTTGCATGATGGTAACTTTTTTAACCTATATAAAATTCGGCTGCAAAGGTACTCTTTCTTTGATGCGCCGACCCGGATTTTTTGTCAAAAAAGAGGGAATAATAGCCGAAAACGCCCGGTTTGAGGGGCTGACCCGATTGAAAGATGCGTGTCGGGTGGACGTTTGTGGCTGTTTGTACGGTCGGATCGGTTTTGGGGCGTTCCCTCCCCGGGAACGGGTTCCGGGGGTCTTTGCGCTCTGTCGCACGGCAGCTTCCGAAGGATGGAATGCCTGGTTCCCTCTGTCGGGCGGACAGGGTTGCGAGGCGCCGGATGCCGGAGTGTCAGGAGCGTATCGCGGTGGAGGAATGTCGGGGCTTCGCGTGACACGCACCACCTCCCGTACAATGTGCGGCGGGCGGAGTGTGCCCTCCTTTGGTTGTTCGGTCCCGGACCGGAGTGTTGTCGGGAGTTCCGGCCGGTGCGAGATGTTGGGCGGATTTGTTGGGCAGGTTGTTTGCGCCGGCATTGCCGGTCCGGACCGATGTGTTCAGCCGAGAGGGTCGGTTGATTGTCGCCTGCCCGGGCTGCCCGGCTTGTCCGGTCGTTCGGGGTTGTCCGGTCTTGCGTGCCCGATTTGTCCGGTCTGTGTCAGTTTTGCCCGGCTTGTCCGGCTTGTCCGGTTGTTCAGAGTTGTTCGGTTTTTGCCTGTCCGGCTTTTGTCAGTTCGGACAGCCCGGCCAGCCCGGCCAGTTTGTTCCGCCCGGTGCGGTCCTTCGCGGCCGGCTTTTCGGTCGGGCCGCCCCCTTTTGCTATTCGTCTATTCGTCCCGTCCGGCCTTCTCTGTCCCGCCCGGTCTTTTCCTAACGCCTGTCCCGTCGGTCCCGCCTGTCACTCCTGTTGCAGTTTGCCCCGCCACTTTTTTCATCCTGCCACCGCTCGGAAGGTCGGCGGCCGGTGTAGGGCGAGGCCTGCAAACGGAGGGAAAGAATCTGGGGTGGGGGAAACTTGGGGGGGCTGTCTGGGGCTTGATGACGCCTGAAAATACCAGAAGACGCCCGCAAACGAAAAACCCGCAGTCGGAAGGCTGCGGGTTTTCGGTGTTGAGCTACCTGGATTCGAACCAAGAATAACAGGACCAGAATCTGTTGTGTTACCATTACACCATAGCTCAATGACGTTTTGGTGATGCAAATGTAGAACTTTATTTTGCAATTACAAAGAAAAATCAAAAAAAAATTTCGTACATTTGTTCTAATCGTTCCGAAAGGGAACCCTGCTGCACCTGAAACGTACACTAAAACAAGGATTTATGGGAATCAAGTCTCGTCTCATCATCATGAACTTTCTCCAATTCGCCATTTGGGGATCCTATCTTGTCTGTATCGGCAATTTCCTCGGCCGCGTGGGGCTGGGAGAGTATATCTCCTGGTTTTATGTCGCGCAGGGGGTTGTCTCGATCTTCATGCCCGCGATCATCGGGGCCATTGCCGACAAGTTTATCGAGCCGCAGCGGCTGCTCGGCATCTCGCACCTCACGGCCGCCGTCTTCATGCTGGCGGCCGCCTGGTTCGGTTTCCAGGCCACGGAGCTGACCCTCGCCGGTGAGGCGACCTCCATCGGCCCGATCTTTGCGGCCTACTGCCTGAGCGTGGCCTTCTACATGCCGACGATCGCCCTTTCTAATACCGTGGCCTTCTCGATCCTGAAGAACCGCGGATTCGATACCGTCCGGGACTTCCCGCCGATCCGTGTCTTCGGCACCGTCGGCTTTATCGCCGCCATGTGGCTCGTCAACTTCGTCGGTTTCGGCGGTGCGGGCGTTCAGACAGAGCTTCACGAAGGAGTGGAGACCCTCGCGCTCGTCCCCATGGCCTCGCAGTTCACCTACATGCAGCTGATCGTCTGCGGCGTCCTCGGCCTGGTGCTCGGGCTCTATGCCTTCAGCCTTCCGTCGTGCCCCATCGACCGTTCGGCCGCCGCCGGACACAAATCCCTCGCCCAGCGCCTCGGTCTGGATGCCTTCGTGCTGTTCAAGCAGCGCAAGATGGCCCTCTTTTTCCTCTTCTCGATGCTGTTGGGCGTGTCGCTGCAGATCACGAACGGATATGCCACCCCCTATATCAACAGCTTTGCCGCGACGTCCGAAAGCTGGTTTGCCGAAAATCCGACCCTGCTGGTCTCCGTCTCGCAGGTCTCCGAGGCGTTGTGCATCCTATTGATCCCGTTTTGCCTCAAGCGGTTCGGCATCAAGATCGTCATGCTGATGGCCATGTTCGCCTGGGTGCTGCGCTTCGGCTTCTTCGGAATCGGCTCCACGGAGAGCATCGTGGGCATCGTCCTGCTCTTCCTCTCCTGCATCGTCTACGGCGTGGCGTTTGACTTCTTCAACGTCTCCGGTGCACTCTTTGTCGAGCAGGAGGCCGCAAAGCCCATGCAGGCCAGCGCGCAGGGGCTCTTCATGCTGATGACCAACGGCATCGGCGCCTCGGTCGGCACCTGGATCGCCGGCAAGATCGTCTCGCACTATTGCGACTGGCAGGGCGGCTTCCTGGTCGCCCGCGAAGGTGTGGCCGGGGGCTGGTCCGCCACGTGGCTTGTCTTTGCCGGTTATGCCCTTGTCGTAGGTGTGGTCTTCGCAATGGTCTTCAAGTACAAGCACAACCCCGAGGCGCTTGGCAACGTAAAGCATTGATTCTTTCCGATTCCCGTCGGAGACCCCGCGTGAGGCTTCCGGTCGGGGCGGCGGGCTTTCGACCTCGATTTCATTCCCTATGGGCGGGCGGCGGTTTTCCGCTGCCCGCCTTTTTTGCGGCCATATGGGGCGCAGATGGGCTGTCCGGAGAATTTATCGTCCGCTCCGCGAAAATCGTTCTGCGTGCCGCAGAGGGGCCTTCTGGACGGTTTTTTGCCCGTTGAACCCGATTCCGGGTGCGGATCATGCTCCTTTCGGGGGGGGGCGGAGCATGCCCCGGGCTGTGCTTGCGACCGATGCCGTGCTCCTGCAGGGTGTACCGCAACGTCTGCCCGATCGGATGCCCGTGCGTGGCATGGGCGCCCGTGCTTTTTCGCCTGCCGGGCTTTGCGCGATGATCCCGCCGGGTGGATACGGTGATGCGGGTCGGGGTTTATATATAAAAGAAGCGGCGACACTCCCGTTTTGGAATGTCGCCGCCGTGTGGGCCCTTCGGCCCGTTGTCCGTCTCAGTCTGTCAGTTCGCAGTCGGCGGTGCTCCGCCGGCCGTTGTTGCGTCAGAAGGAGGAGAAGGTACTCCAACTGCCGTTCTGTTCCGCTGCGGCCTCCACGTCGTCGGGCAGGTTCGCAAAGAAGTCGAAGCCCGTCAGCCGTTCGATCTCGTCGACCGAAACCACGTAGTTCGTCCAGCTGTCCGAGTACTGCCGGTGCTCGAACCAGGCGCCGACCGCCATTGCCGACGTGATCGTGCTGCCCGACCGCTTCACCTTCAGCACCACCTTGAAGTAGTAGTTCGGCACGGGGCACTGCTTCGAGTCCTCGGCCGGCCGGATGTAGGTGATGCTCTCCGAGCCGCCCGCCGTGCGGAAGACGGCTCCCGTGGCGATGTAGAGCGAGTCGCGCGTCGGAACCTCGCCGCGCACGGCCGTCTCGAACTGCTCCCAGACCCCGCCATTGAATTTGTCCTGAATCTGCGGTGTCGAGTTCGTGGCGTAGAAGACCTGCTCCTGCATCGTGCTGTTGCCGTTGCGGTCCGCATTCGGAATCTGGTGCCCGCGGGCGTAGGACGTCGAGCCGTAGCTTACGCCGTAGCTGCCGTCCCACACGTTGATCTGCTGGTCGGCCGATATGTTGGGGTTCTCGTACCATCTGCCCGGCCGCGGTTCTGATCCCATGTGTCCCGCAGCCAGCGGGTAGGCGACCCACAGCGCCGTGTAGAGGTTGCGGTCGTAGTACATCGTATAGTTGCGCTCTCCGGCCCAAAGGGTGTACTCCTGCGCCGTGGACGAGGTGCTTTTGGCCGGAAGCTCCAGCCAGCCGCTGTGGCTCGTCGCGGGCTGCGGGGTCGTAAACCACGCCTCAGCCGAAGTGTATGTCGCACCGGTTGCCGTGGTGGCGACGGCCCACACCGTGTAGTCGGTTGCGGGCCGCAGCCCCGTCAGCGTTGCCTGGGCGTATGTCCCGGTGACGGAAGCAGCGACACTGCCCGTGTCGCTGCCGTCCGAGGATGCGTATCGGAACGCAATTCCTCCCGAGGCGTACTCCCAGTTGGTTCCGGTGCAGTAGACCATTGCGGACGTTTCCGACTGCACGGTCACATAGGGCGCTGCATCGAATCCCGGGGTAGGGTCCGGGGTGGGAGGTGTTACCTCACCACCCCCGCCCGGAGTTCAGTTCTTCTTGAATAATGTTATTCCTTTGTATTCTGACGTTTCAAAGTTAGATAAAGAATAACCTCCAAAGACATTAAACGAACCAATTCTATATGTCATGCCTCGCTGTTGTACACTGCCATTATTTACTCCAGCAAATTTGTAAACATTCTTTTCATATGAGACGGCCCATTGGTATAAAGATGTAGCTCCTATTTCCAGGTCTGTTCCAGATTTTCCTCCTTTGGCATGGTACAGGTATTCTGATCCGTTATCAATAGTGAAATATGCTCCTTCTTGTGTAATATTCCATACAAAACCAACAGCATCGGTTTCGCTGATCGTATTATCTGTTACGACAATTTCATTACCTGCATATTTCCCATCTCCTTCCGGATTATTAGGTAAGGCAATATAGGCACTACCAGTATAGGCTGTAATGATATATTCACCAGTAGTTAATTCGTCTATGCTTGTAATTTTTGTGTATGTAACTAATTCTACACCTGCTGCTAATTTGTTGACTATTATCTGCTTCGCGTTGGCTTGATCGTCTCCCGATCGGATAATCGACAAGGTGCCGATTTGCACAGCATCCGGTTCGCTGTTGACTGCGTCGGAAGTAACAGTTACCGTTGTCTCTCCGGCAGTTCCGGTGAGCGGCGATACTTCAATGCCATCGGATGCGGTGATGACCCAGTCGAATGCGGATGAGTTGACCGTAAATGTAACGGAGGTCTCGTCATTCTTGATGGATACCGTTTCCGGAACATCGAGCGTCGATCCCGATTGCTTGATGGTAATACGCTTGCTTACCGATGCATTGTCGGCCAGTGCCAGTTCGATCCAGCCTTCACGGCTCTCTTCTGCGTAGTTAGCCGATACTGTATACAGAATTATACCGTCTTCAGCGATCGCCTCGGTTACGATATTCCCGTCGTATGTTACCGTTACGGCCGTGCTTTCCGTATTTCCGACAGTGTATGTCGCTTCCTTCGTATCTGCCGCAGTAGCGTCTACTTCAATGATGTTTGCAGCATCAATGTACGGATCGGTCGTCGGGGCAGCTCCCAGCTTGAATACGGAAATGGCTCCACAACATTGATCGAGAGCCGCATTCGTGGCTATTTGATCGATGAACTGATTTGAACTATTGTTATATGCTTTTAATGCATTGGCGTTGCTTGTGCCATGAGCTAAGTATCTCGATGTCTTGGTGTCATTGAGTCTATAGCAACCCGAATTCTCAAGGAAGGTAGGTATCCATTCACTGGATGAGACTGCGTCCATTTTAACAGTTGTTCCGCTTCCTGGATAATATATGTAATTTCCGTTCGCCTGAAGGGTATATCCGCCATTGTTTCCGGCCGTAGCAGTAAAAGTATAGATTGCGTCCGGATTGAGAATGGTGTTATTGGTGACGGCTAAAGTGTTGGTATAATTATCAAACTCTACAGAATTTGAGTTGATGAACTTGTAGTCACCGGTTTGTCCATCCTTGAGAGCTAATACATATTTGCCGCCATCCTCAAATGCTCCATCCAGCTCGACAAGAGTATAATACTGGTCCCCGGGGACCTCAGCCTCTTTTCCTTCGATGTCGACATTCAGCTTGTTGATCTTGCCAGCGGCAAAGGAGGTCTCCTTTGACAGGGTGGCGACCTTCTCGACGGTCTCGCCGTTGGCCGTAACCTTCAGCGTCAGCTGCTCACCCTCGGGTGCCGTGAAGGCGCGCGTAGCGAGGTAGAAGCTGCCCGTAGCATCCGGAGCAACGACACCGTCGGTAACATTCAGCGCAGCCGTCTTGGATACATAGTTGTCACCGCTGGAGGTCAGCACCGGTTCTGCTCCCGTAATGTCGAAATAGTAGGTGCCGATCAGGTTCTCGCTGGCTGAGGTGAGCGTGATGTTCGTGACATTCAGATCCGCGCTTCCGATGTTGGTTACATTGATCCGGAAAAGGGTCGTGATGTGGTGCATCTGCAGTTTGGGCGATCCGGTAACTCCGGTTGCCTTTCCATAGAGCGGAATATTCTCGCCGCTGATGTGGACCTGGTTGTTGATCCCCTCCTGCTGCTGCGTTGAATTGGTCTTACTACCAATCGTGTAATAACATCCTGTGAGCTTGTTCTCCTCGTCTAAAGTAGGTTCAGCCGGAGACTTCATAAACCATTCATAAGGATAAACAGCATACCAGTCATAGGTGCCGTTCGGATCAAATTCCGTATCGGAAATGGTGCCCTTAAAGACGCCACCCTCGATGTCCGAGACGGTGAACTGGTCGTTGGCGCTGTAATTCGTGGTGCCGGGCAGGGCGTGGAAGACGTTCATGGCGTCGTTGGCGCTCCACTTCATGTCCAGACCGTCAACTTCGGTACGGGTTTGCGGAGCTGCGTAGAGCTCGAATTCGTACCCTTTCGGTTTGTCAAATGTTTCCGTGTTGTCTTTCGAGCAACTGGTGATGGACAGTGCTGCGCACATGAGACCCATCAAAAGAGAATACTTTTTCATAGTACGGTTTGTTTTTGATGAGTTCATGATTAATAGAAGTTCACTTCTTCGCCGGTTTCATCGTCCCACGGATCGATGTCGGCCCAGTAGTCCCTTTCGCTGCCACTTGTTGCGAAACCCTGCTCCACCGTGACGGAGAGAATTTCAAGCGTCGGGGCGGAATAGTCAAATTCCCCCCCCCGCGTGTTGAGGATAGTTTTTTTCATAATTTTACTTTTTTGATGGTGTATGTTCCGTTTTTTCAGTGCGTGCTGAAATCTTGAATATACAAAACTAATAAATTTTGTACAATATCGCTATTAAAAAACGTATAAATTCGTATGACATTTACAAAATGGGGGTGTGTTTCCGGGCTCGTGTTATGCGTTGTTCGTCCGACGGGATGTTCCGCACGGGTTGCGGAGCGGTACAAACGTGCAGAAGAGGCTGTCAATACGTTGCCTGCAACGGCTGTCTCCGGGGGCCGGGCAGGGTGGTTGTACGTTGCGGGAGGGGGCTGTTTCCGGGCCGGCGTGGGGCGGATGTACGTTGCGGAGGCAGCGGGCATGCGCGCGTCGGCTGTACGTTGCGTGAAGTGTCGGAAGTCGGGCCTGCGCCGGCACGGTTGCGGACAAGGCGGAGACGCTGGTGTCCGGGGGAGCAGGCCGTCAGGGTTGTTCGGGTTGTTAAGGCAGCCGGGCGACGGGCGATCGTTGTCCGTATATACAAATAGGTATGGGTAGCGAGCGGAAAGAGGCAGGCGCCCGGAAACGGGGGCGAGTGAAAACGGTGACGTGCGAAACGGACGTGCCGAGACGGGCAGGCCGAGACGGGTGTGCGCTCGGAAACGGGAGTGTGCGGGATGGACGGGCGCGAAGAGGCTCGCGGCGTGTCAGTACATGTTTTCGTACATGGACTGCGACTTGTCGTACTTCAGGTCGGAGAGCGACGCGGCCTTGACGCCGATGTTGAAGCTCCACGAGCGGTAGGTGCCGAACGGAATCCACGAGAAGGACATCTGCCAGCAGTGCAGGTCGCGCGTGATCGAGACCGACGAGGTGGTCAGGCGGTTGGCCTTGATGTCGTAACCGCCCTGGAACGTGATGCCCATCTTGGGCGTGAGGTTGAGCGAGCCGTTGAAACCGACCGTCTGCGTGACGTTCTTCTTGTAGCCCTTGGGCGGGTAGTTGCCCGTCGTGATCGAGTAGTTGACCGTATAGTTGAAGCCGAAGTTCCACGGCAGCGAGAAGTCGTAGTAGGTTTGGGCCATGTACTGCCGCCGCAGCACGGGGTCCATCGTGCCGTAGGGGTCGTAGAAGGGGTTCATGTACTCCGGCGGGATCGACGTGATGTCGTTGATGGCCGTCTGCGAACGGTCGTCGCGCGACTTGAACGTATAGCCGAACGACCAGCCCGTCGAGACGATGCGGCCCGGGAAGAAGAGCTTGTTGATGCGCTTGCCGTCGGGTGTCAGCCGGTAGGGGTCGAGCGTCATCGAGAGGTTGATGCCGAAATTCTGGAAGATCGTCGTGCGGAACGAGATCGGGATCGTCGAGAGCCGCATCGAGTCGGCCAGGAAGTTGTACGATCCGCTGATGCGCAGCTCGTCGATGAGCTTGATCTTCTTCACGCCCGAGGTGTCGCGCTTCGAGAGCACCTTCATCTCGAGGTTCTGCGAGAGCGAGAAGTTCATCGACATGTTGCGGCCCGACGACGGCACGCTGTAGGCGTTCTGCGCATAGGGCGAGTAGGTCTGCGTCGTGCCGAGCGAGTCGCGCTGCAGCGACTTGTAGTAGCCGTACTTGAAGTCGCCGAAGTCGGGCGTGTAGGAGAAGCCGATCGAGGGGGTCATCACGTGGCGGATGGCCTGGATCTTGCGGTCGCGCTTCTTCTTCGTGAAGTCGTACATGCCGTAGACGGTCGTCGAGGCCGAGACGCTCATGCTGTAGTTGTAGAGCCGGTAGAAGCCGTACTCGTTGGCCATCGTGTCGACCTTGTTGGTCATCGGGTTCCATTCGTACTCGACCTTCTTGAAGAACCACTTCTCGTTGTAGTTGAACGACGGCGAGAGGTTGATGTAGTTGAAGACGTTGAACGACGCCGAGACCGGAATCGAGTGTTCGATGCCGTTCTTCATGTTCTCGAGCGTCTTTTTGGTGAAGATCTCGCTCTCGGTCGTGGTCACCGAGTTGGTCATCTTGCCCGTGTACTGCATCGAGATCTTCTCGTACCAGCGGTCCTTGCCCGTCTTCTCCTTACGCTTGAAGGGGTAGATGCGCGAGACGTTGAAGACCACTGTCGGGAGGGTCAGCGAGATCGACTGGTTCGAGGAGTTCTGCGAGATGGCCATGTTGGCCGACAGCGAGAAGGGGGTGCCGGTCCAGCTCTTCGAGTAGGAGATCGACGAGTTGGTCTGCGTCGAGAGAATGTCGTTGAGCGTGTTGGCCGAGTAGCGGTTGTAGCCGCTCGTGGCGAAGTTCACCGACGCGGAGAAGGTCGAGCCGGGGTTGGCCTTGGCATCCTGCGAGTGGGTCCACTGCACGCGGAAGTTGCTCTGCTTGAGGTAGTCGGGTTCGCCCTTCTCGCCGGTCTTGATGTTTGAGTACTGAATGTTGAAGCTGCCGCTGTACTTGTAGCGCTTGATGTAGCGCGAGGCGGCCGAGGCCTCCCACGAACCGAGCGTGTAGAAGCCGCCGCGGACGGCCAGGTCGGCGTAGTCGCCCAGCGTGATGTAGTAGCCCAGGTCGCGCAGGAAGAAGCCGCGCGTGCCGTCCTCGCCGTAGGAGGGCATCAGCAGACCAGACTTGGGCCCCATGTTGATCGGGAAGAAGCCGTAGGGGATGCCGAGGAAGTAGATCGGCACGTCCTCCATGACCAGGTAGGCCGGTCCCGTGATGACCTTCTTGCCGGGCTGCACCTTGGCCTTGGTCATCGCCAGGTAGAAGTGCGGGTGGTCGGTCTCGTCGCACGTCGTGTACATGCCGTCCTGGATGTTGATCGTGTTGTCGGGCATCTTCTTCACGCTGCCGCCCACGAGCCAGCCGTCGCCCTGCTGCGTCGCCACGCCCTTGATCTTGGCCTTCTCGGTGGCGAAGTTGTAGGTGATCGTATCCATCTGGTAGGAGGCCGAGCCGTCCGAGAACTCCGGCTTGGTGACGATCGCCTTGCCGTCGAGCGAGTCGGGCTTGCCGTAGGCGAAGACCGTCTTGTCGGTCATGTCGATGCGCATGAAATCGGCCTTGAGGTTGCTGTTCTGGTAGGTGACGTCGCCCTCGTTGTAGACGTAGACCAGCTTGTTGCGCACGTCGTAGACGAGCGAGTCGGTGCTCTTGCCCTCGATTGCGCCGTCGAGGAACCCCGTGGCCTTGCGCGGTTTGCGGGCCGTGTCGCGCCGCATCGTGTCGGCAACAAGGGTGTCGGCAGCAAGCGTGTCGCGCGGGACGGCCGGAGCGTCGGCTGCTGCGGCTGCTGCGGCATTGCGGCGGGCCTGCCGGGGGGGGGCCCGTTCCTTGGTGGGGGGGCGGGGGGGGGTG
>ERZ780025.380-NODE-380-length-18813-cov-3.911611_pt1 | contig 18813 bp, 7 predicted proteins | sample MGYA00511862_ERZ780025 | MGnify/ENA primary metagenome ERZ780025 (study PRJEB29588, sample SAMEA2156186) | human gut metagenome | biome: human gut; feature: human-associated habitat; material: faeces | place: Denmark | collected 2008/2010 ...
TGCTGAACTGGAAGTTCGAGGGTATTGTACTTCCTGCCGTGAAAGATGACGAGAAACACGACCTGCACCCCAGCAAGGTGTTGGAACGTCCCAAAGTGATTTACAACGAAAAGACAAAGAAATTCGTCATGTGGGCGCATGTGGAAAGCGCCGACTACAGTAAGGCATGTGCCGGCGTAGCGGTCAGCGATTCTCCTACCGGGACATTCACCTATGTAGGCAGCTTCCGTCCCAACGGTGCGATGAGCCGCGACCAAACAGTGTTCGTTGATGATAACGGCAAGGCATATCAGTTCTACTCGTCGGAAAACAACGCTACCTTATATATAAGCGAACTAACGGATGACTACCTGAAGCCCACTGGTCGCTATACACGCAATTTCGTGAAGCAAAGCCGCGAAGCACCCGCCGTATTCAAGTATAACGGCAAGTACTATATGCTCTCTTCCGGTTGTACCGGCTGGGATCCCAATGTTGCCGAACTGGCTGTGGCCGACTCCATCATGGGGCAATGGACTACCATCGGCAATCCGTGTACCGGTCCTGATGCAGATAAGACCTTCTATGCACAAAGCACTTACGTGCAGCAAGTATACGGAAAAGGAAATGCCTACATTGCCATGTTCGACCGCTGGAAAAAGAAAAACCTTGAGGACTCACGCTACGTATGGCTCCCGCTTGAATTCGGCAAGGACGGCACAATCACGATACCCTGGCGCGACAGCTGGGACCTGCGTACCCAATGGGAAGGACAAGGCGACTTCTCTGCCGGCAAAGGAACATTCCTATTGAATGGCAAGCCGTTTGTCATCAAAGCCGCAGAGCTGCACTATCCACGTATCCCCAAAGCCTATTGGGACCAACGCATCAAGCTATGCAAGGCACTGGGCATGAACACCATCTGCCTTTATGTATTCTGGAACTCCCACGAGTCTCAGCCGGGAGTGTTCGACTTCACCGGACAGAATGACCTGGCGGAATTCTGCCGCCTATGCCAGCAGAATGACATGTATGTCATCCTGCGCCCGGGACCGTATGTCTGTGCCGAATGGGAAATGGGCGGACTGCCCTGGTGGTTACTCAAGAAAAAAGATATCCGCCTGCGCGAATCCGACCCCTACTTTATGGAGCGTGTAGGTATCTTCGAAAAAGCCGTTGCCGAGCAGGTAGCTGGTATGACCATACAGAACGGAGGTCCCATCATCATGGTACAAGTAGAGAACGAATACGGCTCCTACGGGGAAGACAAAGGCTACGTATCGCAAATCCGCGACATCGTACGCGCCAACTACCCCGGCGTAGCACTGTTCCAATGCGACTGGGCGTCCAACTTCACCAAGAACGGACTCCACGACCTGGTATGGACCATGAACTTCGGTACAGGAGCCAACATCGACCAACAGTTTGCACCGCTGAAGAAACTCCGTCCTGATAGCCCGCTGATGTGCTCCGAATTCTGGAGCGGCTGGTTCGACAAGTGGGGAGCCAACCACGAAACCCGTCCGGCTGCCGACATGATTGCCGGCATTGACGAGATGTTGTCCAAAGGCATCTCCTTCAGCCTCTACATGACCCACGGAGGGACCAACTGGGGACACTGGGCAGGAGCCAACTCACCCGGATTCGCCCCTGACGTAACCTCTTACGACTACGACGCCCCCATCAGCGAATCGGGACAGACCACTCCCAAATACTGGGAATTGCGAAAAGCATTGTCCAAATACATGAACGGCGAGAAGCAGGCTAAAGTTCCCGCTTTAATCAAGCCCATCCGTATTCCGTCTTTCCAATTTACAGAGATGGCTCCTTTGTTCGACAATCTTCCTGCTGCCAAGAAAGACCGCAATATCCGTACCATGGAGGAATATAACCAGGGATTCGGAAGTATTCTCTACCGCACCACACTGCCCGAGATGAAAACCCCGTCCCTGCTCACTGTGAACGATGCGCACGATTATGCCCAAGTTTTCCTGGATGGCAAATACATCGGCAAACTGGACCGCCGCAACGGTGAAAAGCAACTGGAATTCCCCGCCTGCCCCAAAGGTGCACGCCTCGACATTCTGGTAGAAGCCATGGGCCGCATCAACTTTGGACGTGCCATCAAGGACTTCAAGGGTATCACCCAAAGCGTAGAACTTACCGTAGACATCGACGGCCGTCCTTTCACCTGCAACCTGAAGGATTGGGAAGTCTATAATCTCGAAGATACATACGATTTCTATAAGAACATGAAGTTCCAGCCCATCGGCTCACTGAAAGATGAGTTAGGACAACGCATTCCGGGTTGCTACCGTGCCACCTTTAAGGTGAACAAGCCCAGCGACACATTCCTAAACTTCGAGACTTGGGGCAAGGGACTTGTCTACGTCAACGGGCACGCCATGGGACGCATTTGGGAAATCGGCCCGCAACAGACCCTCTACATCCCGGGATGCTGGTTGAAGAAAGGTGAGAATGAAGTGATTGTCTTCGACATCATCGGTCCCAAAGAAGTTAAGTCCGAAGGACTGAGCGAGCCATTACTGGACCAGTTGCTCGTCACCAAACCGCTGACGCACCGCAATGAGGGTGAAAATCTCGACTTGTCCGGTGAGCAGCCCGTCCTCTCCGGCAGCTTCAATCCCGGCAACGGTTGGCAGGAACGCAAATTCGACCAACCCGTCACCGGACGTTATGTCTGCCTGGAAGCCTTGAGTGCACAAGATGGAAAAGACCTGGCTTGCATTGCCGAAATGTATCTGCTGGATGAGAATGGGGAACGTCTGTCACGCGAACCCTGGATTGTCAATTATGCCGACAGCGAAGACGTATCCCACGTCAACTGTTCTGCGGACAAAATCTTCGACCTCCAGGAATCAACCTATTGGAGCACAACAAAAGACACTCCATACCCGCATTCTGTCGTGATTGACTTGGGTAGTACCCGCACCCTGACCGGCATACAATATCTACCCAGAATGGAAAGCGAGGTACCGGGTGGAATCAAAGACTTCAAGGTTTACGTAAAATCCAAGGCTTTCAACTATTAGGCCGGATTTACAACACTAATAGATTCTTTAGACACGGATTACATGAAAAATCATGGATAATAAATGAAGAATATCCATGATTTTTCGCGTAATCCATGCCTAACTTAAAATCAATCAAACAGATTTTCCGTACAATTCATCGTCTACCACAGCCAGCATTCCCTCCACTTGAGCCAATGCCAGCATACGGCCATGAAAAGAATAACCTGCATTGTACCCTTTATCCTCGTCGCCCAACATCATGCGACCGTGGTCCACACGCATCGGCAATCCCGGATTTTCTTTCTCAAAGATACGAATCAAATCAATGAGGTGTCCCCTTCCCTCCAGATGGGAACTTTCGATAAAGTTTCCACCCGGTATTGCCTTCGTACTGCGCAAATGCACAAAGTGGGTACGCCTGGCAAACTTCCTTGCCAGTTCACGGGTATCATTCTGTTCACCCGCACTCAATGAACCGGCGCAAAAAGTCAGGCCATTATGGGGATTGTCCACTGCACTCAGTATCCAGGCAATATCTGCCTCGTCTGTCACAATGCGCGGCAACCCCAATACCTGAAAAGGAGGGTCATCGGGGTGTACACACATATTCACCCCATATTCCTCGCATACCGGCATGATGGCAGACAAGAAATAACGCATATTCTCGCGCAGAGCCTCCCGGTCTATCCCTTTGTATAGCGCCAGCAAACGTTTGAACAGGGTTACCGGCTCCTTGTCACCTTCCTTGATGTTGCCATTTACGAATCCTTGTGTCTTTACGATAATCGTATCTACCAGCTCTGCCTTTTCAGACTCCGTAATCACCTTATCCAGTTCTGCCACCTTGTCCAGCTCTTCCGGAGAATAATCGGCTTCCGCATTCTCCCGTTCCAATATCTTCAGGTCGAAGTAGGCAAAACGGATTCTGTCGAAATAAAGAGAAGATGTCCCGTCTTCCCAGGGATGTTGTAAGTCCGTGCGAATCCAGTCAATCACCGGCATGAAGTTGTAGCATACCGTCCGGATGCCTGCCTTGCCGAGATTGGCAAGGCTTATCTTGTAGTTCTCTATCAATCGGTCACGCTCACTCCCCGCATATTTGACAGCCTCGCACACCGGCAGACTTTCTACTACAGACCAGCGCAATCCGAAGGATTCAATATAATCCCTCAAATCTTCAATGGCTTCCAACGTCCATATTTCACCGTTGGGAACTTCATGCAAGGCAGTGACAACGCCTTCCACTCCTATCTGTTGCAACATGGCAAGGGTTATCTTGTCTTTCTTGCCAAACCATCTCCAAGTCTTTTCCATTCTTTATTATTAATTTTCTTGTTTTTCAGGCGTTCAAACCACCCGTTACCTTTTTGCAAAAGTAAGAAAGAATATGAGAACTGTCCATTCTGAATGGATAGATTTGTTTGTTCGCAATGAAAACAATATCTTAGCACTTCATTACATATATTAATTACGCTTATGCAAGACTTTATAAACGGACGTTGCGGCTGGTGCGGAACCGACGAGCTGTATGTGAAATACCACGATGAAGAGTGGGGAAAAACGGTAACAGACGACAAGACACTATTCGAGTTTCTTGTATTGGAAAGTGCCCAGGCGGGACTGAGCTGGATAACCATCCTCAAAAAGCGGGAAGGCTACCGCAAAGCCTTTTGCAATTTCGATGCCGCGCAAGTGGCGCAAATGACCGACGAAGACGTGGAACGGCTGATGCACTTTGACGGCATCGTGAAAAACCGTCTGAAAATCAAGTCGACCATCACCAATGCAAAGCAGTTTCTTGTCATACAGAAAGAATTCGGCAGCTTTTACAACTATACGCTATCCTTCTTCCCCGACCGGAACCCCATTATCAATCATTTTCAGTCATTGAGTGAGATTCCGGTATCATCTCCCGAATCAGATGCCATGAGCAAAGACATGAAAAAACGGGGATTCAAGTTCTTCGGCTCTACCATTTGCTATGCCCATCTGCAAGCTTCCGGGTTTATCAACGACCATCTGACAGATTGCATTTGCCGGAAAGGGTAAGATAAGGCATCCCCTCTTCATCAAACCGGACCGGAATCCAAAGATATTCCGAATACATCAGGCTCTTGGGCCGCCAAATATCGGCCATGAAAAGGTAGCGGTTACCGGGAAGCTGCAATACGTAAGTGCTTTGACCGCCGAAAGTCTTATCACTTCCCTCACCCCGACAAGGGTTGGGATGCTGTGTCCACGGTCCCCAGATGAAAGGAGCCGAGAACAGACGCGCCGCATTGGGTGCCCAACCGGTACATCCGGAGGTTATCATCCAGTAAGTGCCGTCTTTCTTGAAGATGGCCGGTGCCTCATTGTGTCCCCCCGGAAAGAGACGGACATATTTTCCGGAATGTCCTTGATAGTCATCTGTCAGTTCGGCTATTTGCAAGGTCAGATTCTCTTCCGAAGAGTAGATATGATAAGCTATCCCATCATCGTCAACATACAATGTCATGTCACGGGACATCTGTCCGCCCTCCAAGTCACGCTTCACGAACAACCCCTTATTTACAGCCTCTCTCCACTCGGGTGTCCACCATTCTTCAAACTGTTCCATATTCCACTGCATGTCCCGTTCTTCCTCCGTCATATTCAGCGGAAATATTCCAGGGCAGACACGACTCGAAGAAACAAAACAATAAGGTCCCGTCGGAGAATCACTGACAGCCACTCCCGCACGGGCAGCCTCATAGCCTTTACCCTTCAGCTCCAAATGAAACCACATGACAAATTTCTTCGTCCTTTTGTTGTAAATCACCTTGGGACGTTCCATAATACAGCCTTTCTCTATTTCATTGCCCGCTTCTTCCGATACAGACAAGGCCACCCCCTCGTATCTCCAGTTACATAAATCGGTAGAAGAGTAGCAAGTTACTCCCACTTCCGTAGAGAATCCCTTTGCCGGACGGTGTTCACCGAACCAATAATATTTACTGTCAAATAACAGTATACCACCACCGTGTGCATTAATATACTCCCCGTTTACATCGTTCCACACTCCGGCCGGAACCATTTCGTCCTTTCCCTTTAAGGTGGAATCATTTTGTGCCTGCAGACCGGTGATTGACGCTACGATAACCAACCATGCCCCTAAAAACTTGAAATTAAAATTAGTCATACTCTGTCTTGTTTCTATTTATAAAGAAGGGAGCAGGACGCCTTCTCACCGGAAAGTGTATCCTACCCCCTAAATCAAATACCTATTGAAAAATGCCTTTATTTCTCAGCCGGCTGGTCAGCTACCACCGGCCAATAAGGATTCTGGTAAAGAATGGAAGTCGATACATCCGCTCCCGAAGTGGCTGTCAACTGGAACTGCTTGATCATGATAGGATTCAAATAGTGTGCCATCTTCCAAGTACAGCCGTTATAGGCAGACTGGTTGCTGCTTCTCTCGAACGGACGGAGATACTCACTCTTGTCTTTCGATGAGACATTAGCTTTGTCTGTCCCGTCAGCAACCAAAATGGATTTTCCATTATCATCCAAATACCAGTCCTCCATCGGAGTATTCCACAAATGCATACCTTCCAGATGGCTGGGAGCAGTCATCAGTTGGTCCATAGAACGCCAACGGCACAAGTCCATGTAGCGAAGACCTTCAGCCAGGAACTCGCAACGACGTTCACGACGGATATTATACAGAGTCTTGTCAGAGATGACACTTCCACCCGTATAGGCTCCCCAATCATTTTCAGCCTCCTTGCTCATGTCCGTTGCAGCGATAGTCTTGTCAAAATCAGTACTGATGCCGGCACGTTGACGAAGTACAGTCCAATATTCACGAGCCGTAGCATCCAGCGTTCCATTGAGCAGATAACTTGCTTCCATATAATTCAGCAGAGCCTCAGCTGCACGGAAACATACAGCTGCCGTATAACCACCGCCATTGGCATAATACTTACGGTTGAATGAACCACCCTTGCGCAATGCATAGCCGGTAGCATAGCCACGCTCACCGTCACCACTCGTAATGGCCGGATAGGGCTCTTCCATCACAACCTCCGTACCTTCATTATTATCAACTTCAAAAAGGATGTTCTTCTGTCCCGGTTCTTTCAGGAAGATACTGAGACGCGGGTCACGGTTTACACGTACATCAGCAACCGTCTTGTCGCCCATATAATAGCCGTCACCATCCGCATAAGAACCGTGAGCATAAACCGGAGTACCATCCTTCATCAGGAAATTCTGTACGAATCCACGGGTCAGACCGATACGGTAATTACCACGTCCGGCAGCGGCATTGATGTTATGAGTAGAGAGTCCGCGGGCATACTGGCGCCACAACAGTACTTCCTTCACATCCGAAAGGTCTTCTTGTGCAAACATATCAAAGTAAGGATTTGACGGGTCATCAGCTGATTGTTGCAACACACCGGTATTCTCCGTCAAATTCCCTTTGTATTTATCTGCTACAAGTTTGGAAGCCTCTACGGCCTGTTCCAAGAAGTACTTCACTTCATTATCAAGGTTTCCGCTCGGATACTGGTAATTGTTGTGAAGAGATGCCCCCGGCCAGCCTTCTCCACCAGGTACGAATGCCGTACCCTTGAAATTCTGCAACCAAGTAGCCTCGAACAGTGCCACACGTGACTTAACCAGCATCGCAGCATCCTTATTGATACGGGTCGTCGCCATATCGACATCACTCATATAGGCATAAGCCTTGTCAAGATCGGAAATGATGAAACGTGCCACTTCATTACGCGGAAAACGTTTGCTGGCTTCACGGAGAGCTTCCATCTCATCGGCAAGCGGTTGGTTGATAATCGGGAAGTCGCCGAACAACTGAAGCTTCTTAAAGTACTCGTAAGCACGCAGGAAGTACATTTCTCCGATATAGTGCTTGATGGTGGCTACACTCCCGGAAATTGTATTTTGTGAACCGCTCATGTCCTCACCGAATTTGGGAAGTGCTTCAGACAAAAAGAAATTAATACGATAGATGCGTTCGAACTTCCAATTGTCACTTTCGCTATGAGGTACTTTCCAGCGATCCTGGGTATAGCGGTCATTGGCATTCACCTCTATCTGGTTATCGGTTCCTTTGTCTTCACCGAAGATGCCATAAGTCCACTGGCCGAATGACGGAAGGACATTGGGATATTCATCATTCAGATTGGCTTCCAACTGGGCCGCAGTGGAGTAATAGGTTTCGGGAGAAATGCTTGACATCTGCTCTCTGTCCAGAAAATCATCGCAGGAAGTCGTTCCGGCAATCACTGCCATTGCCATGAACGCTTTTACAATATATCTATAATTCGATTTCATAATATTCTTCATTATTTATGGGATTAAAGTGATACGCTAAGTCCAAAAGACCAAGTTCTTGAAAGCGGGTATGCATTACCGGCACTCTTGATAGGTGCAGAAGCATTGCTGTCCGTGTTACCACCGCTGATGGTTTCGGGATCGAACAACTTGCTCAGTTTGGTTCCCGTCCACAGATTCTCGCCCGATACGAAGATGCGGCAGTTGGTGATACCGATTTTGCGAATCATGGAAGCAGGCAATGTGTAGCCAAGCTGGAAGTTCTTCAAACGGATATAAGACGCATCCTGCAGATAGCGGGTTTGGGTTTCCTGGTTCTGGGTACTGTCAAATCTCGGACGCGCATAGTATGAATTGACATTGGCGGCAATCTCATGACCGGCCAGCCCGACGGGTTCATCACGGAAGTAATCTTCGTGTTCCTTCAAACCGGTTGACCACCACATACCCCATTGGCCAACGCCCCAGAAGATATTGGAACCCTGCCAGTAGTCACGCTTCATCACTCCCTGGAAGAAGAGGCGAACATCAAATCCCTTGTAATTGGCATTCAAGTCAAGACCGAAATGATAACGGGGAGTATTGTTGCCTATCACCTTCAAGTCACCGTGGTCCTCCAAAGTCTGTGCACCTTTGGTGATGCCCGGTTTGCCATCCTGGTCGGCATACATGATGTCACCGGCAGTCCAAACGCCGGAACCGATGGCACTTTGTCCGCCCACTTTATTCAGATGCGCCTGCATCTCATCATCTGTCTTGGCAATTCCCACGGTTTCAAAGCCCCAGATTTCACCAATCTCGCGGCCTGCGATATAAGTATTGATTGAGTTTGTCGGGTTACCCGGGTATCTGTCTATATAAGTACGTGCATCAGAAACATTGAACTTAATGCCATAGCCCATACCGAAGTTGGTGCGGTCCTGCCATCCGATGGTAAGTTCCCAACCCTTCGTCTTCAAGTCACAGTTATTGGTCTTGGGAGTCGCAATACCCAATGTAGCGGGCAACTCTACAGACGGACCTACCATATTGTCCGTATAACGGATATAAGCATCGAATGACCCGGTCAGACGGTTGTTGAACAGCCCCCAGTCAAGACCGATATTCCAGGTACGCACTTTCTCCCAAGTCAAGGCTGTACTGATAAGGTCGCCTACATAAGCAGTGTTTGGTTTCAGTCCATTCTGCAGCCAGCTTCCGTTTGCCTGCTTCAATGTCATGGCACGATAAGTAGGATACCAGCCGTTTGTATTCATATTCCCCAGTTCACCATAAGAGAAACGGAACTTCAACTGATTGCAAACATCCGCAAAATCTTCCCAGAAGTTTTCCTGGGCAATGTTCCAACCCAAAGAGAAGGAGGGAGACAACTGCCAACGATTGCCACGGCGGAAGCGGGAGGTACCATCATAGCGCAGATTGGCCTCTGCCAGATAACGACCTTTATAATCATAGTTCAAGCGGCCAAAGAAACCCGCTGTGGCCCACTCATTACGATAGCCACCCACCTCGGGCACCTTATCCTTACCGGCGCCGTCAATATTCGAAATCAAGTCCAGTTCCGGAAGGTCTTCCACCTGCAAGCCATATCCTTTGGCACTAAAAAACTTCTGGCGCATTTCTTCGGACTGAAAACCACCCATTACCTTAAAATTATGATCATCATTGATAGCAAGAGAATAAGTGGAGTAAATATTCCAGTTCATGTAGCTCTCTTTCTTGTAGTCTTGATAGAGACTTGAGGTTCCTTGCGTATCCACAATATTTCCACTCACATCGTGGTTATAGTAAGGAAGTCCGGTTTCACGTGTATCTATAGAATTGGTACTATAGTTGAACTCAACATTGGTAATCCAATTCTTCACGGGTTCGAATACCAAGCTTGCCTGATGATAAACCTTATCTGTCTGCACATCGCGCTCACCACCCAATGCAAGTGACATCGCCGGCGTATCGGCATTACCATTAAAATAATAGCCGTTTTCATCATAAACCGGAAGATTAGGCCAAGTCTGACGGCCAATTCTCTCATACAAACCGCCACCAAAATTGGTAGGACGGCCAAGGTCTTGACGGACATAACGCAAGCTGTAATTGAACTTCAACCATTTGGTCAGCTCGGCACCAAATTTGGCAGTAGCATTATAGCGCTTCAAGTCATCGGAACCATGACGGAGCAAACCATTCTGATCCAGATAGCCCAATGAAGCATAATAATTGAACTTGTCACCACCACCGCTTACACTGAAATTATGTTCTTGCGAGAAGGAAGAACCCTTGTAGATTTCGGAAAACCAGTCAGTATTGGCATACGCCGTAGTAAACGGGTCGCCTGCCGGTTTACCCCATACATTGCCATCAGTAGGCAAACCGCCACGATTAGTACCTCCCGCAGCCTGGAAGTCAAGCATCTGCTGCATCACTGTATCAGAGAACTGGGCATTGTCCTGACCGTTGCGTGCAGCCTCATTGAAGTAGTTGGCAAAGGTATAGGAGTCCATCATCTCCGGCAGATTCACCGGACTGTTGAAGCGGAAGCTGTTGTTGTAGTTGATAGTCGGCTTGCCCGATTTGCCTTTCTTGGTAATCACCAAGATAACACCGAACGGTGCACGCGACCCATAAATAGAGGAAGCGGCAGCATCCTTCAATACAGAAATATTCTCGATGTCCTGCGGATTCACCGTATTGATGTCACCTTCCATACCGTCAATCAAAATCAGCGGACTTCCGCTTGAGCCGTCACCGATGGTACCGTTGCCACGGATATTGATGGACATGTTCTTGTCCAGTTCACCGGTATTGGTCGTAATCTGCAAGCCCGGTACCAAGCCCTGCAATGCCTGCGTGGCATTCGCTACCGGACGTGCTTCAATTTCCTTCGCCGTAGCCAGCCCCACAGAACCTGTCAGGTTCACCTTCTTCTGCGTGCCGAAACCTACCACTACCACCTCGTCCAGCATTTCGCTGTCTTCTTTCAGAGTCACAGTAAAGGATGTTTTTCCAGCCACCGGCAGCTCTACCGTCTTATAACCGATAAAGCTGATTGTCAAAGTGGCATCCGAAGGGACTTTCAAGGAGAAATTACCGTCAATGTCGGTAATTGTTCCATTCGTCGCATTCCCTTTCTCCACTACACTGGCACCAATCACCGGTCCCATCGCATCATTAACCACACCTTTTACATTGATTGTCGAACTCTGTGCGTTCAAGAACTGAACATTCAACAGAAGGGCCATGCAAATGGCCAAAGTGACATACACTTTCAGCCCGAGTCCTTCAAAGAATCTCTGTCTTTTCATTGTATAAACTTTAAGATTAAACATTAATTGTTTCACTTTCACTCTTCATTTTAACCGTGAAAACAATGGCAAATGTAGGCGAATGCTGATAGGAAGACCTCCAATAATGCTTCTACGAGGTAGAATTTTAGTTATTCGACCTAATTGAAGCATAATTTGACTTGATCTATGACTGTATGAAGCGTTCCTGATATTCCGTTGGCAACATGCCGAATTCCTTTTTGAAACAAGAGCTAAAATATTTTGGGTCATTAAAACCGACGGCATACGCCAGATCGGAAATACGCACGGAACTCCCCTTCTCCTCCATAATGCGGCAGGCCGCTTTCAGACGGATGTTACGGATAAAGGCAGAAGTATTCAGTCCCGTCAGGGATTTCAGTTTCTTGTAAAGGGTGGACTTGCTGGTGCCCATCTCCTCCACAAACTGGGGCTGGTCGAAATCTGAATCTTCCAGATGGCGGTTTACGCAGTCAATGGCACGCTGCATGAAGTCCTCATCAATGCTGGTATAGTCCAGTTCCTTGATTTCGAACACCAGTTGGTTCTTAAAGTCATGCGCCTTGCGTTCTTTGTATTTCAGCAGATTGCGGATGCGTGCATGCAGCACGGCCAGGTTGAACGGTTTACTGATAAAGGCATCCGCCCCCACTTCATAAGCTTCGGCACGGTCTTCCTCCTTGTTCTTGGCTGTCAGAAGAATCACGGGAATATGACTGAGTTCCAACTTGTTCTTCACACACCTGCAAAACTCGATGCCGTCCATTACGGGCATCATCACGTCCGAAACAATCAGGTCAATATCCTCATTGTCAAGCACAGTCACAGCCTCCTGACCGTTTTCGGCCGTATGGACATTGTATTCACGTTTCAGCAGCCGGACCATTAACTGCAAAAGCTCCTCATTGTCCTCCACCACCAGTATGGTATGAGCTTTGGGCTTTTCAGCAACCACATTCTCCGCATTCTCCTCTTCAAGATAGGTAACGGTTTTCTGTACCGGAAGTACAGCTTCCTCATCAATCTGTTCTTCCTTAAAGTAAGAGCGGTCTACGGGCAAGGTCACGATGAATTCCGTTCCCCGGCCTTCCTCGCTCTCCACTTCAATGCTTCCTCCATGCAGCTCCACCAAGTCCTTTACCAAAGAAAGGCCGATGCCCGTACCAATGGTGTTGAACTTCCGGTAATCCCCCTCGTAGAACCGCTTGAAGAGGCTCTTCTGCTTGTCCTTTGAAATGCCACTGCCATTATCCTTTACATGCAACCGGACGAAGTCCCTGTCTTCGGCATACATCAGCGTGACTTGTATATAGCCACCCTCCTTATTATATTTGGCGGCATTGGAAAGCAGGTTGTAGAGAATCTTGTCCAGCTTGTCCGTATCAAAATAACCGATAATCGACTCCGGATTACAGAGTACGGAGAAATGTATCTTGCGCTTTTTGACAAGCTGCAGGAAAGATTCGGCTTCATTTTTCACAAACGCCGCCACATCTCCTGGAGAGACACGCAACTTCAGATTGCCGGTTTCTGCTTTACGAAATTCAAGAATCTGCTGCAACAGACGGATGAGCCTGCTGATATTGCTACCCATTACCGTATAAAGGTCGTCATGCCCGGGAAACCGCATCTTCAACTCATCGACGGTAGCCGAGATAATGGTCAGCGGAGTCAGCAGTTCATGCGTGATATTTGTAAAGAACTGCAATTTGGCATGATTCAGTTCTTCCAGTTTGGACTTCTCCATCTCCCGAAGATGCAGCTCATTACGCAGCTGCATCCTGTTCTTTGCTGTCCGGAGAATGAAGCAGACAATAGCTGCCCCTATCAGTGCATAAATGATATAAGCCCACCATGTAGCCCAGAACGGTGGTAATACCACCACCTCAAGTTCACGGATTTCCTGACTCCAAATGCCATTTTCATTGGTGGCTTTCAGACGGAACCGATAAGTGCCGCTCTTCAAATTATTATAATAGGCAAAACGGCGGTTGGCATCCGTATATTGCCAATCCTTGTCAAAACCTACAAGCTGATAGGCATACCGATTTAAACCGGGATTCTTATAAGTAAGGGATGCGAATTCAATACTGAAATTATTATATCCGTAAGGCAGATCTAACTTCCGTGTAAACGAAGGCATGACAGAAGAAATCCGTTCTCTGACCTCCGGTTCCAATACCGCAAAAGAACGGTTGAAGATTTTTATATCCGTAATCAGATAAGGCACGGCTTCATTGTCTTTCTCCAGAGATGCAGGAAAGAAACTGTTATAACCCTTATTTCCTCCAAAGAATAACTCGCCCTCCCTACTACAAGAAGACTGTGATATGAAGAAGTTATCCTGCAGACCGTCTGCTGTCGTATAGACACGGACCGTAGCCAAATCCTCGTCCATCGGTACAAAAAGCTGTACCAGCCCCATATTGGTCCCCATCCATAGACACCCTTGCCTGTCTTCCTCTATAGACCCTATCATGTCAGCGGACAGCTGATATTCCTGATTCTTTTCCGTAAATACATTTTCCTTATAATCATATAGATACAACCCTCCTCCCTCAGTTCCGGCCCATAGCCTTCCCGATTTATCCACATGCAAACACAACACCGAGTTCGTTGCCAGCTGGCCGTTGTTATAACTATAGTTACTATATTTCAGCGTTTCGGGATGCTGCACATCCCCCATAATATGTATAATTCCATAGTTGGCTGTCGCAATCCAGAAGCTGCCATCCGCATCCTCCACAATGTCCTTCACATGATACCAATCCGCCAACCCGCCTCCGGCAAAAGAAAGTGTTCCGAACCTATAATGCCCTCCATCGGCCAAACTGATTCCCATACCGCCGCGACAGCCTACCCAACAATTCCCCTTACTGTCCTCACACAAGGCCGAAACGCAATCCGAATAGAGATAAGGCGTGTCGGATTCAGTCAGCACCTTCACTTTCTCTCCTTTCTCATAAATCAAGATACCACCGTCATAGGTAGCGAACCATACTTCTCCATTCTTACGCTGAATAATGTAATTGACCGTGGGTACACTGGGAATATCCGAGAATTCCGGGATATGGGAAAAGAACGACAACACACCGGTTTCATAATCCTTGCGTGCCAGCCCATAACTTCCGGTACCCAGCCAAAGGTCTTTATCTGCATCGGCAAACAAAGCGCGGACGGCAGTAGTAGGCACGTCATCCTCTGCCAGATTCAAAGAATAGAAAGTAAATGGAGATTGTTTCGTGTCTATCATCAGGACACCGCCGCCAATGGAACCCAGCCAGATATTATTGAAGCGGTCGCGCAACAGTGAATTTATTTCATCACAAGGTATATGATATGCCGAATGCAACGACTTGTAATTAATGAATGTACCGGGATTCTCCTGCTTCATAATGCTCAGCCCCACCCGGGTCCCTATCCACAAGGTATGGGTGTGTACATCCTCCACAATATCATAAACAATATTGTCCGACAAGCTGGCATCATCCCCTATCCGATGCGAATAATGTGTATAAAACACGTTTGCCATATCCTTGGGATGATTCAAGAGAAATAATCCGCAATCCCAACCACCGACCCACATTTTCCGGTTGGAATCCTGATAGATAACATGTGCCGAGTTCCGTTCATTGATTTTGGGATATGCATAGAATTTATCCTCCTTCCGGGAATAACGAAAAAGACCACTGGACCAGGTACCGACCCACAAATCCCCATCCGAGTCCTCGAACAACGATTTGATGGAAGCTGCGGGAAATATACCATCGGTGGACTTGCCGTCATACATCACGAAGGAGTCCTTCTCTGCCACATACCGGCATAAGCCGGAATCCGTACCAATCCATACCTCATTTTCCCGGGTGACCAACAGGCATGAGACCGCATTGTTTGGAATGGCAGGCGCAGTATATTGACGGATTTCTCCGGTTTTCTTATTGAGTGTGTTCAACCCCTCTTGTGTACCAATCCACAAGAAGCCGTCATTGTCATCGGCAAAACAATAAATGTTGTTACTGGTCAACAAACCGGGAGTATTCAAGCTCGATTTATAGACAGTAATCTGGTAACCGTCGTATTTACAGAAACCATACCGGGTAGCAAACCACAAAAACCCTTCCTTATCCTGATATATTTTCTGGACCTCATCCGTCGGTAATCCGTCTAATGTAGAAATCTGCTTGAACTTCAAACGGGAAATAACATCCCCATCAGCCGCATGCCCCAAGGCAGGATACATTGTCCAAAAGCTGAACAGGAGAAGACACGTATGCAGACAAAAAAAACTTACTCTATTTTTCATATACCAGATATTAGGAATTATGACAAATATAGCAAGTTCAGCTCACTTTAAAGAAGAATTATACTCTTTTTTTGTCTGCAAATACTTCAAACGAGGCTTTATTCCTTACCTTTACAGCCGTGTTCTACACCCTAACCGTAGACAAGCAAACAACATATGGAAAATAAATTCGACTACCAGTCTGTGCCTTATGGCTTTGCGCATTGCTTCCACAGCTAGTGCATCCATAAGGAAGAATGCCTGCACCACTTGGCTGCTACCAATTGCACCTCGCAATGTCCTACTTTAAGCATCATCAATCCGAACTGTATCCCTGCCGATACCACCAACTGCCCTCATTTCCGGAAAGCCCTGAAGTGCCGGGTTGCATGGGGCATCCGGCACCTGCTGGACAACGTACCCCACAAATGTGCAGCCCCGATGAGGAACCAGCTTGTAGGACACTTTGGCAAGACCACCTATTATCGCTTTTACCGCCAGGAACAAGGCTTGTTTCCAAAGGCACAAGCATATATCCGTCAGGTTTTCAAACAATACGGAATTGCCGAAGAACCGAAATTCGAGAGATACAGCGAAGAATACAGCTACAACGATTGAAGCATCCGGACAGCTCAGCTTCTACAAAGTTTATTTTTGAAAAACATCTGTCATGCTATCACGCAGAGGGGGATATCCTTTTGATTATAAACCGATTAAAGCGTGAAAGATACCCGTGATAGATAAAAATCTTCACAACCATCCATCACGCCATAACAAAAGCAGTATCCGATACTTACTTCATTCACCACAGAATAGTGATATATGCTTAGTTCTCAGTATGAAACTTTTAGTTTCTTAAACAAATACCAAAAGTTTCAACAACAAATACCATTGGTTTAAACCTTCTAAAATAAAAGTTTCAACAAGAGAAACTGAGAGTTTTCCTTAGGAAAACTATTGATTTCAACAAGCAAAACCTTTTGTTTCAACAAGCAAAAACCAGCGTGGAAGTCTGCACAAAGCATCCCAAATCACCTGCTTTTTCGACTCAAAACATCAGATTTTCCACAGAAAAACGCTGGAATCGACCTAAAAAAGCATGGAATCACTTGCAAAAAGAGCCTGATTGTCGTACCTTAGTACACTGTAAGCAAACCATTTTGCCTGCATGTGACAAAACAAAAAATAGAAATGAAAATCACCCAACTGAGAGAAAAAGACGGGAATCTGACACTGAGCACGACAGACTTAGACACCTTCCTACAGAAAATCAAAACGGAGACCAAAACCCAGCCCGTATCCACTTTCCGCCAGCAACTGCGATACTGCTTGCCCGGCAAGCGCTGCAACGAGGCAGACCGACTGCCCAAAGTACTCCCGGCAGCCGAATTCCGCAAGACGAACGGTGTCTGCCAGATGAAAACCTACAACGGCATCGTGGAACTGACCGTAGGCCCGCTTTCCGGCAAGTCCGAAATAGCCCTTGTGAAACGTCTTGCCTGGGAACAGCCCCAGACGCGGCTCGTATTCACCGGTTCCAGCGGACGGACTGTAAAGATTTGGACTACCTTCACCCGTCCGAACAATTCGCTGCCGGGCAAACGGGAAGAAGCCGAAGTATTCCACGCCCATGCCTACCGCCTTGCCGTGAAATGCTACCAGCCCCAACTGCCTTTCGACATTCTGCTGAAAGAGCCCAAGCTGGAACAGTACTCCCGCCTCTCCTTCGACCCCGAAGCCATGTACCGCCCGGACTCCATACAGTTCTATCTTGCACAGCCCGCCTCCATGCCCGACGAAACCACCTATCGGGAAGCCCTGCAAGACGAGAAGTCACCCCTGACGCGCGCCGTGCCGGGATATGAAGCCGAAGAAGCCATCATCATGCTGTTTGAAGCCGCCTTGCAGAAGACTTTCGCCGAAGCGACGGGTGCCGGTGCCGACAACAGCCTGCACTCCCTGACCGTACGCCTTGCCGAGAACTGTTTCCGTTCGGGCATCCCCGAAGAAGAGACCGTGAAGCGTACCTATTTCCATTATTATCTGCGCCAAAAAGAGACTGTCATCCGGCAGATTGTAAGAAGCGTTTACCAAGAGAACAAAGGCTTCAATACCCAAAGCAGCCTCAGCAAAGAGCAAAGACTTGCCATACAGACGGACGAGTTCATGAAACGCCGCTACGAATTCCGCTACAACACCGTGCTTGGCGACTTGGAATACCGGCAGCGCGACTCCATCCACTTCTACTTCCAGCCTGCCGACCAGCGCGTACGCAGCAGCATCGCCATGAAGGTACTGAAAGAGGGAGTACGTGTGTGGGACCGCGACATCACCCGCTTCCTGTCTTCGGACTACGTGCCGCTATACAACCCCATCGAAGAATATCTCTATAACACCGGACGCTGGGACGGCAAAGACCGCATCCGCGCATTGGCCGACCTCGTGCCCTGCCACAATCCCCACTGGAGGGAACTGTTCTACCGGTGGTTTCTTGGCATGGTGGCACATTGGCGGGGAATCGACAAACAGCACGGCAACAACACCTCGCCCCTGCTCGTAGGTCCGCAAGGTTACCGCAAAAGTACTTTCTGCCGCATCCTATTGCCACCGGAGCTGCGTTTCGGCTACACCGACAGTATCGACTTCAAGAGCAAGCAGGAAGCGGAGCGCAGCCTTGGCCGCTTTTTTCTGATTAACATCGACGAATTCGACCAGATAAACGCCAATCAGCAAGGCTTCTTGAAGCACCTCCTGCAAAAACCGGTTGCCAACCTGCGAAAGCCCTACGGTAGTACTATTCAAGAAATGCGCCGCTATGCCTCCTTCATCGGGACCAGCAATCTGAAAGACCTGCTGACCGACCCGTCGGGAAGCCGCCGTTTCATATGCATCGAAGTGA
>ERZ780025.399-NODE-399-length-18379-cov-2.829731_pt1 | contig 18379 bp, 16 predicted proteins | sample MGYA00511862_ERZ780025 | MGnify/ENA primary metagenome ERZ780025 (study PRJEB29588, sample SAMEA2156186) | human gut metagenome | biome: human gut; feature: human-associated habitat; material: faeces | place: Denmark | collected 2008/2010 ...
TTTTTGCTGCCCGTTTTTCGGTTCCCGGAATCCCCCCGCTCTCTGGCGTCTGTGGTTCCGGGACTTTTTTGTTTTTGCCGACAAAGCTGCACGTTCTCCCGCCAAAAAGTTACAAAGCGGTACGGTTATCCCGGCCTGTTACGATTCATTTCCGGGAATTTCTGAAATAAGTCATAGTTTTGACGTGGTTGCAAATCAAACTGCACAACGTTAAACCGATTCTTTGTACACATTTTACGAAATTGCTCCAACATGATTGATTTTTTGAACAAAATGTGCCATACTATAGCCACTGGAAACGTTCCCGACAACGTTCCCGAAACACTTTCAGAAAGTGAGGCCCGCCGACATGGCAAACCTGACCATCAAGGACATCGCACGGATCAGCGGTTGCTCTGTCAGCACCATCTCCCGTGTGATCAACGACCGGCCCGATGTGCGGCCGGAAACGAAAGAGCACGTTCTGAAGGTCATGCGGGAAGCGGGGTTCACCCCCAACACCAACGCGCGGCAGCTGAAGATCCAGCAGTCCCGCAGTCTGGTGTTCGTGGTCAAAGGCACCCGCAATCTCTTCTTCTCGGACTTTCTTGTGCAGCTGCAGCGGGCCGCCACGGCGTGCGCGCGTTGTCGTCCGGCGCACAGTCTGTGTTCCTGTCATAGGGCAATTCCCCTCCTTCCGATTCGGTAAGGAGGATATGCCCCGCATCCAGGCGTTATTCCTCTATCCGCTCCACGCGGAAGATGTTCAGCGTGTCCGCATCCGGGCAGGAGAACACCGCTGTGCCGTCCGGCTGACCGGGGATGCTGCCGCCATAGCGGATGATGTCCGCATACAGGAACGCAACGTGCATCGCCATCGGGCAGAGTTGACCGCGCTCGGTGTCAAAATCCCACGAATCGCCGATTTTATGCCCATGATGGCAAGGACAGCTGCCCTTGCGGTCAATCAGCGTGATGCGCAGGCGTGGGCGCTTCATTCGTCCAGCACCTCCAAGCACGTTTCAATCGGGATGCCGAGGTACTTGTCCTCCTTGTCGCGGTTGCGGTCAATCATTGTGCGCACGGCGTCCATTGCGCGGTGCGTCGATTCTTGGAGCGGCACGCCGTCCACCAGCCGCCCCAGCATCACTGCGGCAAAAATATCGCCCGTGCCGACGAAGCGCACCGGAATGAGGTCGAACGGAATGCGGAAGAATTCGCCCTCCGTGCCGTCATAGCCGACGACGCAGTTCTCGCCGTCCACCTTCGCGCTCGTCACGACGACGGATTTCGCGCCCATTTCGTGCAGGCGAATCGTCAGCGCGCGCGCTTCTTCCTCGGTCATGTCCTCGTGATAGGGCACATCCGCCAGATACGCCGCTTCGGTGTAGTTCGGCACGATGCAGTCCGCCACGGCGACCATCTTGCGCATATGGGCGATGGTTTCCTCCCCTACGCCGTTGTACAGCTTGCCCTCGTCGCCCATGATGGGGTCAACAAAGACCAGCGCGCCTTTCTTCGCGGACTGCTCACAGAAGTCAGACACCAGTGCCGCCTGTTCCGCTGACAGAATCATCCCTGTGGACACCACATCAAACGAGAATCCCAGTTCCGCCCAGACTTTCAGCGACTGGCGCATGTATTCCGTCGTTTCCTGAATATAGAATTTCCCGTAATCCAGCGTGTTGCTCACCAGCGCCGTTGGCAGCGTGTACAGGTGATGTCCCATATGCGACAGCACCGGCATCATTGCGCTCAGCGACACCTTCCCGTAGCCCGCCAGATCATGCACCAGCAGTATATGCTTACTCATCTATCTTCTCCTTATTTTGGGGGGAACGCCAGAGGCTCTGCCTCTGGACTCCGGCAGGGGCGCTGCCCCTGACCCTGCAAGGGACTTCGTCCCTTGACCCTTTCGCGCGATTGGATTGGTAACACTCTCATGCAGTTTTCGCGTGGTTATCCGTAGAAAGTAGCGGAACAACTCAAAGAGCAAATCCCCTGTGATATTCTTGTCCGCTTACACCGTTTTCTCTGCCATAAACTCTCGAATATAGTCAATGTCCGAAAGCTCTGGATTCTCTCGAATCGCCGCAGACAGAAAAATCCGTGCGAGTTCGCGATTCAGTTCATACAAGTAGCCCATATTCCCATTACCAGCCTTATCAAATGGACTGTACTTCGCTTTGCAGTATCGCAAAATATCGCTAAGGAAATCCGACGTTTTAATCGGCATTGCAAAACGGGTATATTTGAGGTCTACGCGGCGACCATGGTTATTCCATGCGTTCTCAAAAGCCCGTTCTGCCGGCCTATCGCAGTCATAGCAGTCCGAAACGGCACTGCTCACCGCTACAACGCGTCCGTTGCATCCGTGAAGCACAATGTCGCCTGTTTTAACATGCGCCATGTTTTCCCAGTGAAAAATCTTGCTTCCGTTTTGGCTATGCTGCGGTGCCCAAATAAAGCCACCGCGATACTCAATATCGAAAGTTTCACCTTGAAAAACATAAAACGTCATAGGTTTACCGGGAAGCCGCTCAGATTTTTCCTGTATAGGTTTGCTTTCTACAATTGGTGGGACAGCTGCTACCATTTTTGCTGCATTACGTTGCTGATCTGCAAGACGTGTCTCTTCGACTTCATGAACCACGGCATTGTGAAGATCTTCATCCACCAATGTCAAGAATTTCCCAAATGTATCCGGATTGGTATACACAAAGTTGCTCGTTTTTGAAGCAAATGCTACCGTGATGTACTTGTCATCCTGCGCAACAATTGTTCCTCTCCCCAACATTTTGTGCTTTACCAATTGATTCTTAAGGTCCATGTCGTTTCTCCTTCTTGCCTCCGCAGCGGTGAAATCCCCTGCTCCACAGCAGTCAGCTGCCCCAAAGGCACTTACCCCTTGACGGCAATCGCCTCAATCTCCACCTTCGCATCCCGCGGCAGTTTCGCCACCTGCACACACGCACGCGCCGGCGGATTCTGCGGGAAGAACTTCCCGTAGGCTTCGTTCACCGCGGCAAAGTCGTTCAAATCCTTCAGGAAAATCGTCGTTTTCACGATGTCCGCCAACGTGCAGTCCGCTTCCGCCAGAATTGCGGCAATGTTCTTCATGCACTGCTCAGTCATCTCCCCAATCGTGCCTTCCAGCAGCTCGCCCGTTTCCGGCACAAAATACAGCTGTCCGGACACATACACCGTATTACCCGCCTGAACGCCCTGCGAATACGGGCCAATCGCGGCGGGTGCGTTTTTCGTCGAAAGAATCTTGTTCATGGAAGAGAATCCCCCTTCATCTTAGTGCGTCAGAAACGCTGTCTGCATTATACCATGATTATGCGTCGAAAACAACACCGGAGGTAGAGAAAACCGCCCCCGATTTCCAGAACACGTTTCTCTCTTTTCAAGCAGATATGCCGCCCGTTATGTGTTTTTCTTGTCCTCGCAGGGAAGTTTTCCAGACTGCGAAGCCAGTTTCTTTTCCTGCGATTTTACGCGACGCTCCAGCTTCTTAATATCCTCCGCAGGCGGCAGGCTCTCCGGCTGAATACCGCGCTGCCCAAGCATATCCCGCACAGATTGATTGTTCTGCACATGTTCTTCGGTAATGGCTGGTTCGCCCTGCAAGTCTTTTTCCTCCACATTGTAGTTGGTCATTTCCGTTGCAAGGTTTTTTGCCGCAATCGAGAGCGTCGGCAGAAAGTCAGCCAGCGGGCGATACTCCTTTATGCCGAGCCGCTCCTTCATTTGCTGCGTCGTGTAGCCGCCAAACAGCGCCTGATCTCCCTTTGAGCGAATGCGGCTGAAACCGTCATCATCCACACCACGCTCATAGATGTTCTGCGAAAGTCGTTTTTCGGATTCCCGCAGTCTGCCGCGCGCTTCCGTGCGTTCAATCAGCGAAATGCGTTCTTCAATCAATTCCTGCTTGCGGGTCTGAACGGCAAAGTAGCTCTGTGCAAATGCAATTTCTTCTTTTTTGGGGTCGCCATTTTGAGCAATCAGATAGCAAGCGTAGCGGGTAAGCATATAGTCCTTGATTTCTCGTTGTGAGCCGCTCCCCAATTTGACCATTTTCGTGACCTCACGAAAATGGTTTGATACCTCTATTCCGCTGGTTTCGCAGGATTCGACCGCGCGTCCAATTGCTTTTGCAAAGTTCTCCCAGCGCTCATAGCCAAGAAGCGGCATGAGGTCACGCGCATACCAAAATTCAATATGCGCTTCCTGATTGCTATGAATTGCAAGGTCAAACTGTGCCTTAATTTGACTGACTCTCTTTTTATCCATTGCTTGCCTCCATTCTATTCACCATCATTGTTTCACGCAGTCGTGTTTCTGTATTTCTGCACGGATTTCCTTTACATTATATTGTCAAAAATGAATTTTGTCAAGGCAGCTATACAACCGCATCAAAAAACCGCCCCCGATTTCTCGAAGGCGGTTCGTATTAAATCCCGTAGTAATAGAAGATGAGGCACACGCCAGCCAGCAGGATGAACACCAGCCCGACCACCAGCGGCGCATGTGTGCCCTTGCCGCGGTTGGCTTCCTTCGCCATCTTGTAGTCGTAGTAGTGCTGATGCTTATGCTTTCCGGGCGCGAAAAGCACCAGCAGGTTTCGGAAACCGTAGGAAATGATATCCAGCACACCTTCGCGCGCCGTGAACGTCAGCAGACCCACACAGGTCAGCAGCGCCCCCGGCACGAAAAGCGCATCGCACAAACCGCTCAGGATTTCCTCCCGCTCGCTCAGCGCCCAGATACTGCGCATCGACGCAACGCCGACAAATATCAGCGCGCCGATAGCGATGCAAATCCAGTAGGACATCGCCCGCTTTGATTTTTTCAAAGCCCAAGCTCCTTCTTATACCGTTCAAACTCTTCGTCGTTGCAGTTGATGAAGTGTCCGGGTTTGATTTCCCGCAGGGACGGCTTGTTCACCGAGTAGTCATGCTCCTTCAGGGGCTTGTACTCAATGCGCTGACGATGCTTCTCGTGATGCGGATCCGGGTACGGAATCGCGGACAGCAGCGACTTGGTGTACGGATGCAGCGGATGCTCGAACAGCTCGTCGGAATCCGCCAGCTCCACCAGCTTGCCGTAGTACATGACACCGATGCGGTCGGAGAAGTATTTGACGACGGACAGGTTATGCGCAATAAACATGATGGTCAAGCCCATCTTGTTGCGCAGGTCGTTCAGCAGGTTGATAACCTGTGCCTGAATCGACACGTCCAGCGCGGAAATGGGTTCGTCGGCAATGATGAGGTCGGGCTCCAGCACGATGGCACGGGCAATGCCGATACGCTGGCGCTGGCCGCCGGAGAACTCATGCGGATAGCGGTCGGCGTGCTCGCGCACCAGACCAACCAGATCCAGCACCTCGTAGACCTTTTCGTCGATATACTTTTCGTCCTTGATGCCGCGGATTTTCAGACCTTCTGCGATAATCTCACGCACAGTCATGCGCGGGTTAATCGAGGCAATGGGGTCTTGGAAGATCATCTGCATCTTGGTCATGATGTTGTCCTTCGCGGCAACCTTCATGTCCTGCTCGTAGCGTGCCTTCCGTTCCTCCAGCGCCTGACCGGACAGCGTCTTGCTGTCTGCCTCAAACGCTGCGGTCAGCTCCGCCTTGCGCTTCTCGCGGTACTTCTCGACGCACTTGCTCTTTTCCACAGAAGATTCCAATGCGTTCGTGCGGGCCTGACGGATTTTCTCCTTCAGTTCCTTGCGCATTTCCTTAATCTTCTGGTCGTATTCCGCCTTCAGCGCCGCCGCCTGTGCCGGATTCTTCTCCGTTTTTTCCTTCAGCGCGGCCTTCATCTGGCGCTGCTTTTCCTCGAAGTCGTTTTTCAGGCTGCGAATCAGCACCGGCAGACCGTTCTGCGTGGACGAAATGCGCAGACCCTGGAAGTACACGTCACCCTCGGTCGGGTCGTACAGGTTGATGATGGTGCGGCCCGTCGTGGTCTTGCCGCAGCCAGACTCGCCCACCAGACCAAAGACTTCGCCCTTCTTGATGTAGAAGCTGACGTCATCAACGGCCTTGTTGATATAGTCGCCGCTGCGGAAATACTGCTTCAGGTGATTGACGCGCAGGAGGACGTCGCTTTCTTCCTCAATGCCCGCGTGCTCCAGACGAGCCAGCGTCACCTTGTCCGTGATGGCGTTCATCACACGCGCGATTATCAGCAGCACGATGCCAATCAGCCACAGCCACACCCAGCGCGCCGCCAGCCACCACAGCGCAATCACCAGCGAAATGGCGTTGCTGTCATCAGACTTCTTGACGGTCGTTTCTGCCAGAGACTTCAGCGCCGTCTGGTAGGTCGGCGCTGCCGCCACGGATACCTGAACCGCCTTCAACAGGCTGCTGAGCGAGCCGTCAAAGTCTTCGCTCTGCACCCGCTCCAACAGCGTCGTCGCGAACACATCCAGCGTGCCGAGGTTTTCGCTCGGATAGCGTGCCTGAAGCGCCTCGTACTTGCTCTGCACGAACGCTTCCAAGTCAATCGCTTCGCCCTGCTTCTTCTGCTCCACCAGCGCGGCAAACTCGTCGCGGATATCCTCCGTGTCGACGCGCTCCATCGTGCGCTGCTCCGCCAGTGCAGCGGCGTAGTCCTCAAAGCTCAGTGCACTCAGATATTTCTTCATGGAAGCCGGCTTGTTGCCTGCATCCACCGACGCACGAACCATCGTCGTCAGCGTTTCCACAAATTCCAGATAGCTGCCTGCTTCTTCGCCGTGCTCCTGCGCAAACGTTTCGTAGAACGCTGCAACATCCGGTTCGGTATTGGCGGTGGCAATCTTAATCGGCTTGCCCTTGGGCGCCGCCGGCGTCATGACTTTGTTCAGGTAGTCAAACGATTCCTCCAGCAGGCGGCTGTCGCTGCCGCTTTCCTGCTGCTCATAGAGCGTCAGATACGCATCCACGTCGAAATTCTGATCGAAATCAGCGCAGAAAGCATCCAGCTTCTGCTTGGACAGCGCGTCCTGCCCTGCTGCCAGTTCGTTCACCCACGTCGTATAGAACGTCAGCGCGCGATTCTGGCGCACGTCCCCGCCCAGCGTCTTGGTGGACGCGGCATCAATCATGGCGGAGAAATACTGCTTGTCGAACCAAGCGCGCGTAACCACGGAAGCGTTCTGCTGATAAGAGCGCAGCGCCCCCGATAGCGTAGACCATCCCGCACCGTCATTCGCCACAACATAGATGCTCATTACGATAGCGATGGCCATAACCACCAGCCCAATCGTTTTCAGCACCGAGGCGATTCCCTTTGCGATTTTCATGCTTCGGCGGCTCCTTTCTTCGCGTTCTGCAAGGCTTCTGCTGCCTCTCGTTCGGCCTGCTCCTTCTTCATGCGTTCAATGCGTTCCACCACAATCGCCGGCGGATTTACCTTCGGCGCATTCGGATGCAGCAGCCACGTCGCCGCCATATGCGTCTCGCTGACATGGAACATCGGCGGCTGTTCCTCAAAGTCGATTTCCATTGCGTACTTGTTGCGCGCGGCGAAAGCATCGCCCTTCGGCGGCAGAATCATATCCGGCGGCGTACCGGGGATAGCTTCCAGTTTCTCGCGCGTCTCCAAGTCCGGCATGGAGGACAGCAGCGCCCATGTATACGGGTGGCGCGGGTCGTAGAACACATCACCCGCCGTGCCATACTCGACAATCTTGCCGGCGTACATGATGGCAATGCGGTCCGCCATGTTCGCCACAACGCCAAGGTCGTGCGTGATGAAGATGACCGACAGGCGGCGTTCCTTCTTCAGGCGGTTAATCAGTTCCAGAATCTGCGCCTGAATGGTCACATCCAATGCGGTTGTCGGTTCATCGCAGATGAGGATATCCGGGTTCGCGGACAGCGCAATAGCGATAACAATGCGCTGACGCATACCGCCGGAGAACTCAAAGGGATACTGATAGAAGCGCTTGTGCGGCTCCGGAATACCGACTTCCTTCATCAATTCGATGGCGCGGTGGCGTGCCATGCCCTTGGTGAGCTTGAAGGCGTAATCCTGCGCGCGCGCCTTCATGTAGTCCACCATTTCCACCGCCAGCACGTCAAAGTCCTTCGTCTCGCTCGCCGCGATGAGTTCCTCAAAGTGCTTCAGCAGGCTCTGGGTCATTTCGCAGAGGTTGTGCTGCGCCATATCCGCGTCAATCAGGTTCTTCGGGATGACGGACGGCGGATTCTTGCCCTTCGCCTTCTGCGCCTCAAACTTCTTCTGCTCGCGGGCGTAGCGCTTTTCTTCCTTCGGATTGTGCGTCTTGGAGCGGGCATAGCGGTCGATGTAGGACTGTGCACCCGAACGGTAGACGTACGCCTGATTGTCCTTATCCAGCTGCAGCTTGTCGATGGCTGCTTCAACCGCCGCAGCCGATTTGTGCAGCGCTTCCTTGCATTCGCCCTCGTTCAGCGGCTTTTGCTGATAGACCTTCAGGGCGCTGCGGAGCGTATCCACCGCCGCCTGCTGCGATTTCGCCGCCTGCTGGCTGGAATACTGGAGCGCGTGAGCAATGTCCTGCAAAAAGTCAATCATGAACTCGCGGTCGAGCGTTTCGCGCGCCATCTGGTTCAGCTCGGTGATGGACTGCTTTTTCGGGTCGGGCGTTTTGCCGCTCGCCGCCAGATAGCCGATGCAGAAGAAGTTCGGCTCCTGCGCATTCACCATCGCGCCCAGCTTAGCGGTCATGTCCGCCATCAGCGCGCGCATTTCGCTTTCGCGGCGGCGCGTGTAGTTCTTCTGGAAGCCTTCCAGCGCCGTATGCCACTTCGCGATTTCCGGGTCATTCTCATCGAAGGTGTACGGGTCGAAGATATGCTTCAGGGACTTGCGGATGCGGCCGCAGATTTCGCGGACATCCTTGTCCTTGCCCGTCAGGATGGCATTGTCGATTTCATCCATGCCGTCCATGCACTCAACGATGGATTCCATCGCTTCCTTATAGGTATATTCCATCTTCAACCCAACGGAAGCAAAGTGGTCGAACTGCTTCGTTTTGGCATGGATGGCTTCGCGCGCCTGTGCGCCCTGTCCGCGCGCCTCGGCATCCGCCACCATCGTCTTTTCGAGCTGCGCCAGCAGACTGTTGAAGCGTTCCTTGCCATCGCGGCGGCGTTCCTTGTTGTTCAGCAGCATGGCTTCCGTCAGCTGCTTGCCGATGCGCATGATGGGGTTCAGGGCACTCAGCGGGTCTTGGAACACCATGGCCAGCTTGTGGCCGCGCAGGGTGTGGAACTCTTCTTCCGGAATTTTCAGCAAATCCTTGCCGTCGTAGATGATTTCGCCCGCATCCACCATGGCGTTGCCCGCCAGAATGCCCATGATAGCACGGGTGGTGACGGACTTGCCGGAACCGGATTCACCGGCGATGGCGAGCGTTTCGCCTTCCTCCAGATTGAAGGAAATATCGCGCACTGCGCGAACCGCACCGTTGTTTGTGCGGAAGGAGATGGTCAAGTTTCGGACTTCCAGCTTTGCCATATCAGTCGTCCGCTCCTCTCAACGAAGGATTCAGCGCGTCGCGCAGGCCATTACCAAACAGGTTGAAAGCAATTTCCAAAATGGCGATGAAGATTGCCGGGAACATGATGATGTGGGGGTAGGTGCTCAAGTACGCCTGACCGCCGGAAAGCAGCGTGCCGATGGAGGTCAGCGACGACGTTTCCAGATTGATGATGTGCAGGTAGCTGAGCATGGATTCGGAGAAAATGACGCCGGGGATGGTCATGACCGCGCCGGTCACGATGGTGCCCAGGCTGTTCGGGAAGATGTGCTTGAAAATCAAGCGAGCGTCGGATGCGCCCAGCGTGCGCGCCGCCAAGACGTATTCCTGACCCTTGAAGCGGTAGAACTGCGTACGCACACGCGCCGCCGTACCAACCCAGCCTGTCAAGACGAAAGCGAACAGCAGGGATGGCAGCACGCCCACCTTTTCCGCCAAGTGCAGCTGGAACAGGGTTGCGACGACCATGAACGGCACGCTGTTCAGCACGTCGGAGATACGCTCCATCACCATGTCGACCGCGCCGCCGTAGTAACCCTCGATGGAGCCGTACAGCACGCCGAGGATGAAGTTGATGCTCGCCACAACGATGGAGAGCAGGAAGCTCAGGCGCGCGCCGACTGCCAAGCAGGTGAAAATATCCTGCCCGTAGTTGTTCGTGCCGAAAATGAACGTGGGTTCATAGCCGTTGACATAGCGGAAGTACTCCAGATAGTGCACACGCACGCGGTAGCCCGTCTGGTTCTTCTGGGCGTAGGTGTACCACTGCCCATCCGCGCCGTCGTCGCCGGCAATGCGCTTGCTGTTGTAGTTCGCCTTGTTCGGGTTGTCGGACGTGAGGTAGTTCGGAATCAGGCTGCCGTTTTCATCCAGCGCCGGATCACCGTTGGTGTTCACGCTCTCGTCCTTGAGCTGGTACCAGAAGTTCGCGCCGCCGTTGCCCATCATGTACTGCGAATTGTGGGTCTTCTGCAGCGGGTAGATGACCTGAATGTCCTTCTCGTTCTGATACGCCATCAGGTTATTGTATTCCGTTTCGCTCAGGTTGACATACGCGAAGCCGACCAGCGCGTAGGAATCCACGCGCAGATTGTAGTACTTCACGCCATTGGCATCGGTGTAGTCGTCATATACCTTCTTCACGACCGGCACGCCCGTTTCCTGACCGATGGCGTTATAGTAATGGTAGCCGATTTCGCTGACCTTTTCCTTGCGCGCGCCATCCCAGAAACCCGCGTTTTCAAACAGCGTGTTCTTCGGCAGCACCGACTTGTAGTAGCCGTCGCGGAACTGCACCGTGTACGGCGAGACAAACGGCGTGATGATGGCAAACAGCAGCAGGAACACAATCAGGCAGAACGCCACAACGGAGGACTTGTTCTTGCGGAAGCGCAGCCACGCGTCGCCCAGATAGCTGATGGACTTGGTCTGCAGCTTTTCGTCATGGATGCGCTCATCCTTGTGAATAAACGCAAACTTTTCCTTCGGGATTTCCGGATACAGATTCTTTTCCATCATTTCTTCGACCCCATTCTGATGCGCGGGTCAATAAACCCGTAGCTGATGTCAATGACAATGCCCGAAACCAGGCCGATTGCCGTATAGAACACGTTCAGCGCCATGAAGAAATTATAATCGCGGACATTGATGGAGTTGATATACAGGTTGCCGATGCCGGGAATGCCGAAGATGTTTTCGATAATCATCGAGCCGCCCAGAATACCGATGAATTCACCAATAATCATCGGCAGGATGACGACCATTGCGTTGCGCAGCGCGTGACGGGAAATTGCCTGTGCCTTGGTCAGGCCTTTCGTGCGCGCCAGCAGCATGTAGTCACCGGTCAGCACCTCGCTCAGCTCCGCACGGGTGTAGCGCGTCAAGCCTGCCACAACGCCGAAGCCCAGCGACAGCACTGCCGGAATCAGCGATACGAACATTGTCCAGCTGAACAGTGACCCGCCCGCCTGTGACAAACTTGCCGCCTGCAAGGGGAACCAGCCGAGCTTGAAGCACAGGAAGTACTGCACCAGGAAGGCGTACACATAGCTTGGCACCGAGATGAAGACCATGACCATGGTGGAAATGAAGTTATCCTGCCACTTGTTCTTCTTCAGCGCCGCATAGATGCCGAAAGCAAGGCCCAGCGGGATCGCAATCAGGATAGAATACAGGTTGACAAGCACCGTGTAGGGCAGCTTCTGCATCATGACGTCCCAAACGCCCATGCCTTCATACATCTGCTCGCCGACGCCCCAGTCCCATTCGGTCAGGATGCTCTTCAGGTACAGGAAGTACTGCACCATGATCGGCTTGTTGTAGCCCATCTTTTCGCGCTTGGCGAGCACGCGGTGGATGTCGCGGCCCAGTTCGCGGACGGCGGGCAGCGGCAGCAGCTTAATCAGGATAAAGCACATGGTCATGATGATGAACAGCACCAGGAACATGTACAGGACACGCTTGATGATGTATCGTGTCATACCATTTTTGGACATTCCACGTTACCTCCGTTTTTCATATTGAGCGGAAGGGGCGGGAAACCCTGCTGCCCCTCTGCTTCCGGCCGTCAGAGTGCGTCGCCCCACCCGTGACGGGGTCGCGGAGGATGCGGCTGGAGGTGCGCATCACCGCGGACTGGGCTTGCCTGACTGAATTGAATCCCTATTGGGCATTTCTTAAGGAATCACTATTCTGTACTTTTTTTCTCTTTGGAATCATAGCGTCCCCTTAAGAAACGCCCGAAAATCAACCGTTTTTTAACACGCACATCGGGCATGGGGGTCAAAAGGCCCCCATGCCCGTGCCGAGTTTCAGAGAATCACGGCAAATGTGCGCCTTGAATTAGTATTCCAGGGTGTTGTTGGCGATGTAGTCCGCCCACTCAGCGTCATCGTAGTTGTACGTCATGTACTGGATGCCGCCGAAGCCGATCAGCGTGACGTAGGTATCAACAACGGTGTTCACCTTCTGGGAGTTCATGCTCGCGCTGTTGCGGTAGTAGATGGAGGAGCAGGGATACCAGTTCATGAACGCGCCTTCGACAGCGGTCGCAAACTGCAAACGAGTGTCGTAGGTGTAATCAGCGAACTTGCCCAGCTTTTCCTCGATGGACGGAACGTTCTGGCTGTTGCACCAGTTCGCCCAGTTCTGCAGGGTGTCGGTGATTTCGCCAACGCCTTCCACATTGTAAACAATGTCGATGGTGGTGGTGTCATAGCCGTATTCGTTCTGGTTGCCCTTGCCGTACGCATCGTCGGTGTAGCAGTTGCCGAACACGCCGAAGGGAGCCATCGTCGCGCCGCCCCAAGTGGTGAAGATCATGTCCGCGTTGCCGGACTGCATGGTTTCGTAGTAGTCGGTGTCCACGGTCATGGTCATTTCGACCTTGCCTTCAAACGGCGTGCCAACGCAAGCGTTCTTCAGCGCGGCGTTCAGGTAGTTGAACATGTTGACGTAGATAGCGTCGCTCTGGTACACGCGCAGGTCAATCTTGATGTCGCTGGTGCCATCGTAGATGCCGGCAGCAACAGCCTTGTCATACGCAACCGCCATCAGCGCGCGCGCCTTTTCGACCTCGTAGCCGGTCATGGCTTCGTACGCTTCGTCGAGGGTGTCGTAGTCGCCGCCCTCGCCCCAGGTCAGGTCGAACAGACGGCAGAGGACTGCCTTCGCGGGTTCGCTGTCACGATACAGCGCGCCGGTGAAGGGGTCGTAGCAGTACAGTTCGTTGATCAGGCCAAAGCCAGCCGTGCCAGCCGCGGTGAAGGAGGAAGCAAATTCCTTACGGTCATAGGAGTAAGAAATCGCCTGACGGAATTCCGGGATTACCAGAACCTGACTATTGGTGCCGTGAGACAGCAGCTTCTCATAGTCGGTGTTCATGGTCAGCTTGGTGGTGTAGCCGTTGTTCGGGCCGTACTTGATGTACTTGCTGTTGCCGTACTTCTTCAGGTCGTCCGCCTGCAGAGCGATGTCATCAATCTCGCCCTTTTCGAACGCCAGCACCTGAGTCGCGTGGTCGGCAATGCAGGTCACCTTGTAGATGTCCGTCTGATACTGGCCGACGTGGTTGCCGTCATGATAGCCATACCAGTTGTCATTGCGGGTCAGGGTGTATTCCTTGTCCAGTTCGAAGGAAGACAGCTTGTACGGGCCGTAGGAAACCGTGTTCTCCACGGAACGGCCGTACTTGGTCTTCACTTCGTCCGCTTCTTCCTCGGTGGCAACTTCCTTGCCGTCCTTGTAGAAGGTCTTGCAGGCTTCGTAAACGGGCTTGTAGACCAGGTAGGAGGAAGACAGGTTGTAGGGCACATAGAAGTTCGCTTCGTTCACGGGGTTGGCCAGGATGAAGTCAACGGTGTAATCGTCAACCTTCTTGAAGCCAACTTCGTCCCACGTTGCGGCATCCGCAACGCTGGCGGTGTACAGGTACTGAGCCTGCATGGACTCATACTGCTGACCCGCGGCAAAGTAGTTGTCAAACAGGTACTTTGCGGAGACCCACGCTTCGGCAGCGGTTTCGTCTTCAACAGAAGCATCGCGGTACATCGTGTCGTCCGCAATGTTCACATACTGCGGCGCGGGATTGCCCTCCGCGTCCAGCGCGCCGACCATGCCCCAAGCGCTCATGTCGAGGTACACATCGGTGCCGGCGGCAATGAGGTTCTCGGCAGTGTCTGCAATCAGGTCATAGGTCGTCTTGCCCGCGTAGAGGTAGTTCTTCGCGTTGTAGATGACGAACTCGCCAGCATAGTAGCTGTCAGCGCGGCGATTCAGCATCTTCGGGTTGAGCAGCTGCTGCATGGAGTACACATAGTCATCAGCGGTGATGGGGGTGCCATCTTCCCACTTGGCGAGCTTGTTCAGCGCGATACGCCAAGCCTTGGCGGTCTCGCCTTCCTTCACGCCGTACTGACCGACATACTCAGCAGTCACGTCCACCGGCATTTCAGCAGCCAGTTCGGGCATGACGGAGTAGCCATTCTTTTCGGAATTCAGAACGAAGGTGTAGAAACCAGAGCTGACATTGTTCAAAATATCAGTGTCTTCGTTCGTTTCCCAGGAGAGCGGGTCCCAGTTCAGAGAAGAGTTAATGCCGGGGGTGTAGCTGTTGTAGGTGTACACCTTTTCATCGGTGTAGTCCTTGCCAGCTTCGCCGACATACTGATCGGTAGAAACCGTCTGCGCGCTCCCCTCGCTCTTTTCCAGCGTGACAGTGCCCGCGTTGTACACGCGCTCACCGACATCGTAGGAATCAGCAGGCGTGAACGTGCCTTCTGCCAGCGCAGCCGCACTCAGCATCATGCACGCAGACAGGACCAGAGAGAGAATCTTCTTCATGGTCTAACCCCTCCAATTCATTTCGTACCAGATGACACGATGCAAATGATACGTTGATATTCATTATAGAGGAATTGACGCAAGCTTGTCAAGGGCTTGCCGCTTGCAATTTTTGACCAATCTTCCTGCAAAATTCCCCACTTTCACAGCAACCCCTTGATTTAACGATGTGAAATCGTTTTCGCGCCAATATTGTTTTTTTTGTGTTTTTTTGTTCTTTGCCTTGATTTCTCTGCCTTTGCGCCATACTTGACGTTTCCCGTTTTTTCACCTATACTATCCTGTGCAGTGAAAGGAGAATTCCTTTATTATGAATGTTGACTTGACCCATAGTTCGATTTTCCGCGGATTGCTCCGTTTTTCTCTGCCGCTGATGGCGGGCAATCTGCTCCAGCAGCTTTATAACCTTGTGGACACCTTCGTCGTCGGGCGATACTGCGGTGAAATCGCCCTTGCCGCCGTCGGCAGCGCGTTTTCCGTCATGATTCTGCTCACGAGCATCGTCACCGGGCTGTGCATGGGCAGCGGCGTGGTTGTCAGCCAGCTTTTCGGGCAGAAAGACGATGCCGGCGTGCGCAAAGCGGTCGGCAATGCGTTTGTGCTGATTGCGGGCGTATCAGCGCTGCTGACTGTCCTTTCCTACGCGCTCCTGCCCGTCATGATGACGCTCCTGCGCATTCCGCCTGAAGCGCAGGGCGTTCTCTCCCGCTACCTCTTAATTGTGTTCATCGGTATCATCCCGACGTTCCTGTATAACTTCGGGGCGTGTATGCTCCGCGCCGTTGGCAATTCAACCGCGCCGCTGGTTTTCCTGCTGATTTCGTCGCTGACGAACGTCGCGCTGGACTTTCTGTTCGTGGCGGTGCTGCCGTGGGGCGTGGCGGGCGCTGCCGTCGCGACGCTTATTTCGCAAGTACTGTCCGGTTTCCTGTGCTTAGGTTATGTGCTCTTCCGCGTTCCGGCGCTGACGCCCTCGCAGCACGACCTGCGCCCCGACCGCGCGCTGTTCAGGCGCATCTTCTCCGTCTCTGCCATGACCAGCATTCAGCAGTCCATCATGAATTTCGGCATCCTGTGTGTGCAGAGTCTCGTGAACAGCTTCGGTCTGGCAGCGATGGCGGCATTCACCGCCGGCGTGAAGATTGACGCTCTGGCGTACAGCCCCGCGCAGGACTTCGGCAACGGCTTCGCGACCTTCGTCGCCCAGAATCAGGGGGCGAATCAGCCGCAGCGCCTCCGTCACGGCATCCGCACAGCGTTCCTGCTTTCCGGCGGCTTCTGCCTGATTGTTTCCGCGCTCGTGGCGATTTTCGCCGAGCCGCTGCTGCTCGTGTTCCTCGAGAATGCATCGGCGGAGTCTCTTTCCATCGGCGTAACGTACCTGCGCACCGAGGGGCTGTGCTACATCGGCATCGGCTTCCTGTTCCTGCTTTATGCCATTTTTCGCGGTTTGGAGCAGGCAGGCATGAGCATCGTCCTGACGGTGCTTTCGCTTGGGCTGCGCGTCGTGCTGTCCTACGCCTTCGCGCCGCATTTCGGCATGATGGCGATTTGGCTGGCAATTCCGGTGGGCTGGCTGATTGCGGATATTGTCGGTTTCGTTGCCATGGGGCGGCGCGGACTAATGCGTTCCGCTTCCAATAAAACGGGCAAAAGTGCCTGCTGACATCGGGATGGATTCGCCGCTTTGTGACAAGTTTGTAACACCTGCGCGCGCGCCCCTTGACGAATCCGACTCGGCGTTGTATGATGGGGATACTCAATAACGAAAGGATTGTGCGGAACGGGTATGAAGAAGGAAACGAATCCCAAGGCGAAGCGGAATGGCCTGTGGTGCAATGTGCTGATTGTGGCAGCGCTGCTGCTGATTGTGGCGGTGCTGATGGTTGTGCTGCGGAGGAACGCGCCCGCGAATGTAGACGCCAATGCGCCTTTGCTGCCCCTGACCGCAACAGATGCGCCGACCGAGGCGCCGACAGAGCTTGCGACCAGCACACCGGAGGCAGCGGCGACCCCCGAAATCACCGCGGCACCAGAAGCGGCTGCCGCGTCGGAAGTCACGGACGTCCCCGAAGCCACCGCCACCCCCGACCTGTCGCAGGTGAAAGCATTCCTCGTCGTCACCGTCGGTGACAAAACGTATCAGCCAATTCCGCTGACCGAAGAGGGCTATTATCGCTTCCGCCACGGCGACTGCATCAACATCGTCCATGTCACCCCGACAAGCATCGACATGCACGAGGCGAACTGCGACAATCAGGATTGCGTGGAGCAGGGTGAAGTGACGCTGGAAAACAAGGACACACGCATTTTGGGCAACAGGATTATCTGTCTGCCGAATCAGGTGACGCTCCAGCTGTACAGCCGCGACGAATTGATGGACTGGCTGACGACCGTGCAGGAGGACGCAGCAAATGAATAAGCAGCGAATCACCACAAAACAGCTTGCGCTGTGCAGTGTGCTGCTGACGCTGATGCTGGTGCTGGGCTGGGTGGAGAGCCTGTTTCCGCCGCTGCTGGGCGTACCGGGCATCAAGTTAGGCTTAAGCAACGGCGTGCTGATTTTCGCGGTCTACATGCTGTCCCTGCCGACGGCGTGGGTGCTGATGCTGCTGAAAGTGGTGCTGTCCTCGCTGTTTTTGGGCGGCGTGGCGGCGCTGCCGTACGCACTGGCAGGCGGTGTGCTGTCGCTGGCAAGCATGTGTCTCCTTTCGCGCATGAAGTGGATGCACCCGGTCACGGTCAGCATTGTCGGCGGCGTGATGCACAACGTCGGGCAAATCGTGATGGCGATGATTATCCTCCACACGTCGCAATTGGCGTACTACATGGCTGTCCTGATGCTCAGCGGCATTCTCTTCGGCGCGCTGACCGGCGTGAGCGCCACGCTGGTGATGAAGCACATGAAGCATATCAAGTGGGGGAAATAGCGAAGGGGGGCAAGGGGCGACCGCAGACTTCATCTGTTTTCATGCCTTCTTGTCGCCTCCGCAGAGGTGAAGCCCCCTGCACGACAAAAACCAACTAACACAGGACACAAAAAGCAGGACTACCTCCACGCCGGAGACAGCCCTGCTTTTTGTTGTGCGAATGAAACCATCAGAAGAAAAGGAAACGCTTCTTCTGATACGGCTCGCTTGACATGCCCTTGAAATCATAGCCCGTCGCGGCAATCGCAGCTTTCACCTGCGCTTCGTCCAGCGGATCTTCGGAAATGACCACCGTTTCACCCTTGCCGTGGGAGGAAGTCACCTTCTTGACCGCCGGGAAAGCCTTGCGGATTGCGTCATTGACATGGCTCTCGCACATGCCGCACATCATGCCATCAATTTTCAGCGTCGTTTTTATCATCAGCCCTCATCCTTTCGATGAATGCAATATACCCCGTCGGGGTATCTGAATGATAGCACCAGCGCGGTGGATTGTCAAGCGGTTTCGTTTGATATGACTAACTTTTTTATACTATTTTCAAATGAAAATGCGCCAAGATGCGCCGCGAATTTTTCGTTCTGGCTAACGGGAGTGAAATGCA
>ERZ780025.427-NODE-427-length-17666-cov-2.532622_pt1 | contig 17666 bp, 12 predicted proteins | sample MGYA00511862_ERZ780025 | MGnify/ENA primary metagenome ERZ780025 (study PRJEB29588, sample SAMEA2156186) | human gut metagenome | biome: human gut; feature: human-associated habitat; material: faeces | place: Denmark | collected 2008/2010 ...
GGGGATCGACACGGAGCGCGTGTCGGTCAAGGCGACAACGACCGAACACCTCGGATTCGAGGGGCGCGAGGAGGGGGTCTCCGTCTCGGCCGTAGCGCTGATCTTCAGGCCCTGATCCATCCTGATCCGTCCTGACCCGCCCTGGCCCGGAAGGCCCGGCGACAGCCGGACGCGGCGAAATTCTGCCGATGCCCCGGTCAGGAGGGCCCCGATACGACGAAACCCACGCCGATGCCCCGGATACGACGAAACCCACGCCGATGACACCTCCCGCTCGGGCGGCAGTCCGGCGTTGTTCCGATCCCGCTGCGGCGGTAAACCCGGCGAGGATCCGGTTCCGCTCGGGCAATGCGGCGGCGGAATGCAAGCAAAAGGCTGATCCCTTTCGGAGGATCAGCCTTTGTTTCTGCTCCGGGTCGCAGGCGCGGCGGCACGGCGGGTCAATAGACCTTCGAGATCGTACCGGTGTACTGCACGGGGTTGTACCACGGATTGGAGATCGTGAGGTTTGCACCGCCCGTGCGGGAGAAGATCTCGAAGGTGAAGGTGTAGGTCGAGGCCGAGAAGAGCGACGTCGAGAAGGTCACCATCCACCCCTCCTGGGTCTGCTCGGTCGTGTAGCCCGAGACGTTGGGCACCGTGTAGTTGATGACCGTCGAGTAGTAGGGCGGCACGTACCCCTTGACATAGGGCAGACAGATGTCCGCCGTGCCGTCCCAGATCTGGACGCTGAAGGCCGGGTTCATGATCTGGCGCATGGGACCCGCGGGCTGCTGCTGCATGGTCTGGGGGTTGAACTGGAAGTTGCGCGACAGCACGAGCGAGTCGGTGAACTTCTCGTACTCGGCAATGCGGTCCGCACGGCGTTTCTCACGCACCTCGCGGCGCTCCTGCTTGGGCGACAGAACCTGCTTCTGTCCGATCACGGTGAAGGCCGCCGCGCACAGCAGCAGGCCCGTGACAACGATAATGACTGTTTTTTTCATAGCACATAAGGTGTTGGTATGGCCATGAAATGCAAAATCGGTGCCTGAACCGTCAGAGTCCCATCTTTTTCAGAAATTGTCCCGTGTAGCTGCGTGCGCACTGCGCCACCTCGTGGGGCGTGCCCGCGGCGATGATCTCGCCTCCGGCAGCGCCTCCCTCGGGGCCGATGTCGATCAGGTGGTCGGCCACCTTGATGACGTCGAGGTTGTGCTCGATGACGATCACCGTGTTGCCGCGGTCGACGAGTTTGTTGAGTACATCGAGCAGCAGGCGGATGTCCTCGAAGTGGAGCCCCGTCGTCGGCTCGTCCAGGATGTAGAGCGTGCGCCCCGTGTCGCGCTTCGAGAGCTCGGCCGAGAGCTTGATGCGCTGGCTCTCGCCGCCCGAGAGGGTCGTGCAGGGCTGCCCGAGGGTCAGGTAGCCGAGACCCACCTCCTGGATGGCCCGCAGCTTCTGGTGGATGTTCGGGATGTTCTCGAAGAACTCCACGGCCATGTTGACCGTCATGTTCAGCACGTCGTCGATGTTCTTGCCCTTGTAGCGCACCCGGGGCGTCTCCGGGTGGTAGCGGGGCCCGCCGCAGGCGCGGCAGCGCACGTAGACGTCCGGCAGGAAGTTCATCTCGATGGTCTGCACGCCCGCGCCGCGGCACTCCTCGCACCGCCCGCCCTTGACATTGAACGAGAAGCGCCCCGCCTTGAAGCCGCGCACCTGCGCGTCGGGCGTCATCTCGAAGAGCTTGCGGATGTCGGCGAAGACGTTGGAGTAGGTCGCGGGGTTCGAGCGCGGCGTGCGGCCGATGGGCGACTGGTCCACGACGACGAGCTTGTCGATGTGCTCGATTCCCTCGATCGAGTCGTATGCGAGCGGCTGGTCCAGCGAGCGGTAGAGCGCCCGGCTCAGGATGGGCCGCAGCGTCTCGTTGATGAGCGTCGACTTACCCGAGCCGCTCACGCCCGTCACGCAGATGAACTTGCCGAGCGGGAACTCCGCGTCGATGCCCTTGAGGTTGTTGCCGCGGGCGCCGCGGATGACGATCCGCTCGCCCGTGCCGGGGCGCAGCGTCGCGGGGATCTCGATGCGGCGGCGGCCCGTAAGGTAGTCCGCCGTGATGGTGTCGGCCTTCACGATCTCGTCGAAGGTCCCCGCGGCGACGATCTGTCCGCCGCGGCGCCCGGCCTTCGGGCCCACGTCGACGATGAAATCGGCGGCGCGCATCATCTCCTCGTCGTGCTCGACGACGATCACCGAGTTGCCGGCGTCGCGCAGCTCCTCAAGACTGCGGATCAGGCGCTGGTTGTCGCGCTGGTGCAGGCCGATCGAGGGCTCGTCGAGGATGTAGAGCACGTTGACGAGCTTCGAGCCGATCTGCGTGGCGAGGCGGATGCGCTGGCTCTCGCCGCCCGAGAGCGAACGCGACGAGCGTGCGAGCGACAGGTAGCCCAGCCCCACGTCCATCAGGAAGCGCAGCCGCTCGCGGATCTCCTTGACGATCTCCTGCGCGATCCGGCGCTCCTTTTCGGAGAGGTACTCCTCGATGTGGTCCATCCAGCGGGCGAACTCCTCGATCGAGAGGGCCGAGACCTCGGCGATGTTCTTCCCGCCGATGCGGAACTGCAGGGCCTCCTTGCGCAGGCGCGTGCCGCCGCAGACCGAGCACTTGCGGTAGACGAGGAACTGCTCGCGCCACTTCTGCCCGCGTTTGGACTCCTCGTCCTCCGTGCGGCCAATGTACTCGGCAACGCCCTCCCACGAGAGGAACTGCCGCCCGCCGGCCGGGGAGCTGAACTCCGAGAGGTCGACCGTCAGCGGCTCCGAGTCGCCGTAGAGCACGGCGTTGAGCGCCTCCTCGGAGAAGGTCTCGATCGGATCGTCGAGCGTGAAGTCGTAGCGGCGGCCCAGCATCTCGAGGATGGCGAAGAGCATGTTGTTGCGGTACTTGCCCAGCGGTTCGACGGCCCCCTCGCGCAGCGAGAGCCGCTGGTCGGGGATGATCTTGACCAGGTCGAAGACGGCCTCCTCGCCCAGCCCGTTGCAGTGCGGGCAGGCGCCCTTGGGCGAGTTGAACGAGAAGGTGTGCGGCGCCGGGTCCTCGAAGGCGATGCCCGTCGTGGGGCACATCAGGTGGCGCGAGTAGAAGCGCTGCTGCTCGGTGCCGTAGTCGTAGACGGCCATCGTCCCCTTGCCCTGGCGCATCGCCTCCTTGAGCGAGGTCATCAGCCGGTCGCGCGACGCCTCGACGATCTGCAGCCGGTCGACAACCAGGTCGATCGTGTGGATTTTGTAGCGGTCGAGGCGCATGCCGGCCGAAATTTCGCGGATCTCGCCGTCGATGCGGGCATAGATGTAGCCCTTTTTGGCCAAGGTCTCGAAAAGCTCGCGGTAGTGGCCCTTGCGGCCCTTGACGATGGGGGCCATCAGGGCGATGCGCCGCCCGGCGAAGTTCTCCAGAATGAGCTCCGCGATGCGGTCGTCGCTGTAGTGGACCATCTCCTCGCCCGTGACGGGCGAATAGGCGCGTGACGCCCGCGCATAGAGCAGACGCAGGAAGTCGTTGATTTCGGTGACGGTGCCGACCGTCGAACGGGGGTTCTTGTTGGTGGTCTTCTGCTCGATGGCCACCACGGGGCTCAACCCCGTGATCTTATCCACGTCGGGACGCTCCATCGTGCCGACGAACTGCCGGGCGTAGGTCGACAGCGTCTCCATGTAGCGGCGCTGCCCCTCGGCGTAGATCGTGTCGAAGGCCAGCGACGACTTGCCCGAGCCGCTCAACCCCGTGATGACCACGAGTTTGTGGCGCGGAATCTCCAGATCGACGTTCTTCAGGTTGTGGACCCGGGCGCCGAGTATCTTGATCGTCTCTTCTTTCATTGCACAACGATGCGGCGCCTCTGCGGTCCGTTCGGAACGGATACGGAGGTACCGGACCGCAAAGATACGACATCCGGGGCAAATCCGGAACCCCGCGGGCTATTTTTCGCCCGTTTCCAGCACGAAATCGTCGGCGTCGCGCCACGCCGGGAACTTTTCGAGGAATGCCTCCCGGGCCGCGCGGTCGAACGTCGCCCGCAGGAGGCACTCCCCTGCCCCGGCCTCGGCGAGCGGCACGCCCCGGAAGTCGACAAGGGCCGAATCGCCCGAATAGGGAAGGCCGGGATCCGAGCCCGCACGGTTTGCGGCGACCACGTAGCACTGGTTCTCGATGGCCCGGGCGCGCAGCAGCGTGCGCCACACCTCGCGCCGGGCTGCAGGCCAGGCGGCGCAGCAGACGATGGCGTCGTAGTCGCCGCGGCAGCGGCTCCAGACCGGGAAGCGCAGGTCGTAGCAGACGAGCAGCAGCAGGCGCCACCCGGCATATTCGACCACGACACGCCGGTGCCCCGGACGGTAGTTGTCCGCCTCGCCGCCCGGACGGAACAGGTGCCGCTTGTCGTACCACGACACCTCGCCCGACGGCCGCACGAAGTACATCCGGTTGCGGAAGCCGTCCGCTGCGGCCACGGCGACGCTTCCCGTCACGGCACACTTTCCCTGCGCGGCCCAGCGGCGCATGGTCGCCAGCACGGGTGCCTGTTCTTCGGCGGGCTCCGCAGTCACGTGCACGGCATCGGCCTCCGCGACGTCGGCTCCCGTGACAGCGGCTCCCGCGTTTCGGGCGGCGTCCGCCTCCCCGGCGGCCCGTTCGGCAAAGGAGGCGGGGCGGGTGCTGAATCCCGTGGCGAAGAGTTCGGGCAGCACGACCAGATCGGCCCCGGCGGCTGCCTCCGCCACAAGCCCGTCGAGCCGAGAGAGAGGCTCGGCAGGCCGCTCCCAGACGGCATCCGTCTGACAGAGGGCGACTTTCAGTTCCTTTTTTTCATCCATGGCTCCCGGTCCGGGCGCGGAACGACCCCGCAGCGGGCCCCGCCATCCGAACCGACGGGAAAGTTACCACTATTTTTTGAAACGGCAAAAAACGGCCCGCGCCGGCGCCGCTGTTGCACGCGAACGAAATAAAACGTACTTTTGTCGCGAAAACCGACATTTATGCTCAAGGCAGGACGCACACAGACACTCACCGTAAGCCGCCTGTCGGACTACGGTCTCTACCTCGCGGACGACGAGGGGCAGGAGGTACTGCTCCCGAACCGCTATGTATCGCTCACCGACAAACCCGGCGACACGAAGGAGGTCTTCCTCTACCACGACTCGGAGGACCGGCTCGTGGCGACGACCGAAACGCCGCTGCTGCGGGCGGGCGAGGCGGGCTTCCTGCGCGTCGTGGACAAGACCCCGCACGGCGCCTTCCTCGACTGGGGGCTGCACGGCAAGGACCTCTTCCTGCCGAACCGCAACCAGCAGGGCGGCGTCCTCAAGGACCACCGCTACGTGGTCTACCTCTACGAGGACAGCATCACGGGCCGCTGCGTGGTGACGATGAAGCTCAAGTCGTTCATCGACAACGAGCTCATCACCGTTGCGCCGCGCGAGGAGGTGCGGCTGCTCGTGGCGTCGGAGAGCCCCATCGGCTTCCGCGTCATCGTCAACAACCGCCACTGGGGCATGCTCTACCGCAACCAGCTGTTCCGGCCGGTGGCCGTGGGCGACGCCCTGACGGGTTACGTGCGCCGCATCACCGAGGACAACCGCATCGACGTAAGCCTCCAGCGCGAGGGCTACGCCCAGGTCAAGGATTCGGCCGAGCAGCTGCTCGGCCTGCTGCGCGACAACGGCGGATTCCTGCCGCTGAACGACAACAGCGCCCCGGAGGAGGTGGCACGCCTCACGGGCACAAGCAAAAAGGTCTTCAAGCGCTCGCTGGGCGTGCTGCTCAAACGCGGTGCCGTCGAAACGACCGACCAGGGGATCAGAATCAAAAGGTAGGACGGAATGGGACGCATGGCAACGGCCGAGCGCGTCTGCGCGGAGGCTTCGGACAACTTCGTATTCCAGCGTTCGCTGCTCGCGTACCACGCGGCGGCGGAGCGCATCGACGGCGACGTGCTCGAGATCGGCACCGGCTCGGGCTACGGCGTGGAGGTCATCGCGCCGCACGCCCGCAGCTTCGTCACCCTCGACAAACACGTTCCCGAGGCGGGCAGTCTGCCCTGCCTGCCGCACGTGCGCTACATGCAGGCCACGGTGCCGCCGCTGCCCTTTGCCGACGGGAGCTTCGACTTCGTCATCTCGTTCCAGGTAATCGAGCACATCCGGCGCGACGTGGACTTCGTGCGCGAGGTGCACCGCGTGCTGCGCCCGGGCGGGCAGTTCATCGTCACGACGCCCAACGCCCCGATGTCGCTCACGCGCAATCCGTGGCACGTGCGCGAATACACGGCCGACGAACTGCGCGACCTGCTCGCGCGGAGCTTCTCCGCCGTCGAGATGCTGGGCGTTGCGGGCAACGACCGGGTCATGGCCTACTACGAGCAGAACCGCCGCAGCGTCGCCCGCATCACGCGCTTCGACGTGCTGGATCTCCAGCACCGCCTGCCGCGCTGCCTGCTGCAGCTGCCCTACGACCTGCTCAACCGCCTCAACCGCCGACGCCTACTCCGGGACAACGACTCCCTGACCCGTTCGATCACCATGGAAGACTACCGCATCGGTCCGGTAGCGGACGACTGCTTCGACCTGTTCTATATCGCGGAAAAGCAACACAAATAAATGATTCCGGCCGGATCGACATCCGCCGGCAATCCGGAAAAAACCATTATAAGCAGCAGCCGGAATCCTCATCCATTTTAAGTTCATTTTACCCGATCCAATCTTAAATCGTTAATTCTCCACGTATCGAACACCAACTCCAATAATATTTTTTGCCTCGCCTCAACAGACGACTTGTTCCAACCGGTAAAATTGTATTGGAAATCATTTTTGAATCGATTCAAGGCTGTATTTACTCCGATATAAAATTTACTATCGAGTAATTTCGTCAGACAAACAGACGATTTGCCATACTCCGACTGCTTGTCATAAAACCATTGATCTGTCGATAAATCATTATAATTATTCACGGCCTGATTAATCATGCTTTCGATCAACGTGACATTACCCAATCGATACACATAGGAGTAATACTCCTCCTCGGACAAAAACTCCAGTGGAATACTTCCATTTTTCGGTGATTGAGGTAAAATATGTTCTATTTGCAAATCATTATAAAATTGATGTCCACAGACCGGGCTGTGCAATTTTTCCAACACCGTATTTTCTATCTTCACCAATACATAGCGCAACCGATACAAGGGATTATAAACCCCATGACTCAAAGTTATGAATTCGGCTTTAAATACCCCTACCTTATCCAGCAAATAAGGTAACATCGTTTTCTCTATCACGCAGGCAATTTCATCTATCGTCGTAAGATTACGTAATTTCTCCGCCCATTGGACAAACAAGGATTCATTCGTCTTGGCTTGGATCCTGAGGGTCGAGCTGAAAAAGAAAAAACTCTCTATTTGTTTGGCCAAATATTCGATTGCCGGCACATCCGCATTGCTTCCCAAAGACAATAACAGGATCAAATGCTGTCTGGATTTGTATTTATTAATAAAGCCTATATTTGTCACGTGAGGATACAAGCACCCATCCCGCTGTAATTCAGTGGCATTTACAAGTTCTGAATACCGTTTGGACATACAGCGTATCTCCTTTGCAAAGTCTACCGGATGCTTTTCATATTGCGTAGCCTGTTTCCCTTCAGAAGATATAATCCATTTATAAATATCATCTTCTCGCAAGATACCATTATAATATCGGGCACTCAGAAAATATCGCAAAAATCGTAGGGGTTTTTGATCTTCAGAACATTCCTGAAGATTTTGAATAATCTCCCTCCATATATCTTTTATCTTGGCAAAATCCGACTCTTTGGTATTACTAAACAGCAAATTTTTGACCAAATCCATAGCATTCAATCCCGCCCCTCGCTGATTGATCGTCTCGAAAATTTTCAATGCACTACTCAAATCTTGAGATTCGATTACAACGAGTTCTATCTTTGTCAAGCAATATTTCGCAAAATCTATCAACTCATCAATCCCGGCATATAATTGAAAGTGTCGAAGTATTTTCGTATAGGCATCCTGCATTCGCTCTATAGATGGGGATCGCACTCCATTGTAAGGTTGCTCCTGTATCAAGGCTGTCAAATAATCATGACTCTCTTCATACTGCAATTCTAAGCGTACACGGGTCTCTCCCGATTCAATATCAAAGTTATAAAGTAGATTTTCTATAATCTGTAAATAATTTTTCTGAGCGCTGTTCAATGTCTCCTTTTTTAATAAATCTCGGAAAACACACAAAGACAACATAATAGTTGTCAAACGCTGTTGTCCGTCCACGACATCGAAACATCTATCATTATTGACAATGATGATAGATCCTAAAAAATAATTACGCTGCTCTTTTGCATCGGGACTATATTCATTTTCAATATCGATCAAAAACTGCTCGACCTCGTCATCGGGTTTCCAAACATATTCTCGTTGATAATCAGGCACTAAAAAGAAATAATCCTTCAATTTAGATATAGACTGAACTTTAGCATCGATTTTCATATCTTATGATATAGTTTTTGTAGATTACGTTATACAATTAGATATTATCATCAAACGAATTTTTCAAAAAACGTCTGGGTGCGAGTATTCTACAAATGTACGTCCCATAATTTTCTACTTCGCTTCGTGAAAAGCAATACAAACAATACAAATTTAAATAAAAAATTGGAAAGCAATCGTCAATTTGAATCCGGTACGATCTAATTCCATACAAAAAAGCAGCCCTCTCGGACTGCTTCAGGTAAGTATAACAACCCGATTTGCGAACAATTAATATTCGTCCTCGTTGAAAGAAATTAATTAACATTGATTATTAGCTACTTAATCCTCGAATAAAGAAATTTACACAAAAAAACTACGCCGTCTGAGGCGGGCTGGAGCGATTGGAGGAATTGATGGACAAACATATATTCATTTTATTAATCAATCCAGTATGAAGAGTTATATTCTGTACATTCTATTTATTGTGATTATAACCGAATATATTATCATCGTCGTTCATAATTTGAAAACATTATTGTCAAATTAGGCTATTAACTCTACTATATTCTCAACATAATTGTTTCCTAAACGTTTTTATGTGTTTATAGCTTTATAAACACATTTTCTCAATTATTTCATCCACTAATTTACTCATATAATCATCAATTTCAGACTCAGAGCAACCATTTAATGGCTTTTCTGGGCCATTTAGGAATTGAAAATCTTTTAATTTTGAGCGTTGGAATACAGCACCACTGATTTTTCGCACGAAGATAGGGAATATATGTGTTCCTTCTTTCTCGGCTTTCTTTAGAATCGGGGGCAGTTCATCATTCGCTATAAAATCTGAAGCGAGAAAACTTGGGGAGACAAGAAGAATGGCGATGCCGGCTCTTTGAAGAGCGTTATCAATTTCTTCTTTCCATTTGTCTCCTGTTTTAATGCGTGTATCATCCCACACATCTATATCTCCAACTGTATTCGCAATCGTTTTTAGATGAATCTGAACTTTCTCTAGCCAGGCTACATCATCATGTGAATAGCTTATAAATATTTTATTCTTATTCATTAGAGTTTTCTTTATTAACGTGAGATCTTTAACCTCCTCTATGAAAGGATAAACTTTTTTCAAGTTTGATAATTTATTGTGAAACGAAATTAAGCCATTTTTGCAACAAGGGTTCCCAGTTAACCACAAGTGAAATAGATTTGGTAGTTCTATATCTGGGCAAAATCGTTCAATACGATTATTGCAAAGGACAAGTCTAGTAACACTTCGAATCAAGGAATAATCTATGGATGTTAATAAATTATTTGACAAGATTAACTCATTTATTGATGCTGTCTGAAATTGTTTTGGTAGCGACTTGATTCTATTATTACTAATATTCAACACTCTAAGTTTAGGGACAAGAAAAACGCTCGTATGTATTTGCGATAAATTATTATCTGACAAATCTAACACCCGTAATTTTGCCAACGATGAAATTTCTTTTGGAATATAATCAAGTTGATTTTTTGAAAGATTTAGTTTCCGCAAATTTCGACATAGAAATATTTCTTGAGGCCATTTATTGAGTTTCTGATTTGATAGATTCAAGCTTGTTATTTGCAATGGCTTTTTCATTTGCAAATATTCAGATATGACTATTGTGTTTTTTGACATAATAACTAACTTTGCAGTGTCGGACTATGAGGATAGCGACATTAAACAAGGAAATGCATGGAGGGACTAAGAACTAGTAACTTCAGTTGAGATAGAGAACAAACGAGGACGAAAAACGGACTCGGGTGTTCCTTGAACCTCACATTTCTGCTTCGGCGACCTCTCTAATCCCGTCAAGACGGAAATAGTATCTTGTTTTCCGGAATTACAATAAAGATACTTACAGCACTTGCCACCCTTTGGGGTGGCTTTTTTTACATATATGTAAGTGCTTAGTAATCATTATTGTTTTCTATGTTTTTACTTTTTTGTCAACTCCGATTCCAACAATTTAATGCGTTGCTCCAGTTCTTCAATCGAAGGCAACTGTTTTTTGATATCTTCGATTTGAACATTGCTGTAAGTTGCAACACCTATTGGTGTTGTAAGACCATCAAAAGACCATTGTACCTCTGTTCGGTTCATATCAGAACATATCAACAATCCGATTGTGGGATTATCATTTTCCGCCTTTAATAGGTTATTAACAGCATTTACATAAAAGTTCAATTTACCCAAAAATTCAGGTTGGAATGCAACTACTTTTAATTCGCAGACAATATATGCCTTTAAGTGGATATGATAAAAGAGCAAATCTATTTTACGACTCTTTCCTGCAACCACAATCTCTTTCTGTCGCCCGACAAAAGCAAAACCATTACCTAATTCGAGAAGAAAACGACTTAACTGATGGGCTAATGCATCCTCTAATTGAGCTTCATTAAATTTAGAAGGCAAGGTGATAAACCCAAAATCATAGTTTTCCTTCGTTATTTCTTGAGCGAGCTCTGCCTGAACAACCGGCAAATGCTCCGGGAAATTACTTACAGCTCCAGCTTGTTTGTGGAATAAATCAGCTTTTATGCAATGAGTGAGATTACTCCTGCTTAAACCTTCATTTATGGTTTTTTGGATATAGAATATGGCTTCTTCGATTGTTGTACAATTTTTGATTATCTCAATATGGTGTCTCCATGGCACAAAAGCAAAAAGAGGTGGGAAATTTATACCATTTATGCCATTGTCGTTAATTTCTTGACCAAGCTGGTCAAGTTTTGCATCATTCTCATTATTAAGCAAATATAATTCTTGACCAAGTTGGTCAAGTTTTTGGTTTTCACTCGAGCTTATAGCATTAGCATAGAAAAGATACCATCTTTTCATATACCAAATATTCGAAGTTGAGAACCCCTTTTCATCTGGGAATTCCGCTTGCAGGTCAAGACTTAATTGCTCAACAATTCCCGTTCCCCAACGCTCCTCAGCTTTTCTTTGAACAAGGTCACGTCCAAGCTGCCAATTCCATAACAATTTTTCGGAATTAACTTTTACCGCAGCTCTTATTTGAGACTTGCGATAAGTAGTCTTAAGTACATTAACCCATTCCACATATTCTTCCTCAATGTGAACATCATGTATTTTTACAACAAACGGTTCTTTTTCCATCTATTTAATCCTCCTTTTTGGACATGGTTAATTCTCTGAGCAAATTTACGAAAACCATAGGGCTTCTAAACTCATCCTTCTCCTCGTCAAATTTGTGTTGGATATAATTTAGTCCTGCATTAGCATATCCTTCAATCCGTTGGACAATAGCACTTATTGCTCCACGACATTGATCATCTGTCATTGTTTCCAAATCACTCCACTTGAACCCAAGTTTTTCATCTGATTCAGATAAGACAAGCATTAACACATAGTCGGAAATCTCCATTGGTTTCCACTGACTAATTGGAGCAAAATCTCTGGTCTCGCCCGAGCCCTTGATTGGATTACAAACGCCAAGATGATAACCAATCATAAAAGCATACATATATGTCTGAAAAAATGGTCCGAACTTAATGTAGTCTCCACCATTTACCGAACCCTTATTGGAGATAGTCTCCATAAGATTATAATACTTTGCAAGATACTTCGGCTTTTTAATATCTAATTCTTGCCTAAATTCATTACCATTCATATGCGTTACTTATATTGATGGATTTTTGTTTCTAATTTCGTAGGGTCAGCTATTTCAGGTATCTGATTGACATAAAATGTTCCCTTTATACGTCCCTCTTTCATATCTTTTAATATCTTCTTACCTTCGTCCGAAATGAAGTCCGGGTCATTAATGTCATACAAATCTTTTATCATTATGACACATTGACGGAAAACAGATGGTACGGTTTCAAAGAAATTCGTTATGAAGTTTTTACCAAATGCCGAGAATGGAGCGTCTGCAATAAATGGATAGTCATAATATCCACCTCCGATTTTCGATGAAACAATAGCCATCACCACGGCTATCTTTTTCATCCTCTGAAAGCCCTCTGAGGCTCCAGTAAATTCACCACCAGATTCATTAATAACCTTCAATTGAATTGCATCGTACGAAGTTTTAGAGAATATCAATTTACCTCCATCAACATTGTTTCCAGCAGTAAGTTGTTGATAGAAATTATTTGATTTCTGCTCCAAAGAAGACAGAACTTCATCATAAATTCTATCCTTGGTGTTGGTAAAGATAGACTGAACATCCTGCATAACTTCTTTGAAATCCCGATATGACTGAGGAACTGCGGCACCTCCATATTCAGACATTCTCTTCTCGCAATTAATAAGATCTTCTCTTAAGCTTTCCACTCTTTTCTGAGCTGAATTTATATAACCATTATAAAGAGAAATGTCATTGAGAGCCTTATTGTATGCGGAAAGAGTATCTGTATCTTTGGCATTATCTATATCAGCTTCAGAGCCTCCGTAATTTGCAAAATCAATCAGTGTCCTGTTTATTTCATCCTCTTTTTCTTTAATATCTTTCTGCAATTCCCTCTGTCTAATAGCACATTGTGCGATATTTCCGGAAATTGAATCCACAGTCATATATGGTGATACATTTTTCAATATATCCCCAAAGAATGTCTTGAACTTATCCTCAGACTGGGAAATCTGATTTTTCGAGCGATCACGCAGCATTTTGACGTGTTCATAGTGTTCGTCTCCTTTTTCGAATGGTCTATTGCAAACCAGACAATGGCATTCCTTTAACATTCTCTCTAATGAAACATCATCAGGACTTCCGTCTGGCAAAACAGAAGTAAATGCATTCAATGGATTTGCAGTTACTTTTTTGGCAATCATATCTTCACGATATTGTTCCCATTTCTCATTAAAAGCATCAACAAATCCTTTCGTGTTCAAAAGAACCCAAGGTATTGGCTTTTTGAACAAATTATCATTTATGCTGGACAGCAACTTGGAAAGAGTTTGCTCAAGATGTGTCTTCTCTGCTCTTAAACTTTTTAATCTTTCTCTATATTCAACTCGCTTCTCCGTATTTGCCAAATTGGCTTCTGTGCTTGTCGCTTTCTCAGTTGCCAATTCAAGCTGTTTTTTATATAGTGAAATAGACTCCTGGTTTTTAGCTATCTCTTTTTCAATTTTCAGTTTATCCGCTTCTGCTTTTTCAAATTCACTTTTATTTTGAGAACAAGACTTCTGTTTATTCTCAAGATTTTTTTGAGAGTTTGTACATAGATACTTGCATGTACTTTCAATTTGTTTTAATTCAGACAAATCCGTTAACGCTTCAACGGTCGCTGCCAAATTTGCTGAATTGGAAAGGTCTACAATATTATCAATTGCCTCTCCTTGCAGTAAAGAATATGACAACATTGTTGGAGATATTAACCGCTCTTTGATAATTTCATTTTGACGATTAATATCATACACAATTGATGTATTATGCGTTATCAAATTGGTCACCATAACTTCAGTCACAACTGGAGCTATATTCCAAGGCTCATTAGCATCAAATGTCTGAGTATATTTTATAGATTTAGTAATGGTATATTGATCCGACTCATCACTAAATACTATTTGTACGCCACATTCAGAACTACTCTCCAACTTAGCTTTCTCAGAGAGCATTTTCATTGCTGCATTTACAACAGTTTCTTTTCTTCGTGTATCCGAATCATACACCATGTCTTGGAGAATCCAAAGAAATCCATTGAACATTTTGGATTTTCCCATTCCATTGTCAGCATTGATAATATTTAATCCTTCCTTGAAGTCATATCTATTATCGCTGTAATCGCCATAAAAATTGTAGAAATTCTTAAAAGCAATAGAGTTAATAATAGATGCCATAACTAATCAGTAATATTAAAATTATTTTGTTTAATGTTTTTAAACACATTAACATCAGGAGTACCATTACCTTTGAGCTGTATAATAGTTTTAATTGTCTCCACTATAGGATAAGGTGAAGTCGTATCAAATGAGACTTCTTGTAATTCCGATTGTGGAATGTGGTACTTGTCTTGAAATAAAGAGTCTTTGAGAACTTCTTTAAGTAATTCTTGGGTGGTCATATGTTATTGATTTTGTAATTCTGAAATTAACGAGCTTAATTCTATATCATAGTAATCAAGCAAGTCATGTAATACATTTATAGTATCATAATAGTTATCTGACAATGATGCAAAATATGCAACACGCATGATTTCTTGTTTTACCTGAGAACGCTCCATCTCATAAACGCTATCATCTGAATATAATCTATAATCCGGTACGACTATAATATCATAAATGTAAGCAAATGTTTTATATGGATGAACTCTTAACAATCGTCCTCTTCTCTGAATAAACTGTCGAGGATTACCCGTGCTGGATGCGAATATTCCCACTTCAGCCCGTGGCACATCTACGCCTTCATCCAAACATTTCATTGCAAACAGCATATCAATCTCCCCCTCAGCGAAAGCTTTTAGTTTATCTCTTTTACTTCCGTCTCCGCCAAGAAAAGTATTAGTACGAATTTGGGGATAAGCATTATACACCAAATCTTTCATCTTAGTAAGAATTTGTTCGCCACCGGATGTATAATCTACGCCCTCCGGGGTATATACAAAACAATATTTTGCCTTGTCTGTTTTTACAAGATCATCTACGATACTCATAAAAACACGATACTTATCCTTTGCTTTGTGTATAATCCTTTTTCGTTTCATCAATAAATCTTTGACTTCTTGAGAGTCATCAAATTTATTGCTTACTGGATCAAAATGGATTAATAATTGTTTTGTACAAGAAATGTATCGCTTCATCTCTGTATCATTGAGATAGGCAATTCTTGGGTAGTATACATAATGCATCAATCGTCCTTCCTTGATGGCTCTTTCCATCGAGAAAGAATAACAATATGGTTCTTGATCATGAAAATACTCTTCTATTGCTGCCGTACCTTCTTCATCATATACTCTTTTAGGAGTTGCAGATAAAGCTATACGCTTCATAATAGGTAGTACGTCAAATGCTAATCTTACTGATATACTTCCAACATTATGCGCCTCATCGGCAATTAGAATCAAATTATTGTCATTCAGCTTCTTTATCAAACCTTGAAATGTCGGGTCCACAAAAGATGCATAAGTCGAAATAATAACAAAATTCCGTTCTATTCCCCAACCGATATCGTTCTTCAGTTCAGTAAGCTCTTTTCTCCAATCTGTACGTCCATTGACCACAAAAATATTCTGATAATTGAATTTTTGTGCTTCAGTTATCCACTGAGATACAAGATCATTAGATGGTACTAATATTAATATTTTATACTTACCAGTTTTAAGATATTCTTCAAGCACACAATTTAATGATGTTATAGTCTTTCCTGTACCTGTTGCCATCGCAAAAATACCAGTATAACCATTATTCTTCCAATTTTTGTATGCTTCTTTTTGATAGTCGAATGCTCCTGTAGGATAAGGGAAATGAGGTTCGTCTTTGCGACACTCCTCTGATAGATTATTTCCTAGCACTTTTGGGTGTGTTAACTCTTCAATAAGTTCTTTCTCATTGTCAAGCAGCGTTTTCTCTTCCGTTGCGGGAAATGCTTTTATTATCTCTTTAGTAAGTCTGTTAGCAGGAATAACAGTAATACCTTCTTTATCTCCAGAAAAGTACTTGTCAAAAAGTTGTTGATAATCATTAATCGTTTCTGCAGCTCCCTTCCATGAACTATTACAAGATATGCTCTCAATGTTTTTAGACAGCAGTGCAGATGCGGTTAAATTCAATGAACCGATAAAAGACACCTTGTTTTTTGCGGCGTCTGTAAAAATGCCAAACTTCTGATGCGCAATACCACCAGAATTAGGTATTACAATTTTTACTTCTATCCTATTCGTGTAAATTAGATAAGATAGGCAATTAAAAAATTGTTTATCTCTCTTTGTTAACACATTTAACATGGAAGTAAAGCTATCAATCACTTTATTTTCAACTATATCTGGATGACTTGTAAAGATTTCATAATCTTCCTCCGAAAGATATTGGTTTATATATAAACGCATCTTTCCTCCGTTTGAGATAAATTTTGCAAATCCTATACTAAGTACATTAAAACTTGCTGAACTAAAAAAGCCCAGCCCAAGATCAAATGAAATACTATTTGACAATGCATCCGTAAAAAACGATATCGGAGAATCGCTTTCACCAGATGAATATAGAGACTTAAAATTTATCTTATTGAGCATCGTTAATAATGTTTGCTAATTCTATTAATAAATCAGTTTTGCTAAATGGAGCTTTATTGTATTTGAGGTTAGTCATTTGTATGTTTATCCACTTCTGAAGTGTGGGCGACAATTCGCTATACTGACCTCCTAAATCAAAATGCTCCTTTATTTTATTATAACTCTGTAACCAATCAAATTCTCGTTTATCAATCTTAAACTTCTCGAATCTATCCTGCATCTGTTCCACGATACATTTTTCTTCTTCACCCAACGTACCTTTTGCCAACTTTTGTAATTGAATATTCCAAAATCTGCAAAGCCTTTTTTCATCTTCTGGAACATTACTTGAGAAAGGTAAACGCTCATTAGCTGCAACAAACTGTTCCAACAAAGTGCAACTTGATTTAAAATCTCTTCTTGAGTCTGTTTGTGAGCAAAATCTCCGATATTCTTCCGGATATTCTTGATTGGCGAATCCTATATATCGTACTTCCTCTTTATAAAAAATATCATAAGTACCTCCGAGCAATAAATTAGCATGAATACTCTTGTCAGATGAAGCAGGGCGGAATCTCCGAACGTAATTTCCAATGTCTTCAAGAGGGGCAATCGATGGTGATAAAGAAAGAAGATACTCTGTAGCAAATTCTCGAATTGTTCCGCCACGATGTTCACCATGAGTCCACTCTGTCAATGTATACGTACTACTTCTACCTACACAAGATATATTAGAATTGAGTCTTAATGCTCCAGCCAATGAATTTGCGGATTTTGTTCGATTCGGATATCGTTTCTGAAATTCGGTGTATATCTCATCAAGAGTCATGGAATGACCTGCCTCTCTGATTATTATTTCCACTAATTCTGGATTATTCCGTTCGGCATTCTTTCTTATGTGTATTGTCTCATTGGATATTTCAAAATCGAATAATGTATTTACAA
>ERZ780025.435-NODE-435-length-17308-cov-5.414015_pt1 | contig 17308 bp, 9 predicted proteins | sample MGYA00511862_ERZ780025 | MGnify/ENA primary metagenome ERZ780025 (study PRJEB29588, sample SAMEA2156186) | human gut metagenome | biome: human gut; feature: human-associated habitat; material: faeces | place: Denmark | collected 2008/2010 ...
CGCCCCGCACGGTGCGCATCGGCGGCATGGACCTGCAGCTCGACGTCGATATCAGCGACGACGTGCGCGCCGGTGTTGACCTTTCGGCCGACGGGCAGAACCGCGTCGACCTCGAGGGCGGCGGCCGGCTGACCTACTCGATGAACCCGCTGGGCGACGTGCGCCTGACGGGCAAATACCTGCTCTCGGGCGGTACGGTGAGCTACAACCCGCCAATCATCGCGCGCAAGGTCTTCCGAATACGCCCCGGAAGCTATGTCGAGTGGATCGGCAACGTGGCCGACCCGTCGTTCGACATCACGGCCGTGGAGAGCGTGCGGGCAAACGTCTCGACGGACGGGCAGCAGTCGCGCGCCGTGAACTTCGACATCTCGATCACGATCCGCAACTCGCTCGACAACCTCGAGATCAGCTTCGGCCTCGCGGCTCCGGAGGACCTGGCGATGCAGAACGAGCTCAACTCGCTGACGGCCGAGCAGCGGGCCAACCAGGCGATGGGGCTGCTCGTCTACAACACCTACTCGGGACCCGGCACGACGGCGAAGGTCGCGACCGGGAATCCGCTCAACGCCTTCCTCCAGCAGGAGCTCAACCGCTGGGCGCAGAACAGCCTCAAGGGGGTGGACCTGAGCTTCGGTATCGACTCCTACGGCGAGAGCGACCCCGGCGGCCAGCATACGGACTACTCCTACCGGCTGTCGAAGAACCTCTTCGGCAACCGCGTGCGGGCCGTGATCGGCGGGTCGTTCAGCACGGATGCCGACCCGACGCAGAACTTGCGCGAGAACATCATCGGCGACGTCTCGCTCGAGTACATGCTCGACAAGCGCGACAACATGTTCATCAAACTCTTCCGCCATACGGGTTACGAGAGCATCCTCGAGGGCGAGATCACCGAGACGGGCGTCGGCTTCGTGATCCGCAAGCGGCTGCTCCGCTTTACGGACCTCTTCCGGCTGACGAAACGCCGGCTCGAAAAACAACAGAAAGACAATGAATCCGCTGCGACATCCCGTTAGCTGTCTTGTGCTGGCTGCGGCGCTGCTGCTCGGCGCCTGCTCCACGACGCGCCGCCTGGGCGAGGGCGAGGTCCTCTATACGGGCGTGCACCGGATCCGCATCGAGGCGGATTCGGGCGTCGTGCTCTCCGCGGCGGCCGAGTCCGCGGCCCGGGAGCCTTTGTCCGTGGCGCCGAACAACCCCCTCTACAGCCCCTACCTGCGCACCCCCTTCCCGATCGGACTGTGGGCCTACAACTACTGCTATACGCCCCGCGAAAAGGGGTTCCGCTACTGGTTCTACAAGCGGCTGGCCAAGCAGCCCGTGCTGCTGTCGGCCGTGCAGCCCGGCCTGCGGACCCGCGTGGCGGTGCAGGCGCTCGAGAACTACGGCCATTTCGGCTCGCAGGCCGCATGCAGCCTCCGCTACCGCAAGCACGGCCGCAAGGCCCGCGTGGACTACACGCTGCACGTCGCGCCGCCCTATACCTATTCGCGGATCGCCTATCCGCAGCCCGAGGGGACGCTCCGCCCGCTCTTCGCCAGCCTGCAGGCAACGTCGCTGCTGCGTCCCGGGGCGCAGTACAACCTCGATACGCTCACGCAGGAGCGCAGCCGCATCGCCGCGCAGCTGCGCAACCGCGGCTACTACTACTTCCGTCCCGAGTACCTCGAATACCTCGCCGACACGACCCTCGCGCCGCGGCGTGTCGATCTGCGGCTCGTACTCAAGCCCGACGTGCCTGCCGCGGCGCTCGAATCCTACCGCGTGGGCGGGATTACCGTCTCCCTGCGCAACGTCGAGCCCGGACCGGCCGACACGCTGCGGCTGCGCGATGCCGAGGTCGTGGCCCAGCGGCCGCTGAAACTCCGCCCGCGGGTGCTGGCCCGGGCGCTGGCGCTCCGGCAGGGCGAGCTCTTCACGGTCGATGCGCAGAACCGCACGCTCAACGAGCTGGGCAAGCTCGGCGTATTCCGCTCGGTGGGCATGAGTGTCCCGCCGCTCGATTCGCTGCACGGCGGCCGGGAGATAGACGTGCGCATCGACGCGCAGATCGACTATCCGGTCTCGGTCTCGCTCGAAACCGACGTGACCTCCAAGTCGAACAGCTTTCTCGGACCGGGCATCTCGCTGAAGCTCTCCGACAACAACCTCTTCCGCGGCGGCGAGGTCTTCTCCGTCGCGCTCGACGGCTCCTACGAGTGGCAGACGGGCAACAAGAACTCCGGCGGCCGCTCCTCGCGGCTCAACTCCTACGAGCTGGGGCTCAACGCGACGCTCGACGTGCCGCGCCTGTTGGCCTTCGGTCGCCTGTCGGGGCGCCTGCCCGCCCCGCGCCGAACCTCGTTCCAGCTGGGATTGAACCTGATGAACCGTCCCGACTATTTCCGCCTGATCGCCTTCAGCGGCTCGGCCGGCTACGACTTCCGCACCTCGCCGTCGAGCAGCCACACCCTCACGGTCCTGAAACTCGTCTACAACCGGCTGCTGCACACAACCGAGTCGTTCGACCAGACGCTCGAGGCCAATCCGGCCATTGCGTTGAGCTTCCGCGACCAGTTCATCCCGTCGGTGGGGTATACCTATACCTTCGACCGGAGCTACGGTGCGACCGCCAGCCGCCGCTTCTACTGGCAGAACAGCTTTTCGGCCGCAGGCAACCTGCTGGCGGGCGTGCTGCGCCTGTGCGGCGAGCGGCAGCCGCAGCACCTCTTCGGCAACCGCTTCTCGCAGTTCGTCCGCAACGTGAGCGAGGTGAAGTTCTTTCACCGCCTCGGGCGCCGCGACAACTGGCTGGCCACGCGCTTTCTCGTGGGGGTGGGGTATGCCTACGGCAACTCCGAGGTGATGCCCTACAGCGAGCAGTTCTACATCGGCGGCGCCAACAGCATCCGCGCCTTCACCGTGCGGTCGATCGGCCCGGGCAGCTACCGTCCGCCCGCGGGCGACCGCAACGGCTACCTGGATCAGACGGGCGACTTCAAGCTCGAGGCCAACGTCGAGTTCCGCTTCGGCATCATGGGACGCCTCCACGGCGCGCTGTTCCTCGACGCGGGCAATATCTGGCTGCTGAAAAACGACCCCCTGCGGCCGGGCGCCGAGCTCAAATGGAAGGGATTTTGGAATGAGATCGCCCTCGGTACGGGCTTCGGCCTGCGCTACGACATCAGCTACCTGGTACTGCGCGCCGACCTCGGCATCGGCATCCATACGCCCTATCCGAACCCCGACCGGCGAGGCTATTACAACATTCAGAGTTTCAAGGACGGGCTGGGATTCCATCTGGCCATCGGTTATCCGTTCTGACGGAGCGCGCGGCCGTGCGCCTTAGCGGGGGAGAAGGAGCAGCAGCGCCAGCGGCAGGTAGTCCTTCAGCGTGCGGCGCAGCAGTTGGAGGGCGGTTTGCATCTCGCTGGTGACCTGCCGGACGGACATGCCGCGCTCCTCGGCGATCTCCTGATAGGTCATGTTGCGGAAACGGTTGGCAAGGAACACCTCGCGCGTAATGCTCGGCATGTGGTCGATGCATTCGCGGAAGAGGGCCTCGACCTCGCTGGCGTAGAGACGCCCCGGGTCGCAGCTCTCGAGCGAGTTGATCTCGTGCATCAGCATCCGGCTGTTTGCGTGGTGGATGTCCTGGCGGATTTTCGTCTGGGTCTGCTCCGAGCGGAGAAAGTCGAGGCACTTGCGGATGACGATTTGGAAGAGGTAGGCCTCGAAGTTCTCCGTGAGGATTTCGTTCCGCTTTTCCCACAGCCGGACGAAGCTGTCGTTCACGAGATCCTCCGCGACGGCGGCATCGTGCACGTAGGAATTTGCCACCGTCGTGAAGGGGATGCGGCACTTGTTGAACAGACGTCCGAACTCCTCTTCGCCGAGCACTCTCTTATGTGGCAACTTCTCCGGCATGGTAAAATTTTAAACAAATGTAATCGTTTGTTTGCTCATTTGCAAGCACCCGTTTTCGAGAATCGCTCCCTTCGGCGAAATTTTTTTTAATTGTCTTTTCCGCCCGAATCCGGATGATGCGCAGTCAAAATGCTTATTGACAGCAAGATAAGTTGTTAAAATAATTTCATATATTTATTAAAATATTTTTTATGTCAAAAAGGCCCGTTTTTGCTGTAAACAGGTCCGCTTCGATCGTCTATTTAATGCTATGAAAGAAGAGACTCTGTACCGATACTTCAATAACGAGGCTGCTCCCGAGGAGGTGGAGCAGATCGAAGCGTGGCTTGCGGAGGACCCCACCCGTCAGCGCGAATTCGATGCCGCGCACATGCTGTTCAACGCCAGTGTGCTCCAGCGCATGCACTATGAGGAGTCGGCCCGTCGGACGACCCGCGTGTGGTCGCTGCGCCGGATCGCCCGTGCGGCCGTGCGCGTGGCTGCGGCGCTGGTGCTGATTGCCGGAGCGGGGTATGCCGGCGGCATGATCGCCCGCGACGGAATGTACCGCGAGATGTCCGACCGGCTCAACGTGCTCGAGGTGCCGGCCGGCCAGCGCATGTCGATCACGCTCGAGGACGGCACGCTCGTCTGGCTCAACGGCGGGTCGCGCATGGAGTATCCGCTGCTCTTCGCCCGCGGCGAGCGGCATGTGAAGCTCTCGGGCGAGGCGCTGTTCGACGTGGCCCACGACGAGGAGCATCCGTTTGTCGTGGAGACCTTCGCTTCGGAGATCACGGTGCTCGGTACGAAGTTCAACGTCTATGCCGACGAGGAGAACGGCCGCTTCACGACGACGCTGGCCGAAGGGCGCATCCGCGCGAAGAACCTCGTCGGAAACCGTCAGGAGCAGGTCGTCCTGAATCCCAACGAGATGGTCCGCCTCATCAACGGCCACCTGGTTCCCTCGCGCGTCGCCGACCTGGATGCGCTCTGCTGGACCGAGGGATACATCAACATCCGCAACGTCGCCTTCGAGGAGCTCATGGAGCGCTTCGAGAACGCTTACGACGTACATATCGTGATCGACCGCGCGCAGCTGCCCTCCATCGGCTATGCCAGCGGCAAGATCCGCATCTCGGAGGGGGTCGATTTCGCCCTGCACCTCCTGCAGCAGGCCTGCGACTTCAGCTACACGAAGGACGAGGCGACCAATACGATCACGATCCGCTGATACGAACCGATCGATAAAAAAGTATACCACACGTAAAAACCGTTTCTGCCTATGATATGATGCCAACTGTATTCTGAACGGCGCAAGTGACCCGCCGACGTCGGACGCCGCGCGGGAAAATAGATGATGAAGCCGCTGATAATTTCTAACCTATTACCTTAATTTTATGTATTTATGAATAAAACAGTATTCCACAGAATCTGTACACTGTTTCGATTCGCACTAACCCTGATGCTGTGCGCAGGAAGCCTCTCGGCGCTCGCGCAGACGCAGGAACTGGTAACCATCAACCTGAAAAACGTACCTATTGAACAGGTCATGCGGGAGTTGGAGCAGCAGACCAAGTATGTGTTCCTGAACAAGGATGTCGACGTCAAGCAGAACGTGAGCCTTGACGTGAACCGGATGCCCGTTCCCGAAGTGCTCTCGAAGCTTTTCGCCTCGCGGAACATCGATTTCAAGATCGAGGCCAAGCATATCGTGATTTCCAACCGCACCGCTCCCGCAACGGACGGTCCGGTCGTTGTCGAAGGCCAGGTCATCGACTCGTCGAACAACCCGGTGATCGGCGCCTCCGTCGTTATCAAGGGTACGACGATCGGCGTGAGCACCGATATCGACGGCCGCTACACCCTGCAGGTGCCCGCGCCCGCCGGCTCGGCCGTGCTGGTAGTCAACTACCTGGGCTACGAGGAGCTTGAGATTCCGGTCGGCAGCCGCACGCGCATCGACGTCACGCTGAAGGAGTCGGCCGTCGATGTCGACGCCGTCGTGGTGACCGCCCTCGGTATCAAGCGTTCGGAGAAGGCCCTGTCGTACAACGTCCAGCAGGTCGACTCGGAGAGCATCCTCGCCAACAAGGACGTCAACTTCATCAACTCGCTCAACGGCAAGGTCGCCGGTGTGACGATCAACGCCTCGTCGTCGGGTATCGGCGGTGCCTCGAAGGTGGTCATGCGTGGTGAGAAGTCCATCCTCCAGTCGTCGAACGCCCTCTACGTGATCGACGGTGTGCCGATGTACGCCGCCACGTCGAGCGCCGGTACGGAGTTCAACTCGCAGGGTACGTCGGAGCCCATTGCCGATATCAACCCCGAGGACATCGAGTCGATGTCGGTGCTGAACGGTGCCGCCGCAGCCGCCCTTTACGGTTCGGATGCCGCCAACGGTGCCATCATCATCACCACGAAGAAGGGTAAGGCCGGCACGTTGAGCGTGACCGTATCGAGCAACACGGAGGTTTCGGTTCCCTTCGTCATGCCGCAGTTCCAGACCCGCTACGGCACGGGCGACCTCTCGTCGAACGAGGTTTCCCTGACGCGCAGCTGGGGCGCCCGTCTGAACAAGTTCAACTACCAGGGCTACGACCCCTATGACGACTACTTCCAGGTCGGTGTGACCGGCACGGAGAGCGTGTCGCTCTCGACCGGTACGGAGAAGAACCAGACCTACTTCTCGGCCGCTTCGGTCAACTCGCGCGGTATCGTGCCCAACAACAGCTACGACCGCTACAACTTCACGTTCCGCAACACGACCTCGTTCCTCAAGGACAAGATGACGCTCGACGTGAGCGCCAGCTACATCAAGCAGGAGGACCGCAACATGACCAACCAGGGTATCTACAACAACCCGCTGGTCGGCGCCTACCTCTTCCCGCGCGGCAACGACTGGAGCGACATCCAGATGTACGAGCGCTACGACGCCGCCCGCAAGCTCTACACGCAGTACTGGCCCGTGGGCGATGCCGGCATGACGATGCAGAACCCCTACTGGATCAACTACCGCAACCTGCGCGAGAACGACAAGGACCGCTACATGCTCAGCGCACAGCTCTCGTATGACATCCTCGACTGGCTGAACATTTCGGGCCGTCTGCGCATCGACAACTCGGTGAACGACTATACCGAGAAGTTCTACGCTTCGACCAACACGCAGCTGACCGAGAACTCGAACAACGGTCTCTACGGCATCACCCGCACGAAGGACCGCCAGACCTACGGCGACGTGCTGGTGAACATCAACAAGACCTTCGGTGAGGACTGGTCGCTGCAGGCCAACCTCGGTGCCTCGATCTCGGACATGAAGTCCGACGCCATGAAGGTGCGCGGTCCGATTGCCGACGGCGGCGATACCTTCGGTGACGAGAAGGTGGGTCTGGCAAACTTCTTTGCCATCCAGAACCTCTCGCCCAGCCGTACGGAGCGCATGCAGGACGGCTGGCGCGAGCAGACGCAGTCGATCTTCCTCTCGGCCGAGGTCGGTTACAAGAACACCTACTTCCTGACGCTGACGGGCCGTAACGACTGGCCTTCGCAGCTGGCAGGCCCCCGGTCGAACACCTCGTCGTACTTCTATCCTTCGGTCGGAGCTTCGGTCGTTCTCTCGCAGATCATCCCGAACATGCCCGAGAACCTCTCCTACATCAAGATCCGCGGCTCCTACGCATCGGTCGGTGTGGCCTTCGAGCGTTTCCTGGCCAACCCGCGCTACGAGTGGACGGGCAACCTGCAGCAGTGGGCCAACACGACGCAGTACCCGATCGAGAACCTGAAGCCCGAGCGCACCAAGTCGTTCGAGGTCGGTCTGAACATGCGCTTCCTCAAGCACTTTGAACTCGACGTGACCTACTACAACGCCAAGACCGCCAACCAGACGTTCGACCCGCAGCTGCCTGTTTCGGGCTGGTCGAAGATCTACCTGCAGACCGGTTCGGTGCGCAACCAGGGTGTCGAGCTCGCGCTCAACTACCGCAACACGTGGGGCAAGTTCTCGTGGAATACGAGCTACACCTTCTCGGCCAACGAGAACAAGATCCTCTCGCTGTCGGACAACGCCGTGAACCCCGTGACGGGCGAGACGCTGAACCTCTCGCTGCTGAACATGGGCGGTCTGGGCGACACGCGCTTCCTGCTCAAGGAGGGCGGCACGATGGGCGACCTCTACTCGCTCGTCGACCTGAAGCGTGACAGCAACAACAACATCTACATCGATCCGGACGGCAAGCTGGCCACCGAGAAACTCTCGTCGGACCGCTACATCAAGCTCGGCTCCGTGCTGCCCGATGCCAACATGGCATGGCGCAACGACTTCCGCTGGCGCAACTTCAACTTCGGATTCATGGTATCGGCCCGTCTGGGCGGCGTGGTCTTCTCGCGCACGCAGGCCATGCTCGACAACTACGGCGTGTCGGAGGCTACGGCCGCAGCCCGCGACCTGGGTTACGTGTCGATCAACGGCGGCGACCGCATCGATCCGCAGGTATGGTACACGACCGTCGGCAGCGGCAACTCGATCCCGCAGTACTACACCTACTCGGCCACGAACGTCCGTCTGCAGGAGGCTTCGATCGGCTATACGATTCCCCGCAAGGCCCTGCGTGGCGTCTGCGAGATCACCGTTTCGCTCGTGGGCCGCAACCTGTGGATGATCTACAACAAGGCTCCGTTCGATCCCGAAAGCATCGCCACGACCGGCAACTTCTATCAGGGTATCGACTACTTCATGATGCCTTCGATGCGCAACATCGGCTTCAACGTGCGACTCAAATTCTAAAGACTTACGACCATGAAACATACAATCAGCAAGATATTTGCCGGAGCGCTGCTGTTGGGCACGGTGTCGTGTACGGCGAATTATTTGGACATCAACTCGAACCCCTATCAGCCGGGTGACCTGACCGCCGACGACTACGCGCTCGGCTCGGCCATGAACTCGCTGGCCAGCGGCGTGATCTCGTCGGATGTCAACACGGCACAGTTCACCGAGGCCCTGATGGGCGGTCCGCTGGCCGGTTACTTCGCCCCGGCAAATGCCGGCTGGGAGAACACCGTCTCCAACTACAACCCGACGGACGACTGGACCAACGTGCTGCTCAAGTCGGAAAAGGTGATTCCGGTGATCTACACCAACCTCGGCATCATCGAGACCGTGTCGGAGCAGACCGGTTCGCCCGTGCCCATGGCCATCGCCAACATCATCAAGGTGGCCGCCATGCACCGCATCACGGATACCTACGGTCCGATTCCCTACTCGAAGATCGGTGCCGACGGCAGCATCAACACCCCCTACGACTCGGTCGAGGAGATCTACATGGCCTTCTTCGACGAGCTCGACGCGTCGATCGCCACGCTGAACGAGAATTCGGAGTACAAGCTTGTGGCTACGGCCGACTACGTCTACAGCGGTGACATCAAGAAGTGGATCCGCTACGCCAATTCGCTCAAGCTGCGTCTGGCCATCCGCATCGCCAACGTGAAGCCCGATGTGGCCCGCGAGAAGGCCGAGGAGGCGGTCAACGATCCGGGCGGTCTGATCACGTCGAACGCCGACAACGCCGCATGGCACTACTTCGGCAGCGTGCAGAACCCGCTCTACGTGGCCGTGAACTACAACCGCGTCTCCACGCACGACGACGGTACGGCCTGCACCTCGACGGGCGATACGCACGCCGCAGCCGACATCATCTGCTACATGAACGGATATGATGATCCGCGCCGCGAGATGTACTTCACCAAGAGCGAGTGGGAGGGTTACGACTACGTGGGTCTTCGCCACGGCATCGAGATTCCCGAGCACGGTGCCATCGGTCACAAGTTCTCGGGCCCGAACATCAAGGCCAACGATGCCCTGCAGTGGATGAACGCCGCCGAGGTGGCCTTCCTGCGCGCCGAGGGTGTCGCCGTCTACGGCTTCAACATGGGCGGCACGGCCAAGGACTTCTACGAGCAGGGTGTCCGCCTGTCGTTCGAGCAGTGGGGTGTAACGGGTGCCGATACCTACCTGGCACAGGAGACGGCTCTGCCCGAGCTTTACGACGATCCGTCGGGTTCGAACGACTACAACGTGCAGCTCTCGACGCTTTCGGTCAAGTGGGTCGACGGCTCGAAGGATGAGATGCAGGAGCGTATCCTGATCCAGAAGTGGATCGCCAACTACCCGCTGGGCAACGAGGCCTGGGCCGACTACCGCCGCACGGGTTACCCGCACCTGATTCCCGCCACCGCGGCCGGCAACATGAGCAACGGCGAGGTGGATTCCAACCGCGGTGCACGCCGCATGCGCTACCCGCACGACGAGTACGTCAGCAACGCACAGAACGTACAGAATGCCGTATCCACGCTGCTGGGCGGTCCCGACCTGATGTCGACCGACCTGTGGTGGGCGAAAAAGAACTAACCAACTGAAAAACGAAAACCATGAAAAATACCGTGAAAAAAGGCTTGCGCTTTTCCTCTCTGTTTGCCGCATCGGCCCTGCTGCTGGCCGCATGCAGCGAGTGGACGGAATATGAGAGTCTCGACATCAAGACCCCTTCGATGGATCAGGGTCTCTACGCGGACTATGTCAAGAACCTGAAGGCCTACAAGGCCGGCAGCCACAAGGTGGCGATGGCCTCGTTCGAGAACGTGGCGAACGGCCCGACGCGTCAGGCGGAGCGGCTCACCGTACTGCCCGACAGCCTGGACGTCATTCTGCTGAACAACCCCGACAACCTGCATGCCGGCTATGTGAGCGAGATGAAGAAGGTGCGCGAGAAGGGTACGCGCGTCGGCTATGCGATCGATTATGCGACCATTGAGGCCGAGTGGACCGAGATGGTCAAGGCCGATGCCACGCTGACCGAGGAGCAGGCCCTGACCTACATTGCCGACCGCACGAACGAGCAGCTCGGCCTATGCGACAAGTATGGCTATGACGGTGTCGTCTTCACCTATGTGGGCCGTTCGACGGCGAGCATGACCGAGGAGGCGCTGGCACAGTACGGCGCACGTCAGGCTGCCTACTTCAATACGGTGGCCACGTGGCGCGAGAGCCACAAGTCGGCCTTCTTCGCCTACCGCGGTCTCGCCCAGTATGTGCTTGCCGCGAACAAGCCGCTGCTTGCCGACTGCAACTACATCATTCTGGAGACCACGTCGGCCAGCAACCTCTCGGAGATGACCATCGCCGCGAGCGCTGCCGTCGACAGCGGGGACGTGCCTGCGGACCGTTTCATCGTCACGACCGAGACGACGCGCTACAACGACGAGGACAAGATCTACGGATACCTCGGCACGACGGATGCCGAAGGCAATGCCGAGCGGTCGATCCGCGGCGGCGCACTCTGGGTAGGGCAGCCCTCCGACTTCACGCGTGCGGGCATGCTGATCCTCAATGCGCAGTACGACTACTACGACAACACGCCGATCTACTTCCATCTGCGTGAGGCCATCGACATCATGAATCCTTCACCTAAAAACTAACTTACGCCATGAAATTCGATAAAATATCGCTGACGCTCTTCCTGCTTGCCGCCGTGGCCTTCACGGGGTGCAAGAACGAGGATCCCGCCGAGCATCATTTCGACAACAAGCTCTATATTTCGTCCGCCCAGCTGACCGATGACCTGCTCATCCGCGACGACATCGTCAGCGACTCGCGCACGATCTCGGCCCGTCTGGCGTTGCCCGCACCCGAGGACGTGACGGTGACCTTCGAGGGCCGTCCCGACATGGCTGCCCGCTACAACATGGTCTACGGCGACAACGCCGTGGGTCTGCCTGCCGAGTACTTCTCGATTCCCGAGAAGGTCATCTCGATCGGCAAGGGCAATGTGACGGGCAACGACATCGTTGTGAACTTCACCAACACGAACGAGCTCAACGGTGACCTGCGCTACGTGCTTCCCGTCACCGTGGCCGACATCCAGGGCATCTCGCTGCTCGAGAGCACGCGCACGGTCTACTTCATATTCAAGGGCGCCGCGCTCATCAACGTCGTGGCCGACATCTCGGAGATGTATTTCCCGGTAAACTGGTCGAGCTCGGTCAACGTGAGCGGCCTGAAGACGATCACCGTCGAGGCGCTCATCCGCGTTGCCGACTGGGACGACGGCCGTTCGGGCTCCGTGCTGAGCTCCGTCTTCGGCATCGAGGGCAACTTCCTGATCCGTATCGGCGATGCCGACCGTCCGAGCAACCAGCTCCAGCTGGTGAACCCCAACGGCAACTGGCCGTCGCCCAATGCGGCACCGGGTCTTCCGGTCAACGAGTGGGTTCACATCGCCGTGGTATGGGATGCCACGACCGGCGAGCGCATCTACTACCAGAACGGTGAGGTCGTGGCCTCCGACAACGCCGCAAGCGGCAGCGTATCGCTTAATAGCGGCTGCTATGTCGGCAAGTCCTACGACGACAACCGCTGGCTGCCCGGCGAGATTTCCGAGCTTCGCATCTGGACCGTGCAGCGCACGCAGGAGCAGATCGCTTCGAGCATGTATACGGTCGATCCGACGACCGACGGGCTGCTGGCCTACTGGAAATTCAACGAGGGTAGCGGCAATGTCATCAACGACGCAACCGGCAACGGCACGAATCTGACCGGCGAGGGTACGCCGACGTGGGTGAATGTCGAGCTCCCCGAATAATCTCAAGTCGAACCAATAGATTGAATCTGTCATGAACTTCAGATATTTCAGAATCCGCACGTTTGCAGCTGCCGCCCTTGTGGCCGGTGCGCTGCTGGGAGTTGCGTGCTCCGAGGAGATCGAGGCCGGAAAGCCGATCGACGAAACTCCCTACGAGACCATCTACGAGACGAACGGCTACCTGCTGGATCAGGCCAGCAATCAGTCGGTCGTGACGATCGCCCCGACCGGTCAGGAGTACACCGCCACGCTGTCGTTCGGCCTCACCCGCGCCTACGAGGGTACGCTCTCGGCCCGGGCTTCGGTCGACGCCGCCTACCTTGAAAGCTACAACGCGGCCAACGGCACCGCCTACGAACTCTATCCCGAGACGCTGGTTTCGTTCGCCAACGACGGCGCCTTCACCGTGAGCGAGACCGATGCCACCCGGGCTACGGCCACGATGACCGTTTCGCCGAGCACGGAACTCGCTGCCGGTGTCGTCTACGCCATTCCGGTGGTCGTCAAGGCCGACGGCATCACGCTCAAGGAGGAGGCATCGCACTGCCTCTACCTCATCAACGGCGATACGGAGCAGGCCGGGAACTTTGCCGACTGCGACAAGGGCGAAGGTCACCCCAAGGGATTCCTCTTCTTCGAGGTGAACGGTACCAACCCGCTCAACGCCCTGACCTTCAAGCTCGAGAACGGCAAGCTGCTGTGGGATGCCGTGGTGCTCTTTGCCGCCAACATTAACTGGGATGCCGCAGCCGGACGTGCCTACGTCAACTGCAACCCGAACGTGCAGTTCCTGCTCGACAATAACGAGACCTACCTCCAGCCGCTGCGCAAGCGCGGTATCAAGGTGCTGCTGGGTCTGCTGGGCAACCACGACCAGTCGGGTCTGGCGCAGCTCTCCGAGATCGGTGCGCGTGACTTCGCCGCCGAAGTGGCCGAGTACGTCTACGCCTACAACCTTGACGGCGTGAACTACGACGACGAGTACTCGACCTCGCCCGATCTGTCGAATCCCTACTTCGCACAGCGTTCGCAGGAAGCCGCCGCACGCCTGTGCTACGAGACCAAGCAGCTGATGCCCGACAAACTGGTGACGGTCTTCGATTACGGCTCCATGTACGGAGAAGAGAGCGTGGACGGCGTGGATGCCGACGAATGGATCGACGTGGTGGTAGCCAACTACGGCGGTTCGTCCTCTCCGATCGGCAACATGAGCATCTCGAAGTGCTCGGGCATCTCCATCGAGTTCAATCAGGGATGGCCCTCCATGAGTTCCAGCACGGCGCAGAACATCCTTGACCGCAATTACGGCTGGTTCATGGGCTTCGCGCTCGCACCGGAGAACTTCGCCCGTTCGTATTCCATGCTGTCGGGTGTGGAGACCCTCTACGGCTCGCCGCTGGCCTATCCGACGACCTTCTACAAGAAGAACGATCCGAAGCCGTATGTTTTCCCCGACGATCTGTAATAACCACTTAAAACGACTACAACCATGAAAAATATTTGGAAACAGACGCTTCTCTCCGTGCTCGTACTGGGCAGCGGTGTGCTTGCCGGCTGCCGCGAGGAGGAGGAGCTGAATTTGGCCGGATATCCCGATGTAGAGGTCGGCGTTGTCATCGCGGATGCGGAGAACGCCGCCGAGGCAACCGTGAAGGCGACCTATGCGGCAGGGACCGGTGAACTGCAACTGGACGGCGCGCTGACGCGCACGTACATCTTCTCGCTCTCTACGCCGAGCCCCAAGGATGCCTCTTTCGTGGTCGAGCCGATCATCTCGAACATTCCCGAGGAACTGGTTACGATCAGCGAAACCGAGCTGTTTATTCCGACCGGAGGCATTTCGGCATCGGTGACGGTCGGTCTGGTGGACGAGAACACCTCGTTCATGGCAGATGAGGTTACGGCCCAAACCTATGAGTTGGGTGTGCGTCTGGTCAGCGCTGACGGTTCGCAGCTGGAGCTGGCGCAGACCGAGGCCCGGGTGAAGGTCGAGAAGGAGGCTTACCTTTCGACCGCATCGGTAGTGGGAACGGACGGCGGCAATGAGGCGATTTTCGAGCGTGGATGCCTTGACGGCGAAATCGTTACCGAGGACCCGATCAGCTACGAGTTCAAGATCGTGCTCGACAAGCCGGCTCTGAACGACGTGACTTTTGCACTGTCGTCGACCGGTACGCCCGAGGACTACAAGTCGTATGAGAGCTTCTCGGAGTCGCAGGTGACCATCGCGGCCGGTGAACTGGAGTCGGAGGTCGTGACGTGGGGTGCCACGGACGATTTCCTCGAGGGCAACGACGATCCGGCAACCTATACGGTTTCGCTGACGGCTGCCGTCACATCGGATGATGCTACGGTCGCCATCTCGGAGGAGCAGTCTGCCTGCACGATGACGATTGTCAAGGTCTTTGACCGTCTCCTGTTCCTCGACGGCGCCATGGATCCGTCCTGGACGAAGTACGATACGACGGGTTGGACGACGGTGCCTGAAAGCGCAGCGAGTGTGATTTTCGACGATTCCACCTATTCGTATAATAACGAGGGATATTTCGAGATCGACATGCAGTCGGCCAAGGACGTATACGGATTCTGCATCAAGGGATATGCCGGTTGGGCGTTCTATCTGGGTGATGCTTATGCCATTTCGACGTCGGATGACGGCAAGGTGTGGGTATCGCAGGGCGAGCTGAACACCGACGACTCGGGTACCGACATCCAGTATATCGGTCTTCTCAAGTCGGTGAATACCCGCTATATCCGTTTCGAGTCCGTGAAGGGATACTACTGCTATGTTTCCGAATTCGAGGTATATGGCAAATAATTAAGTGTTTCGCGGTGCCGTTACCGGCACCGTGAAGCCGATGTTCGAACGGAGACTTTCTGTCAGAAATGGAAAGTCTCCGTTTTTTTGACTACCCGAAGCCTCGTTTTTGCGTATTTATTCGTAATTTTGGACAAAACTGCATGAACAAAATGAACGGACCCCGATCTGATGCTTCCCGCCGGCTGCGCGGCGTGCGGACGCCTGCCGCACGGAGCCGTGGCGGAGTGGCCTCCGATCCCGGACCGTCCGCAATCCCCGGGCCGGGCAGTCGGCCTCGCAATCGGTTTTTCCACATGTTCCCGAATCGCTTTCTGTTTCTTGTCGCGACGCTGCTGCTGTGCGGCGCCTGCGAACGCAGCGCGCAGGAGAATGCGCTGCTTCCCGAGCCCGTCGCCGTGCGCGAATTTCCGGGCAGCTTCAAAATCCATACGCCGCTGTCGCTGTGGATCGACGCCCCCGATTCGGTGGCGCAGCCGCTGGCCGACTACCTGCTCTCGACGCCGATCGAGTGTGTGCGCGAGGCGCGCAAACGCCACGCGGCCAAGAACTACCTGCACCTCGTCCTCTCGAAGGGCGATTCGCTGCCCGCATCTGCGGAAGGCTATGTGCTGGCCATCCGGCCGGCCGGCATCACGGTTCGTTCGCACGGTGAGGCGGGGCTCTTCTACGGATTGCAGACGCTGCTGCAGCTGCATGCGCAGTACGGCGACCGCATCCCGGCGCAGAAGATCACCGACTATCCGCGCTTTGCTTGGCGCGGTCTGCATCTGGACGTCTCGCGCAACTTCTTCGATGCGGAGTTCGTCAAGAAGCAGCTGCGCATGATGGCGTCGCTCAAGCTCAACCGCCTGCACTGGCACCTGACCGACGGCGCCGGCTGGCGCCTGGCCATTGATGCCTATCCGCGGCTGACGGAGGAGGCAGCCTGGCGCGTCGGAAAAACCTGGCAGGAGTGGCGCCGCGGCGGCAGCCGCTATGCCCGCCGCGGTGATCCCGAGGCCTCGGGCGGCTACTACACGAAGGAGCAGGTGCGCGATGTGCTGGCGCTGGCCGACTCGCTGCACATCACCGTTGTGCCCGAAATCGAGATGCCGGGCCATTCGGAGGAGGTGCTGGCGGTCTATCCCGAGCTCTCGTGCTCGGGCGAGCCCGGCACGAGCGGGGAGTTCTGCCTCGGCAACGAGCAGACCTACGTCTTTCTGGAGCGGGTCTTCTCCGAGGTGCTGGAGCTCTTCCCTTCGGAGTTCATCCACATCGGCGGGGACGAAGCCTCGTCGCGCGCGTGGATGGCCTGCCCGAAGTGCCGCGCCCTGATGGAGCGCGAGGGGCTGAAGACGCCGGCCGAGCTGCAGGCCTATGCCGTGCACCGCATCGGCCGCTTCCTCGAGGCGCACGGCCGCCGGCTGGTCGGCTGGGACGAGATCCTCGACGGCAGCATCCCGGCCGATGCCGTTGTGATGTCGTGGCGCGGCGAGGAGGGCGGACGCCGGGCCGCCGCCGCGGGGCACGACGTCGTCATGACGCCCGGCAGCTACTGCTATTTCGACGGCTATCAGGACAACCCGATGACCCAGCCGCAGGCCTTCACGGGCTACCTGCCCCTCTCGAAGGTCTACTCGTATGAACCGGCTCCCGAGCAGATGGCGGGCCGCGACCGCGTGCTGGGCGTGCAGGCCAACCTCTGGACGGAGTACATCCCGACCCCGGAGCAGGCCGAATACATGCTCTATCCGCGGGCCTTCGCCCTGGCCGAGGTGGCGTGGAGCCCCCAAAAGAGCCGCGACTACGACGGGTTCCGCACCCGGGCGCTGATCTATACCGAGCGGGCGCGCGAGGCGGGCTACAACGCCTTCGACCTCGAATCCGAGGAGGGCGAGCGGCCCGAGTCGCTGGAGCCCGTCGAGCACCTGGCCGTCGGCTGTCCGGTAAGCTACGCCACGCCGTGGCACCGTTCCTATCC
>ERZ780025.442-NODE-442-length-17123-cov-3.944106_pt1 | contig 17123 bp, 14 predicted proteins | sample MGYA00511862_ERZ780025 | MGnify/ENA primary metagenome ERZ780025 (study PRJEB29588, sample SAMEA2156186) | human gut metagenome | biome: human gut; feature: human-associated habitat; material: faeces | place: Denmark | collected 2008/2010 ...
CCCGTGGCCACCAGCGGGTTGGTGGTATGGCGGTAAACGGCTTCGCAACCGCCCGTTGCCATGATGGTGACTTTGGAAAGGAAGGTATCCACCTCGCCCGTCGCTTCGTTCAGCACATAGGCACCGTAGCACTTGATGCCGGGGGTGTGGCGGGTAACGATGATTCCCTGGTGATGCTGGGTAATGATTTCCACAGCGTAATGGTCGGTCAGTACGGTGATGTTGGGGTGTTGCTTCACAGCTTCAATGAGGCTGGTCTGTATCTCTGCACCCGTATTGTCCTTATGGTGGAGGATGCGGAATTCGGAGTGGCCGCCTTCTTTGTGCAGGTCAAACTCTCCGTCCTCCTTTTTGTCGAAGTTCACTCCCCATTTGATAAGCTCCTTGATTTGTTCGGGGGCATTGCGCACCACCTTCTCTACGGCTTCACGGTCGCTTATCCAGTCACCCGCAATCATGGTATCTTCGATATGCTTTTCAAAATTGTCTACGGCCAGATTGGTGACAGAGGCGATACCTCCTTGTGCAAAATAAGTGTTTGCCTCTTCCAAACCTGCCTTACAAATGAGGGCTACTGTTCCTTTATGCGCTACTTTCAGCGCAAAACTCATACCGGCAAGTCCGGAGCCGATAACGAGAAAATCGAACTTTCTTACCATAGGTTTTGTGTATTAAACGCCGCAAAGATAGTGTAAACCAAACGTAGAGCAAAATAAGCGGGCTTATTTTTATTTGTTATGTAAGGTATTGTTTCAATACTTCATCCAGGGATTTTTCTTTGGGCAATTCCATGTTCTTGCGCATGCGCGAACGGACTACGTTTACACTATTCCGGTTGATTCCCATGATAAGGGCTATTTCGTCGGTACTTTGGTTCATGCAGATGAGCATGGCCAGCAATTCTTCGTTGCGGGTCAGTTGAGGATAACTTTCGCGGAGCTTGGGCAGATAAGAAGGATGTATGGTGGCAAACGACCGGCGGAATGTGTTCTCATCTTCCCTGCTGAGCAGGCTTTGCACGGTGAGCTGGCGAATGGAGTTGAGGTTATTGGTAGCCATGGCCCGTTCTATTTCTTCCGTCAGTTGTTCGTTGCGGCGGTTCAGGTCTTGCTGCCGGGTAATGAGGGTCTGTATTTCCCGTTTGTTGTTTTCTATAAGCTGGTGGTTGGCCTTCCTTCGGATGATGAAATAGGCTGTAGTGGTGATAAGTAGCAACAGTAATGTAATGGAGATGCAGATGTTGTAGAACAACTGCTGTTGCTGCCATTGCACTTGTGCCGAGAGCAGTTTGTTTTCTTTCTCTTTTTGGTTGGCATCAAACCGGATGTTGGCTGCTGCCACAGCACGTTTCTTTTCGTTATTGTCCAGAGAATCGGCAAACTGTCGGTTACGGATGTAGCAACGAGCAAAATCGTCGTTCATGCCTTTGGCCAGATAGTAATCCATTAATATCTCGTTGGCATCGCGGCCTTCCATGAACTTCATGTTGATGAGGTCTTGTGCAGCCCGGTCTATCAGGTGTATGCCGTTTTGCTCCTTCCCGGTTTGCAGTAAGGCCCGGCCTAGGTGGAGGTTGAGTTGGTATTTGGCCCATTGGGGCATCCGCACGGTATCGGGACAGATGCTAAGGGCAAGTTGCAGTGCTTTTTCCAAAGAGTCGGGATAGTCCAGATAACTGTTTACCGTTTCTACTTTGTTTACGAATACGCCCTTAAAGCTGTTTTGTATCATTGACAACTTTTCTCCCAGCCTGAGGTAGTGGAATACAGAGTCCTTTTGATTCATGTTACGAAAGATCTGGGCACGGTAGCGGTACAAGTCTCCCAGTCCGAAGCTGTCTTTCAGCATGGAGTAGTATTGGGCTTTTTTGTTCATTTCCAGGGCCTGGTCGTACATACCCAGTTCGGCGTAGAGATTAGCTTGTTCTCCGTAGGCAATCACTACATTTCCAGGTGCTATGCTGTCGTTGTAAGTGGCTATGGCTTCTTGGTTAGTGGCTATAGCTTTCTCGTATTCGCCACTGAGGTGGTAATAGATGCCCAATCGTGACATTATCCGCAGCATGTTCGGGAAGTTTCCACCTTTCCGGTAGACATCTATTGCTTTTTCCAAAATTTGGATAGCTTTGGGTAGATTGTTTCCGGAGTACATGTAGACACCGCTTATGATTTCTGCCTGCCGGATAAAGTCATTGGCACTGGTACAGACCGGTAACTGGAGGTAGTCTTCTGCCAGTCGGACAGCTTCCGGGTTATTGCCATACAGTTGGTTCAGTCCGGCCTTGAAGCTCAGCAGTTCGTGCGGGCAATGTTCGCGGATGAGGGGATGGTTCCCAATGCTGTCCATATAGTCGATGCCGTCTTTGTATTGTTTGGTGTTTATGTAATTGTTCCCGCAGGCATTAAATATCTTGCGGGCATAGTAAATCAGGGTATCTGTAGTTCCGTTTTTTTCTGCCGATTCCAGGATTTCGGGCAAGGTCTGTTTGGCAAGATCCAACGTTTGTCGCGCTTTGTTTTCGAGTAGTAAGGCATTGATTTGTTGAAGGACATTGTTCCAATGCCTCATTTCGTCTTGTTCCGAAGAGGTGGAGCGGTTGGTGCAGGCTACAGCTACGAGAATCAGAAGTAAAAATGAAAGTTTTTTGGCATTCATATTTTGTGGACTGTTTGTTTTGTAAGGCAAAGATATAATTTCTTAATTTAAAATTTACAACAATAGACTTGTTTTTTTTTTCTTGTTAATTATTTGATAATAAATATAATATGAAATTGTATATCAGATTGTATATCGTATTCTTATGGTTAGGTTGTGCATATTTTGCAAATTTGTATCAAAACGATTGTAAATATGTATAATGGTGAAATAAGATACAATGAAAACAAAGAAAACAGTGACACCTTTTAATATGCAGGAGATTGCCAGAGCTTTGCGCGAAATGATTTCGGAAGATTCTCCCAATGCTTCGGAGGCTTTGTTGTCCGGAACTCGTGAGGCTGTATTCCGTGAAATCTTTATTTTTCATTATCCTTCTTTTTTAGAGAAACTTTATCAGTCTATTCCGGAGGTGGATAAGGATGAAGAACTGATATGTATGCTGGTAGCTCTTGGACAGTCTGTAAAGGAGATTGCAGAACTGATTTATTTTTCGCCGGAACGGGTAGAATTGTTATGTGCTTCGGTCTGCCGCAAGATGAATGTGACGGAAGTTCGAGAAATGGAGATGCTAATGAAGAAGTTGTTATCATAAAAATACGTACCTTAGCGGCAAAAATCAGATAAAATGAATCGAATCTTTCATGCGCGCATTGCTATGGGGCAGTATCTGTTTCTCATCCTGATAGGTATTCTCGCCGTCTATATGCTTTGGTACAAGTCTCCGTTCCTGGCTGCTATTTTCATGCTTTGGCTGGTGGTTATTATCGAGAAGCTGATTCATACCACCTATACCGTAACGCCCGACGGGAAGTTGGTGCTGTCCTTCGGCCGTTTCTCCCGGAGTAAGGAAATTCTGATGAAAGACATCACTTCTGTGGAGCGTGCTTCTTCCATGCAGGTAGGGCGGTTTGCGGTGATGCGCTATGTGCTCGTGAAATATGGCGAGGGTAAGTGTGTAGTGCTTCTTCCCGTCAAGGAGGAGGAGTTTATCCGGTTACTGGAGGAACGGAGAGGATGAGCAATATGGTGTGCCCACGTATGCAATTCCGTTTTAATCTGTCGTTATCGCTTCCATGGTAATGTCTCCTGTGTAGCTTTCCGGAGTTGTTTGTATGAACTTTCCCTTTATCTGTCTTTCCGTAGATGCAGGTAATCTTTGAATCATAAATAAAGCTTAATTTTAGCTCTTCTGTTTGCAGTTTTTCGGATATGGCAGCGTCCATTATGTAAAAGAGAAACGAATATGAATTTGAATTGCGCCATTTTACATGCAGACCCGGAGATTGCCGGAAGGTTGGAAGAGTATATCGACAAGGTTCCTTTTCTCTCTTTGCACGGAAAGTACGGCAATCCTCTTGAAGCGCTGAAGGATTATTATGAGACAAAAGTGGAAGTTTATTTTGTCGGCATCTATCCGGTGGAAGAAGGTGAAATCAACGGAATGGATTTTTGCAGGCTCTTGTCCTCGTCCACTCGTGTCATTTTCATTACAGACACCGACCGCTATGCTGCCGAATGTTTCCGTCTGGATGCGTTGGACTATCTGATGGACGGGCTCAATTTCTCCACGTTTTTCCAGTCTGTCAGCAAAGCGGCACGCTGGTTCTCTTTGCAGGATGCAGGTACGTCCGACTCCAAACACAGGCAAGGTCCGGAAGAGGTTCCGAAGGTGATTTACATGCGGTGTGACAACCGCATCATGCGGCTCGACCTGGAACGGATAAACTATATAGAAGGTATGGGCGATTATGTGAAGATTTTCTGTAAAGATTCCCCTAAGCCTATCTTGAGCCTATGCAGTATGAAGTACATGGAGGAAAAACTTCCGGCGAACGAATTTATCCGCGTGCACCGTTCTTTTATTGTCCGCATGGACTGCATCAGCGCCATCGGGCGCAGCACATTGCTCATCGAGCAGAAGGATGTCCCCATTGGCGATGCTTACCGCGAAAGGGTGAAAGGGTATGTGTCCAGGCTGGCAGTGTTGTAATACCCCGTTTTCAGATACTATATACTTTGTTTGTTGGATCTATAGTTCCAGCGTGCTGCATCTATATATGCAACGCGTTGCATATATAGATCCAACAAATGATAATCATTCGGTGTAAAATCCGTGTAATCTGTGGTGAACCGGAACCTTGTATTACTTTAGTTTTGCTCTCGAAATTCTTTCCCCGAACGTCAAGTTCAGATTCAGACTGAACCGGCTTTCCTGCATCAGATTGCTGCGTGAGTTCAGTTGTTTCCGCCACGTGGCGCCCAGCGAGAGATAGGAGTACCGGATGGGGAAGCTCGCCCCTACGCTGGCTTCCAGATACTGCATCTTCCCGCCTTTCAGGTTGATATAGGAGTTGCCGAAACCTATTCCACCCATCAGCTCGGTGGAACGTGCCAGACGTGGCTTGGTAATGTAGCTGCCTCCCAGGTTCACTTTGTGCTGGTTCTCGTATTTCATGGAAGTGTAGGAGGAGGAGTTGCGGCTCCAGTCCAGGTAGTTGTAGTCGGCGGTCAGCACCCAGCGTTCGGTGGTTATGCTGAGGCCGGTGCCGAGGTGCATGGGCAGATATTGTGTACGGCTGTGGTATCCTTTATCGAGGTTCTCGCTGGTAGATGAGTTGCTGTAAGTCAGTGTATTGTCGTGGCTGATGGGAAGGGAGGGAGCAAATACCAGCCCTGCCGCCCACTTCCGTTGTCCGGTCGCACCCCATTCGTAATGTATGCCGAAGTCCGCATAAAAGGCCTGTTTAGAAGATTCGTACTTTACGACGGCGCTTTCCTGCGTTTCGCTTTGCGTCACTGTGCCCGCTATCATCCCCAGGTTGATGCCGACCGACAGTTGCCTGCTCAGTGCAAAGGCATTGGTGACGTAGCACCGGTATAGTCCGCCCGTACCCTCAAAGAGCGAGTAGGTGTAGTTGCCGGGCATTCCCTCTATCTCTTCTTCGGTCTGGATGACATAGCCCACACTGCTGTATGGTGCTGCACCTACAAGGGCATACCAGCGCGGCAGGACACGGAAGCCCATGCTGATGCGGTTGGGGTTGCCGGTGAAGTTGGAGCTGTGTTCGCTCAGAAAGGAGTAGCGGGCATATGAGGCAGATACACCCACATCGAACGTGAAGCAGGCGGTGTCCATGCGGGTGATGGCTGCGGGGTTCAGCGTGTTCAGAAATCCGGTACGGTTCAGGGCGATGCCCGTGTTGCCCATGCCGGCATAACGTCCGCCGTCACCGGCACTCAGTTCGCCCACTCCGTACATGGAGGTGGGCAGGTTGGTGGTGTTCTGGGCCACGGCGGTGAGGCTTGCCGTACACAGACTGCACAGCAGAAGGGGAATCCGGTAATGGCGTTTCATTGCTCGTTGTATATTTTGAATCTTACGTCTAATCTGCATTGTCTCTCTTGTTCGGGGTCGTTGGTGAAGATGACCTGGTTGAAGGTGGTGGTGCTTTCTTCGTCTGTCAGACTCATCAGCAGTTTCTGCCGCTTGATGCCCGAAGTGCCGTAGTTGTTGCGGATGAATTCGGTGAGGTCGAAGGAGTAGTAGGTCTCTTTCCCGTACATCTCGTCGATGGTCAGGTCGCCGGTCTGTACGGTTACGCCGTCACTGCCGTATACGTAGTCCTCCAGCACATTGTTCTCGTCCGTGATATAAAGGCGGATGTCATTGGGAAGCTGGCTCACTTCGTTGTAGCTCCGGGCCAGAGGATAGAGGTAGAGTGTGGCGCTCTCTATGGAGACTATCTGTCCGGCACTTCCGAGGCTGTTGAGGTAGGGGAATTCCAGTTGGTTGTAGTAACCCGTCAATCCCTGCATATAGGCCAGGCAACCCATGTCGCTGGAGTGGACGAGGTTCTCTATTCCGCTTTTCAGGGAAGCAAGGTGGGTGCCGGTGGGGTCGTGCCGGATACCGGTATAGGCATAGTCGGTGTTTACGTTGAAAGTCAGCACTTGTCCGGTACGTTGGTTGGAGACTTCCTGATAGTGGAGGTTGATGCTCATGGCAGAGTCGTTCACCATGAATCCGGTGATACACTGCCCGTCGTTTTCGGGAACAAAGACCAGTCCGGGGAATTTCTTCTTGAACTTGTCTTGGGTATCGAAGTAGTCGTCCTGGGCCACGAGGTCATTCAGCAGTTGTTGTCCCCATGAGTCGGGCAGGCGGACGCTTACTTCCTTCTTCCGCCCCGGGCAGGGGGTGAAGGTAAAGCTGAAGAGCGGGGCATCTTCCGTCGGGAGTACGGTGCTGTTGTAAAGGTCCTCGTCGTTGTCCAGCACGATAGGTTTTTTCAGCCGGTAGATGGAGATGCGCTGTTGCGTCAGGGTATCTCCCCAGAAATGGCCCGAAGGTATCATTCGCAGTACGAGGGAGTCGAGGGTATAGGTATAGTCTGTGTTGGGGGTGAAGTCGGACGTGGAGTATTCGGCATAGTAGGTGGCGGATACTTCTCCCCAGGCGCTGCTCCGGTAATGTCCTAGCTGGCAGATGCTGTCGCCCCGGGTCTCTATGGAGTCTAGCAGGATGGTGCTGATGTCTACCGAGCAGGTGTCTGCGTATACATTATAGAAGGAGCTTTCCACGAGGCTCTTTCCAAGCTGCGAGTTCTCGTCCTGGCAGGCGCAGAAGATAGCGAGGACTGCGAATAAGCTGTACAATGACTTCTTCATTTCTGTTCTTTTAGTTGGCGGAAAAGGAAAGGCAAAACTTTTATATCTTCCTACAAAAATCGGCGTTCGGACGGTTTTTATCGGTAAAGGCGTTTAACGGGAATTTCGGACTGTTCGTCGGTTATTTTTGTCGGTGTGGTTGCGGTGGTTTACTTTTGCGGACAGACAAAAAGGACCTCCCGCAGCTTCTTGTTTTGGAAAGTGGGAAGTATAAAGCTTAATCATTAAAAAAACAATAAACAATGAACAGACTATTGGTAGGAATAATGTTGCTGGCCATCGTGTGCATTGCCGGCAGTTGTACGGACGAGGATGAATACACTCAGGGGCAGTGGATGAAGAAAGCCAGCTATAACGGTGTGTACCGCGCTTATGCCTCCGGCTTCACCATCGGCAATTATGGATATTTGTGTGGCGGCTTCTACGGAGCGAACAAGGATTACCTGAACGACCTTTGGGAGTATGACATGAGCCGGAACAGCTGGACGCAGTGTGCCGACATGCCCGTTGCCGGGCGCAAGGCTGCCGTGGGCTTTGCCGTGAATGGCAAGGGATACATTACGACCGGTTCCGTAAAGGACGGCTCCTCGTCCTACTGTGTAGCAGATACCTGGGAGTATGACCCTGCCACGGATACCTGGACACGGAAAGACGACTTCAAAGGTGGAGTACGCGATGGTGCCCTGGCTTTCAGTATAGGCGGATATGGCTATGTCGGTACGGGCTGCAACAGCGACGCTACCGGCAGCGAGAGTGCCTACAAGATGGACTTCTACCGTTTCAACCCCAATGGCGCCGAAGGTTCGCAATGGGAAGCGGTGAGCGGGTATGGAGGCGAGAAGCGCTACTTCGGTACGGCATTCGTCATCGATGAGGTGGCCTACATCTGTTGCGGGCGAAACAACAGTACCGATCTGGTGGATTTCTGGAAGTTCGACGGAAGCAACTGGACCCAGTTGCGTGACATTGCCGATACGGACTCCGACAATGACTATGACGATGACTACGCCATCACACGGTCCGAAGCCGTATCCTTCGTCATCGGTGGAAGGGGATTTGTGGCTACGGGAATACGTAACAGCACTTCCTTGAGCAGCGACTACTGGCTGTACGACCCTGACAAGGACTTATGGTACGGCGATTCCGATGACGACTTTACCCCCATTACAGATGTACATAATTATCCTTCCGGTGCTTCTTCGCGCAGGGCTGCCGTTGGTTTCTCTACCGGCGAACGTGGTTTTGTGCTGACAGGAACAAGTGGTACCAGCTACTTTGATGATGTGTACGAACTTCTACCCGATGAGGAAGAGGAAGTCTGATTCGCCCCATAACTGAACGGAACTTATGAAGCTGATGTTTATTATGATAAAGATAGGTGTACCGGCTGTGATGGCGGTATGCCTTTCTTGCTGTTCGGGTCATACTGCCGGCGGTGGCAATGAGTTGAAATGCCGGGTGATGGAGGTGGAAGGCGGTTACGGCTACGTGGTGCTGCATGGAGCCGATACCCTGATATATCAACCTTTTATACCTGCTTTGAGCGGTCGCCTGCCATTTGCAACAAAGGTGGAAGCGCTGGCGGCCGGTCGGTTGGTATGCCGCAAGCTTGCCGATGGGCAAGCTCCGGCATTGAGCAGGGAGGAGGTGGAGTCTTGTCTGACAGACACCGGACTCTAATCTTCTAAAGAATCCTTTACTTCGTGATGTATTTCCGAGCAGTCATAAGGGTATCTCTGCATGAATTTACCCTTGAGTACCTTCTTTGTATCGCTACCGGGACGTGAAAGAGTGGCGGTGAATGTCACTTGAAGCCGTTTGTAGTAGATGGTTGAAGTGTATATGTTCCATTTCATACCTACTATGTCTACTTCAAAATGTTTATATCTCAGTTCGTCTTCTTTGTAATACTTGCCTTGGTTGATGAAGAATAACAGTTGTTGTCCCATGATTATTTTTCCGTCTTCTATGTGGTTGGGCAGATAGATGCTACGTTTCTCCGGGTCTATGCTTTTGAAGGTTTCATCAGAGTGCCCATCGGGTATGAATGCGTATTCTGTCCATTTATTGATGAATGGATAGTAGTCATGCTTGTCGGTTGTGTTTCCCAGATTTTCATTTTTATAGGTACTCTTATCAGGTCCTGTTCCGGCTTCTTTCACTCCGTCACCTTCTTCCACGCTGTATTCGATGGACTCTATCTGATAGAAGTTAGTGCACGGTTCTTGGTGTATGATGATTTGTTCCTTGTAGAGTCCCGTTTTCATCTCAAGGTTGATGATGAGGCTACGGGATTCACCTAAGTCAAAGTTGTCTTTAAAGTGCAGGATGAGATGGCTGTCGGTGTCCCGTTCCAAGTCCCACCATTTATAATGCAGGCTTCCCGTACCTTCCAGTTGTGGGAGCTTGTTGCCATCCATCATGAGGTCTCCCCATGGGGTGGTGATGGAGGTTATGCGCCAGTCGCCGCGTGTTAGGTCTATCTGCAGGGTAGAGGCTTCGCCCTTCACGGTAGTTTCCTGAAAGGGCGAGAGGCGGATTTCATCGCTATCATTGCAAGCCGTCAGGCCGCAAAGGAAAAGAGCGAACAAAAGGATGGATTGGAATAAGTCAGTCGTTTTCATGTTGGTTATTATTTGATTATGTCCATTGGACGTGGCATTCTTTGTAAATGCTGCACGACAAAGATAATTATTTCCTCTTTACGCTGTATTCTCCGAAAGAAAGAAGTACTCTTTTTTGCCGGATAATACGGGTTTTATTAACTTGCGCACAAATTATCGCTAATCATTAACCACTAACCATTAATTCCATGAAATACCAAGTTGCCATTATCGGTGGAGGTCCTGCGGGATATACTGCTGCCGAAGCTGCCGGAAAAGCAGGATTGAGTGTCGTACTATTTGAGAAGCAGAGTCTCGGTGGAGTGTGCCTGAATGAAGGGTGTATCCCTACCAAGACCTTGTTGTATTCGGCCAAGACCTATGACGGAGCCCGCCATGCTGCAAAGTATGCGGTCAGTGTGCCCGAAGTATCGTTCGATTTGCCCAAGATTATTGCCCGCAAGCAGAAGGTAGTGCGCAAGCTGGTATTGGGAGTCAAAGGAAAGCTGACTGCCCATGGTGTGACGATTGTCAGCGGAGAGGCCACAGTGACGGACAAGAATCATGTGGAGTGCGGCGGAGAAACCTACGAATGCGAGAACCTGCTGCTCTGCACCGGTTCCGAAACCTTTGTCCCTGCCATTCCCGGCATAGACAAAGTGTCCTATTGGACTCATCGTGATGCACTGGATAACAAGGAACTGCCCGCTTCGCTTGCCATCATCGGCGGCGGTGTCATCGGTATGGAGTTCGCTTCTTTCTTCAACAGCCTGGGAGTGCAGGTAACCGTCGTCGAGATGCTGGACGAGATACTGGGAGGCGGTATGGACCGAGAGCTGGCGGGTATGCTCCGTGCAGAGTACGCCAAGCGGGGAATCAAGTTCATGCTGAGTGCAAAAGTAGTGTCTGTCATGCCGGATACTGCCGAAGCTTCTTCCCTTATCCAGGTGAATTATGAAACAGCCGACGGTCCCGGTTCCGTCGTTGCCGAACGGCTTCTGATGAGTGTCGGCCGCCGTCCTGTAACGAAAGGCTTCGGATTGGAGAATCTGGGCTTGGAAAGAACGGAGCGCGGAAATGTCTTTGTCAACGGACAGATGCAGACTTCAGTTCCCGGAGTATATGCTTGCGGCGACTTGACGGGATATTCCTTGCTGGCGCATACAGCCGTCCGCGAGGCGGAAGTAGCCATACATTCCATCATTGGCAAGAAGGATGCCATGAGCTACCGTGCCATCCCCGGCGTGGTATATACTAATCCCGAAATAGCCGGTGTGGGCGAGACAGAAGAATCCCTGCAGAAGAGAGGCGTTGCCTATCGTGCTGTGAAGCTTCCGATGGCGTACAGTGGTCGCTTTGTAGCAGAGAATGAAGGAGTGAATGGCGTCTGCAAGTTACTGTTGGGCAGTGACGATACCGTATTGGGGGCACATGTCTTGGGTAATCCCGCTTCGGAAATCATCACGCTGGCAGGCATGGCTATTGAACTGAAACTTACTGCCGATGAATGGAAGAAGATTGTCTTTCCGCACCCCACGGTGGGAGAGATATTCAAGGAGGCATTGTAGAACCCATGACTATTGTTTCATATAAACATAAAAGATGAAAACCGTAAAGCTAATCACCTGCGACGATGCCTTCCAGGCACACGTCATTCAGGGTGCCTTGAAGAATGAGGGCATTGCGTCTGTTTTGCATAATGAAAACATGTCTTCCGTGATGCGCGGATATGTCCGTGATGTCACGGGAGTGGATATATTTGTCTATGAGGACGAATATGACAATGCCCTCCGTCTGCTTGAACGGAACCAGATGATTCCGGAACAGTTGAGGTACTGCCCCCATTGCGGTTCGGATGAGATTAAGTTTGTGCTGAAGAAGAGCCATCGGGTGCGTGCTGTGGTGGCTGCTGTTATTGCGGCATTGTCGGCCGCACCTCCGGGCACTGAGCATTGGGAGTATGTATGCAGGAAGTGCGGCACTCATTTTGAGAAGCCGGTGGCGAAAGGAACAGTTGAAGAATAATCAGGTGTTTATTCTTTTAACCGCTTTTCAATCCAGTCCCGGTTTTTACGTCCCAATCGGCTTTCCGCAAAATCCAGGAAAGCCGATGTGTCTGTTATATGGGCTTGGATGACACCTGCCAGAAAGTTGAAGAAAGGTTCTTCACCCACTCGGACAAGCAGGTCGGCGAGTAGTACTGACCCTTTCCTATAGAGGGCAAGATGCGCTTCGCGGTCGTTGCGGTCAATACCCCAGATAGGACGGATATGGCGTGTTTCCTTACGGTAGGCGTCGATGTAAGCGGCATAGGCTTTTTCGTCGCGGGCGTGGCGTATGTATTGCAAAGCACTGAATTCGGCAAAAGATTCGTTCAGCCAGTCGTGCCAAGATTCCACCGGAGCCTTGTTCCACCAGAAGTGGCCGATTTCGTGGGCGGTGTTCTTGAGTACATATTCATTGAATGTTCGGGAACTGAGCATAATGAAATTTTTACGGCTGTACCCTCCTGAGGTGCCGGAAGCTGAAAGCAGGAATTTCATGTAAATATTCTCATCTCCCGCAATTTTATAAAGGCGTCGGAAGAATTTCAAGGCATTGTGGCAACATTGAAGTGCCGAGTCTGCACCGGCATCCGGGAAGTCTGTATAGATAAGTTCAATGGTAGTTCCGTTATCATTGATGCGGCGGCTTTTCAGCATGGGTGAAGCCAGGATAACATTGTCGAAATTCTCCCAAGGTTGCTCCATTTCCCATATCCCTTCTTCTGTATGGGAAATAATACCTGAGCCGCTCACCGTATAACCGTCAGTGATGCCGATTCGTAAGTGCGAATAATCTGCCCGGTTACCGTTGCAGACAGGATACCATCCCGTATAGTAACCAAGTTCAATCCAATGGTCATTGAATGATTTTGCAGGGCCCTGCACTTCCTGCATGTAGAGTGTGTAACGGGTATTTATGCGGCAGCGGTCATCGGCTCCTGCCGGCCGGTAGAGGGTCAAGGTCCGTCCGTCGGGAATGAATTGGGCAGGTGCCGGGGCAAGCGTATCGAAACGGTAGGTTATCTCCCGGCTGCTGTGGCGTAGTGTGTCGATACGGGCATGGCGCCATAGTACCAACGAGATTGAGTCACTGTCATGGAAATCGACTTCAAACGAACCGCCAACTTCGACTTGTCGGTTCGGTACATCAATCTGTACGGTTAAGTCATAACTGACAATGCGCGGAGATTCTTGTGCCCGAAGCATGGGGGAGAAAAGGAGGCATATTGTAAAGCTGGCAATTGTAAGTTGTAGTTTCATGGTACATCAATTTTAGAGTGATAGTAACTGGGAGATTTTGCCTATGCAATCTATGCAAAAGTAGTATTTTTAAAGGAATATTAAGATGGATGGCTGGATATAATTTATGAAAAGACTACCTCGTTGTTGTTCATTTGTAAGATTGTCGTACTTTTGCCTTTAAAGATAAATATATTTATGAAAAGGATATTGTTGCTGTTAATTTTATCCGTCTGCCTGCTCCCATTATGGCCCCAAGAGACGGTAACTCCGGTGAAGCCGCTCTCTGCGCGGATTGATGCGTTGATAGAACACAAACTTCCCGCAGGCTCTAATGTGGCCATTTCGGTCTATGACCTGACTGCCGGAAAGCCCTTGTACGGCTATCAGGCGGACAAGCTTTCCCGTCCCGCTTCCACCATGAAGCTGCTGACCACCATTACCGCCCTTTCCCGTCCCGAAGCCGACGAGCCGTTCCGTACGGAAGTGTGGTATCAGGGAACCATTGAGCGCGATACCTTGCAGGGGGATATGTATGTGATAGGCGGTTACGACCCGGAGTTTGATGAAGAGGCATTGGATTCCCTGGTGGCTACCGTGGCCCGTTTCCCCTTCTCTGTCATCAAAGGCAAGGTGTATGGAGATGTCTCCATGAAAGACTCCTTGTACTGGGGCAGCGGCTGGTTGTGGGATGATACTCCCTATTCCTTCCAGCCCTACCTCTCACCGCTGATGCTGAATAAAGGAGTGGTGAAGGTTACCGCCACACCCGGCGAACGGGGCGACAGCGCACGCCTTGAATGCACTCCCGCCTCTTCCTATTATACACTGACGAACAAGACCCAAAGCCGTACCCCTTCTGCCGGACGTTTCCGTGTGTCGCGCGACTGGCTGGTGAACGGGAACAACATCACCGTGACGGGCAACGTCGATGCCCGCCGTGCAGGTACGGTCAATATATTTTCTTCGCAGGACTTCTTCATGCATACCTTTATGGAACGGTTGCAGGCACGAGGCATCCGGTGCATTCCGGCGGCAGAAGCGGAAGTCTCTTACCTCTTCGGTGAGTTCCGGCAAGACAGCCTCTCCGTACGGATGGCTTCCTACGAAACTTCCGTGCAGGATGTGGTGAAACAGATAATGAAGGAGAGCGATAATCTCAATGCCGAAGCCATGCTCTGCCGGTTGGGTGTGCAGAGCAGCGGAAAGAAGCGTGTCTCTGCCGAGGACGGGCTTTCTGCCATCCGCATGCTGATAAAAGAGATGGGATATAACCCCGATAGGTATAATCTGGCAGATGGTTGCGGCCTTTCCAATTACAACTACATTTCACCGGAACTCTTGGTTTCTTTCCTGCGATATGCCTACTCGCGTACGGATGTTTTCCAGAAACTTTATAAGGCTTTGCCCATTGGCGGCGTGGACGGTACACTGGAGTTCCGCATGAAGAAAGGCACCCTTTCCCACAGAAATGTACATGCCAAGACGGGTTCCTTTACCGCCATCAACTGCCTGGCCGGCTACCTTAAAGCCCGCAACGGACACGAGATAGCCTTTGCCATCATGAACCAGAATGCACTGTCGGGCAGGGAAGCACGCGCTTTCCAGGATGCGGTGTGTGATGAAGTGATACGTTGAGGTTTAGCCATCGTAAAGTTGACCTTTAGCGTCGTAAAGTTAAGGTTTAGCTTCCTAATGCAGACCTTTACGGAGTGAGCCCCAAGAGTAGGGGAAATCATTCCTCTTTCGTATTGCGGTAGCGTGCCGGAGACATACCCAGATAAGACTTCACATACTTCCCGAAGAAAGACTGGTTGGGGAAATTAAATTCTTCTGCAATCTCCTTGATGGACTTGTCCGAATGCTTCAGCCGGTACTTGATGTGCTCGATGGCACTTTCGTTAATCAAGTCAAGCGGTGTACGTCCGCATGCCTGCTTGATGACCTTCGAAAAGTGTTTGGGACTATAGCAGAGTGCATCGGCATAATATCCTACAGAACGGTGTATGCCGTTGTCTTTGGACAACATCTCTATAAACTTACGCAGGATATAGTCGGACTGTTTGATGCTTTCTTTTGTATCGACTGTCATTTCTGAAGGGTTCACTTCTTTGTTGAGGTGTCCCAACATCTCACAGAAAATGGCAGAAAACAAGTATTGCATCACTTCCCTGTGATAGTGATGAGGCTCGTCGTTTATCTTTGCCATAAGCAGTTCTCGGTAGAATTTGAAGATTTCCTTGTCCCCTTCCTCCCCGACAGACTTTATGGGATTGTTGTGGATATGCATAACGGTATTCCATGTATCCTTCTCCATCTTGACCACGCGTTGTAGGAACTGTGTGGAGAATGCGGCAAGCCTTATCTTGTGCTTCGGGCTTACCATCGCGTGGCTGATAATGGTATTGGGAAGGCCGAGCAGTAAGTCGCCTGCTTCCAGTTGGTAGGTTTTGTAGTTGACGTCCAACTGGATGCAGCCTTCTAGACAGATAGCGATAAGGAAGCATCCCAATCTTATTGTATCTTCATTGTAGGGGCTTCCCTCCAGACTGTTGATTATGACAAAGTCATTGTCTACATAGTCAAGGACATGTTCGCTGTTTTTAAAGTCCGCGATTTCTACGATTTTTATGTTCCCTTTCTCCATATTCTTCCTTTTTCGTTTTGCAAAGTTGGTGAATAATGGGAAATATGGGATGTTCCATTATGCGGCTTTCTTGTTCTATATGTCATTTATAGACAATTCATTAGCCTTAAAAAAGATGAATGTCGAAAAAGGAACATCTTTGGAGTGTAATTGGTCATTATGGCGTTGTTCCTTTCTCCTACTTTTGCCACCAGTTTTAACAAAAAGACAATGAGAAAAAGTATGATTACATTGAACAGGAAATGGATACGGCTGATAGGGATTGTCGGTTGTACAATGTGTTTGGCATCTTGCAAGCAGGCATCGGATGCTTCCGGAATGAAACCTTCTTATGCTACCATGAAAGTGGAGGCGACGGACAAAGAGCTTTCCACTTCGTACTCAGCAACGATACGCGGACGGCAGGACATAGATATTTATCCGCAAGTGTCGGGCACCATCGAGAAGCTTTGTGTGACCGAGGGGCAGAAGGTGCGCCGGGGACAACTGCTTTTCATCATCGACCAGGTTCCCTACAAGGCTGCACTCAAAACGGCCGTTGCCAATGTGGAAGCGGCACGTGCCGCACTGGCTACTGCCGGACTGACTTATAACAGCAACAAGGAATTGTATGCGCAGAAAGTGGTTTCGGAATTCAGCCTGAAGACTGCCGAAAACTCTTATCTCACCGCCAAGGCACAACTGGCACAGGCTGAAGCTCAGGAAATAAGCGCACGTAACAACCTCTCTTATACCGAAGTGAAAAGTCCCAGTGACGGAGTTGTAGGCGCATTGCCCTATCGTGCAGGCGCATTGGTTAGCGCCAACATTCCTTATCCGCTCACTACGGTCAGTGACAATTCGGATATGTACGTCTATTTCTCGATGACCGAGAACCAGCTGCTCGCCCTCTCCCGCCAGTACGGCGACATGGACGAAGCGTTAAAGAATATGCCGGAAGTGGAACTGATTCTGAACGACAACTCAGTCTATCAGAAGAAAGGTACCATCGAATCCATCAGTGGAGTGATCGACCGTCAGACAGGGACCGTAGTGGCACGCGTGGTGTTCCCCAACGAATCACGGCTGCTTCATAGCGGAGCATCGGGCACGGTGGTAGTGCCGAGCATTTATAAAGACTGTATCGCCATTCCGCAGACGGCCACCGTGAAGATGCAGGATAAGACGATTGTATATAAGGTAGTGGACGGAAAGGCTGTATCTACCCTGATAACAGTGGCCGCAAACAATGACGGACGCGAATATGTGGTGCTGGACGGACTG
>ERZ780025.458-NODE-458-length-16656-cov-24.329197_pt1 | contig 16656 bp, 15 predicted proteins | sample MGYA00511862_ERZ780025 | MGnify/ENA primary metagenome ERZ780025 (study PRJEB29588, sample SAMEA2156186) | human gut metagenome | biome: human gut; feature: human-associated habitat; material: faeces | place: Denmark | collected 2008/2010 ...
GAAGAAAATTAACCTTCGGGAACTTTATCCTGATGTTTATACAACAGACTTTTTTGTAGATGTGACAGAGGAAGTAATGGAGACTATTCGAGCAGCTGAACGTGCGGAGGCTGCGTATGAGCGAAAGATGTATCGTTATAAAGCACAGTATTCTCTGGATTGCGAGAATGGCATTGAAAATGCGGTGCTGTTGAAGCCGAAAACACCGGAGATGCTTCTGGAGGAAAAGCAGCTTCAGGAGCAGGTCTATTCTGCTGTGATGAATTTACCGGAAAAACAGGCAAAGAGGATTTATGCCCGATATTACCTGGGAATGACGGTAAATGAAATTGCCGGGGTAGAAGGTGTAGATCCAAGCCGTGTTCGAGACAGTATCCGCCGTGGCTTAAAGCAGCTCGGAAAATATTTTTGATAAAGTTTCATTTGATGCGCCTGTTTTTTGCATTTTTTGTCAGTGTTAATAAGAAGGACAAGTTTTCCTCCTTCATCTGCACATTGACAATCGAATAGACAGCACAACAGGTACATAAACCCATGTATGAGCGAATATGAAACGCCGCGAGGATGGAGCAGTCAGGGAGGTGATGAAAGCACTGCTTCGGAGCGATCTACGATTTCATAAAAGAATGGTGGCAGATTTGGCGCGATGACTACATGGGGGCTTAAAGATACTTCCTCACGGCCCGCCAAAGACTTGGGGGGAACCCTGCGGCACACGATACGAACGGTGCTGCGGAGTTATGACAGCCGCGCCAGCGGAGACCTGTTGTGTTCCCATCGTCAGGGGGCGTGGCAAATGTGATGAAAGCTGAGTTATATAAATAGGAAGCGTTTGCAGCTTCCTGTTCAAAATCAGATACCATGCGCTGGCAGTTTCGGCTGCCAGCGTATTCATGTGGCTTTGAACAAACACGATGACAAACTTGACAGATTGGAGGAAATATGCTTTATGGAAAAACTTATTACACGAAAAGAAGCAGCAGAAATTTTAGGTATCAGCATTGCAACGCTGGACGCGGCCCGTAACAATGGTCTTATTTCTTATGTGCAATATGTGCAGAATGGCTGTGTGTACTTTACCTCAGCGGGCCTTCAGGAGTATATCGCAAAATGCACCCACAGAGCAAAGCCAGCAGAAAAGAACGCAACTTATCGTAAACCTCGCAGAGCTGGAGTGTGAGCCGGTCCGTATCCTTGTCGAAATCATAATGGTCTGATAAAACATAGATACAGCGCTGGAGTATATTCTTAGGAGGTGGAGGAATTGGCAAATAGGAAAATAATGCTTCCTCAATATGGTACAGTTATGAAAAGAGGTGTCCTATATTATAGGACCAGAATCAAAGACACGAATGGTAAGCTCGTAGCTATCTACGCAAAAACACCTGAAGAACTATACAACAAAGAAACGCTTGCGTTGGAACAGATTGAGAATGCCACTTTTCATCGGAAAACGCCCACAGTTGCAGAGTATTGTGAAAAGTGGCTGCTGATGCAGTCGGTTCATGTACGAGCTACTACTTTGACGGATTACACCTCAAAGGTCAGGCGGCATATTATAGCGGAATTGGGAGATAAACGGATGGGTGAGGTTAGCCTGGATGATATTCAGCTTGCCCTTGTTCCGGTTTCCAAGAAATCTGCATCGGTTTATAAATCTGTGGTAATCCTTTACAAATCTATCTTTCGCGCAGCAATGGAAAGCAGGATCATTGACCATAACCCGACGATTTACCTCACGACAAAAGGTGGCGGTGTTCCACAAGAGGATCGTCAGGCTTTGACAGATGAACAGGCAGCACGCCTTTTGGATGCTATCCGAGATTTGCCGCCTTATGTCTTTGTCATGATTGGTTTATATGCAGGGCTGCGCCGGGAAGAAATTCTTGCTCTGCAATGGGATTCAGTATATCTGGATACGGATACTCCATATCTGACGGTAAGGCGGGCATGGCACACAGAACACAACAGACCGGTAATCTCAGACGAATTGAAAACCAAGGCTGCGGAGAGAAATATCCCTCTTCCTGTTTGCTTGGCTGAGTGTTTGAAAGCAGCAAAGGAAACATCGACTTCGGAGTATGTGGTTTCAAACCGGGACGGCGAACCGCTGTCCTACACGCAGTTTAAGCGACTTTGGCAGTATATTGTTACGAGGACGGTCAAGGAGCGGAGCTATTATCGGTATGAAGATGGAAAAAGAGTAAAGCATACTGTCACACCTGTCTTGGGAGAAAAGGCTGCTCATAACGGAAAAGTGGTTTACAGTCTGGACTTTGAAGTAACACCCCATCAGCTGCGGCATACTTACATTACCAATCTCATTCATGCATCGGTAGATCCCAAAACGGTTCAATACCTGGCAGGCCATGAAAGCAGCAAGATTACCATGGACATTTATGCAAAGGTTAAGTACAACAGACCAGATGAGCTGGTCAGATCAATGAGTTGCGCGTTTGCAAGCTGGGACGCAGCACAGTAATAATAAAATAGGAAGTAAAGCAGGAGCGAGGCAAGGATGTCTCGCTCTTTGTTTTACATCAGCCGTATCTTTGATTAAATCGAGGCTTTCTGATAAAAAGAGAGTGTAGATACGGAGACTACACATTATCAAGAAAGGACGATCAAAGATGGCAAAAAAGAAAACACAGATCCCGAAGTATGGGACCATTACATTGAAAGGAATCCAGTATTACAGAACCAGGATTACGGATGCAGATGGCAAAGAGTTGAGTTTGTATGCCGCTACTTGTGAAGAATTGTATGAGAAGCAGTTAGAGGCTCGGAAGCAGGTGGAAGAAATTATCTTTCACCGGCAGCACCCGACAGTAGCTGAGTATGGAGAGAAGTGGCTGCTGATGCAGTCGGCAAAGGTGTCTGCGTCTACACTCAGAGGTTATACGAGGGATATGACAAACTATATCATCAAACCTCTGGGAGAGATGTATATGGAAGAAGTGACTGCTGACGATATTCGGCTGGCTCTTGTTCCATTGTCAAAGAAATCGGAAGGCTTATACAATAAGGTCAATATGCTGCTCAAGTGCATTTTTTATGCGGCAGAGAGAAACCAAATTCTTGAGCACAATCCCTGTGCGGGAATATCCGGTAAAGGCGGAAAACCGACAAAAAAGAAGGAGGCATTGACAGATCAGCAGGTAGCCGTGCTTTTGGATACAGTCAAGGGGCTTCCTCCATATTTGTTTATTATGCTCGGTTTGTATTCCGGTCTGCGTCGGGAAGAAATTCTTGCACTGCAATGGGATTGTGTATTTCTGGACGAGGATACGCCTTATCTATCGGTGAGACGGGCATGGCGTACAGAGCATAACAGACCCGTGGTTTCTACGGTGCTAAAAACTCCGGCGGCAAAAAGGGATATTCCGATACCGAAGTGTTTGGTGGATTGTCTGAGAGAAACGAAAGAAAATTCCATATCAGATTATGTGATCGCTGACAGCAAAGGAGAGCCACTGGCTGCCTCGCAGTTTCAAAGAGTGTGGCAGTATGTCGTTGTCCGCTCCACTAAGCCCCGGAACTATTATAAGTATGTAAATGGGGAGAGTATCAAATATACGGTTACTCCAACGCTGGGTATGACCCAGAAGAATCAACCCCAAATCAAATATACGCTGGACTTTGATGTGACACCTCATCAGCTGCGGCACACTTACATCACCAATCTTCTCTATGCGGGCGTTGATCCAAAGACAGTACAATACCTTGCCGGACACGAAAACAGCAAAACAACTATGGACATCTATGCAAAAGTGAAGTATAATAAACCAGAGGAGTTGTTTGGGGTAGTAAATGGTGCGTTTCATCAGGCTATCGCTGAATGAAAAAAGGCCGTTTTTTATGGTCCGCACACCGGATAACTGAGAAGCCGAAAGCCGGAAAAGCCCGGAATATCAAGGAAAAACAGCTCAAAAACTCGCGCAATACGGTCTCAAAGCAGCTCGTCGCGCACCTCAGTTCTCAAAGAGATAATCTACAGCTTAATAATGCTAAAAAAGCTCGGAAATACGCCATTTCCGGGCTTTTTCTATACCCAAAATTCTGCCTGGACTGTTCGGTTTTGATGGAATTTGAACGGAAATTTATGGGTTTATAGTGGTCAAATTACTGGTGGACAATAGGAGCAAATCACTTGCTTGAGTATTCCCTCGCATTGTATTAGAATGAAAAAAGGATTTTTCGCCAATGAAAGCACTTATTCTATGATTCATAGGGTGCATTCTCAATGACAATGCGTTAAGATTTATCCATCAGGAGGAAGATATATGGACGCAAAAACAACAGGTCGCTTTATTGCAGAACTCCGAAAGCAAAAGGGGTACACACAAAAGGAACTGGCTGAAAAAATCATGGTAACAGATAAGGCAATATCTCGCTGGGAAACAGGAGTTTCCCATAGTTAAAGATACCACACCAAATATAACGAATCCACGCTTATATGATACTGCATGAAAAAAGGTACTTGATAAAAGCAATGAAGCGCAATATCAAGTACCTTTTTGATTTGTTTTTTACATGGTTATTAAGAGAATTACTCTTATTCCGAAGTCCTCAATCGTTCCACCACAGTTCCTTTGTTAAAGAAGTGGAGAACGATCAGCGGAATGACCGCAGCCAGCAACAGATAAAGCACGCCGATGACCAAAGCTGGAACCAATGTAATGTGCAGAGTAAAGAACCACATAGATGGCGAGTTCAAGACATTTTTCAGCACCGTCACAGCAAGCAGCAGCGCAACCACTCCACCAATGATGTCTGCACCAGCGGCATAGTAAACGCCTTCATAAACCATCAGCCTTTGAAGCTGGCGATTTGTCATACCGATACTCTGCATAGTCGCAAACTCATGGCGACGGGTAATAATATTGGTGATGATCATATTTGTAAAGTTAATCAATCCTGCCAATGCCATGATACAGCCAATCAGACTACCTACAACCCAAACCATACTTGCAACAGAATTTAATTGTTCTTTCAGTAATTTTGTTGAGGTATAGGTAACAGAGGGGTTCTTTTCAACATAACTGCTCAGAAAGTCCTCCATTTGCGGATGCAGAGAAGCATCCATATTAAATCCATAGTTCAACAGGGTCGGGGTCGTGTAAATCTGTTTGAATACGGTGTCTGGTAAATACACAAAAGGCGCATCGCCGCCAATATGCATCGTAGCCGTAGTTGTTGTCGGCGTTTCGTCCTCAGTCCCAACGGTGCAGGCTTTTGCCAGAATTGTGCAGGTTTTGACTAACTCACCATCCCTGTAAAAAGAAATGCTATCACCGATCTGCAACTGCTCTGACAGGGATGTTGTTTTCGGGCCACCACTCAGTCGGTCTAATCGGTTTCCGATAATGACATATTCTCCGGTTAGCATTTTCTGTTTCAGTACATTAGGATCTGTTTCACCATCATAAATCATCATGTCAGACCAAAAATGTTCGGAAGCGCCATAGACATTTCCAAAGAAAAGATTTTCTGCATCCGGGGCAGTATTCAGCGCATAATTCCCGAAAGACTTGCTAATCCCATTTTCATATTCAAAAGTATTTGTGCAAGTAAGTCCCTCAAAGCCGTAATCCACAAGCACGTTACCGTCATCTACGGTGTTACGGTAAAGATACCGTTCTTCTTCCAGACCGTTCTGCTCACGGATCATATCTACTACTTGCTGTGGAAGTGCATCTTCGTGATGTCTAAAGCCCTCCTGAACATTGACTGCAATCGAATTGTAGACGGTAAAATCTGTTTTTGTTGTGCGGGTAATCCACTTTTCTTCATCCATACTCTGTGTCACGATGATAATAGAGTTGAACAGAACGATACACAAAAGCATAGAAACAACAATGAATACACAACGGCGTCTGTTACGTCCTAAGTTAGAAAATGCCATGTGAGAGAGCTTTGCTCCACTGATTCGTGTAACCGTTTTCTTTTTATAATCATCCTGCTCCGTATAACGAATTGCCTCCATGGGAGATACTTTTGATGCCTTTTTGGCCGGTTTGCGGGTACTGATAAACACTGTCAAAATCGTAAACAATGCGGCTATAACAAATAGCATAGGAGATGCCGATGCCTGCAAACTTGCCGTAGAATACTCATAACTGAAAATTCGCATTACTACCGGAAGCAACGCCCTGCCTGCAAAGAACCCGGCAATTAAACCGATCGGCAGACCGATTAGGGTCAGCCATACCGCCTGCCGATTGACGATGCTTTTAATTTGCCGTGTAGAAGTACCAATCATCCTCAATAAGCCATATTGCCGAACATCCTGCATAACGGAAATATCAAAAATATTATAAATCAGCAGATAGCCACACAATACAAACATCAAAACAAATACTACGGCAAATAAGATGGACTCCGAAGAAATCATGGCTTTTCCCATCTGGTTTTCAACAGAGAGGATAAAGTTATCGGCAGACATATCCTCTGGATTGCCGCCGATGGAGTAGACAAAGCTATCCATCTGCTCCTGAATGTTCGTCTTGTCTTTCAGCACAACTTCAGAAAAAGTAACCCCTGAGATTTCTCCATCCACTGCGTGGGTATTTTTCACCACATCCGGATTATCTTTTACAAACTGCTCTGAGAGAATCGCCACGCTGACCGTATCGTTGCTTGCTTCCCACCAACCGGAAAGCACCATATCATAATGATAGGTTTTTCCCCGCAGTTCAAATTCCAGAGGAACTTCTGCTCCGATCTCCGGTTCCACACCAAGGGCCTTCAAAGCCAGTTCGGTAGTAGCAATTTCATTCGCCTTTTCCGGCGCTGAACCATGCGTTGGCACGCAGAATGTAAGTTCCTGCTGTATGCTGTCAGCATAGTTTAATTCAACAGAATGACCCACGGCGTTGCTTGCATATCCAATCGTCCGCCGATGACCTGCCTGCTCCACAAAATCACTGTTTTTCAGTTGCTCAAATTGCTCCTCTGTCATATAGCCGAAGGTTCCATCTCCCTTGCTGCCTTTCTGCATCTGCATAGAGAGCTGCATGGAGGATACCATGTTAAATGCCAGTGAAGTGATGGATGTAAACAAAAATGCTGTCAGAACGATCGCAAGAATCGCCGCCAGATTACGAACCTTATTCTTCTTGAAATATTGTTTAGACAGCCGCTTGATGGTTTTTGTATTATTATTGCCAAATAGAATGTCATTCATAGTCCCGCCCCCTTTACTGCACGATCTTGCCATCCTCAATCCGAATGATACGGTCGGCAAGCTGGGCAATCTCATTATTATGAGTAATCATCACGAGGGTTTGGTGGAATTTCTGACTTGTGGTTTTCAAAAGCCCCAGCACATCAGCGCTGGTCTTGCTGTCCAGGTTGCCGGTGGGTTCATCAGCCAAAACAATAGCGGGTTTTGACACCAAGGCGCGGGCAATGGCTACGCGCTGCTGCTGACCGCCGGAGAGGTTATTGGGCATATTGTTCAGCTTATCCTCCAGCCCCAGCATCTGAACAACTTCTTTCATAAACTTCTTGTCTACCTTGTTTCCGTCCAGCTCCACAGGCAGCACGATGTTTTCATAGACATTTAGCACCGGAACCAGATTGTAGTTCTGGAAGATGAAGCCGATCTTTCTCCTACGGAAGATAGTAAGCTGCTCATCTTTTAATGTGGAGAGTTCACGCCCATCCACAATAACCTTGCCGGAGGTAGGCACATCCAGCCCGCCAATCATATTCAGTAGTGTAGATTTACCGCTGCCGGAGGTTCCTACGATAGCAACAAATTCGCCCTTTTCAATGGAGAGGGTCACACCATCCAAGGCTCTGGTAATGTTCGGCTTTGCACCATAATATTTTTTCAGTTCAGTCGTTTGCAAAATGCTCATAAAGAACACCATCCTTTCTTTTTGATAAATCCATTATAACGACCAAACCTCACAGAAATGTCACAGCCAGCATAATAAATTGCCCTGAAATGTCACAATCCTGTGACATTTCAAAAAAACAGGTTATTCATGGGGAAGAAAAACGGAGAATGTTGAACCTGTTCCTACTTGAGAAGTTACTTGTATATAACCGTTCTGTAAGCTAATAATTTCCCTTGCAAGATACAACCCAATGCCGATTCCCTCTATATCGTGGACATCTTCTTCCCGATAAAAGCGCCTAAAAATTGCTCCTTGCTGGTTTTCGGGAATACCTTTGCCGGTATCGGTAATGCTGACTTTCAGGTGCATTTCCCAGCTTTCAACGCAAACACGAATAGAACCGTACTCCGGCGTGTACTTAACTGCATTATCCAATATGTTAAATAAGGCTTCTGCTGTCCATTTGCGGTCATGGGAAACAACCAATGTTTCCGGGCAGTTTACTTCAACTTGTATGTGCTTTCTTTCAGCGTTCAGAAAAATACCGCCCAGCGCCATAGCAAGAGTATCATAGATAGGCTGCTGTTTCTTTTCAAGTGAGATAACGCCAGTTTCAAGTCGGGAAGTTTTTATCATAGCCTGCATTAAGAAATCCAGTTTATCAAGCTGTGTGCCACTGGCAAGTAGAAATTCCCGCTGTTTATCCGGTGGCACTTCTTGTTCTAATAAGGTGGCATTTATCATTTTTAAGTTTGCTATCGGTGTCTTTACCTGATGAGAAATATCGGAAATTAACTCCTGTAAGTCAGCTCGTTCACTGGCAACGCTGTTTTTGCTTTCCTGCATAACCTCATAAAGACGCACCAGCCGATGATTGATTTTATAAAATAGGTTTTCTTCTTCGGCAACCTGTGATACATCTATTTTTCCATTCATCATTTCGTCTAAGGTGCAGCAAAGCATTTCAGAAAACAAAGTCAGCTTTCGCCGTATCAGTATCACAAAAGCAGTAACACAAAGTAGAAAAAGCAGACCAAAAGCCATGCTACAAAATACCACAGACATTTCTTTGGTCAGGATATATAGAACCGAAAACATGACCACTGATAAAAGTAAAATGGTAGTTGCCAGTATTATGCAGACTTTATTTAAGGAGAGTTTTTTTGAAATCATTTTTGCGCTCCTCCAATCCACATATAGCCCATACCGTAAACGGTTTTGATGTAGGAATGCTGGTTCGTTTCAATTTTACTGCGGATGCGGCTGATCGTTGTGGTTAGTGCGTGTTCATCCACATAATTTTCATCTACATCCCACAGCTTTTCAAGCAATACCTGACGTGTCAGGACAGTTTGAGAATTTCTTGTCAGCACTTTTAATAAACGATATTCCAACGATGTAAGGGTAATCGGCTGTCCTGCGAGACAGGCTGATAATTCGGAAAAATTGATATACAAATTCCCGTCATCGTAGAAATCGCCGCCGGATTGTGCTGAAATGCGGTTCAGTAAAGCAGATACTTTCTTTTGGAACACGCTGATAGGAAAGGGCTTTGTTACATAATCATCTGCGCCCAATTCAAATCCTTTCAGCATATCGCTTTCCATATCATTTGCGGTTAGAAAAATCACGGCGGTATCAGGACGGCGTTCTTTTACCTCATGGCATATATCAAACCCGTTCCCATCTGGCAGATTGACATCCAAAACGATTAAATCATAATCCTGTTTTTCAAGAAATCTTATGGCAACAGCCTTTGACATAGCCCCATCCACGGAATATCCGACAGCCGACAGATTATAGCTTAATGTCTTATTCAAAAGCTGGTCATCTTCAACAACCAGTATTCGCATAGTATCACATCCTTTTTCTTTTTATAGTATCAGCAAAATGTCACAGAAACCTCACAACGAGAAAAAAATTTAATATTCTGTCAGTTCCACAATTACATTACTCTGCTGATACAGCCAGTCCGTAAATTCTTTCGGGCTGGCTGTTCCTGTTTTTACAGCCTTTTTTCTCTGTAAGGCTTCTTTCTTAAAGTCGGAAAAGGAAGCCTGTATTTTTTCCAGACGGTCAGCCGGAAAGCCTGCGGTATTTTTTACCCGGTTTATTTTGTTGCGCCAGTTCTGGCATTCATTTTTATAAAGCAGGTCATAGTTATTTTCTCTTGACCTCTCGTCAAATTCCCGCTTGTTTTGAAGCGCCTGTGCTTTTCGGCACTTGTCGCTGCACAGCTCATACCGCTGGCTCTTTGCCAGAAAATATTTTCCACAGACCTTGCACCGCCGGAAGCAAAGCCCCCAGTCATTCAGCCTGTTCAGATAATAGGTAATCAACGGGTAGAGGGACGCATAGGCAGACACACATTCTTCTGTGCGCCGGTTGTCCGGGAACCAGAGGTCAAGCCGGGTATCTTCTGACGGTGCGCCTTTGAAATAAAGGCTGCCAGCTTGAAATTGTTTCGGTTTTCCTGTCTCCCTGTCAAAGCTCATGGTTTCGTTTTGGAATACCCCGGTCAGTCTGCTCATTTTATCCATGAAGCGGTCACAGGCAGCGTTACGGTCACGGGGTTCTCTGGCAAGCAGATAGCTGTTCCAGATACGGAACGCCACATACATTTTCAGAGGGTCGTTGCTAAGATATTTCTCCCAAAGAAATTCGCTTGCCGCCTGCTCCAGCTCCGGCTGTTTCCATCGGTTGGAGTGGAGAGCTTGCCGCAGCGGAGAAAGCCCGTATAAGTTCCAGTCTCTGTCCGTGTCACGCTCAAAGTTTATCAAAAAAGTTCCCAGTGGGCGTGTCATATCACAAAGCACCTCTGCGTTTTGGCTCCCGTTCAGACGGAAGCGGATCTGCTGTTCTTCCCCAATCAAAATCCGCTCTTTCATTTTCTTCCTGTCCAGCGTCAGGACAAACAAAATCCTCTCAAAACATGGCTCATGCCGTATAAACTGATTCTCCATCCCTATCCCCTGCCTTTGTTTATGGTAATTATATAATTCAGTTATATCCGTTACACTCATGGTATCGCAGAATCATTGTTTTGTCAAGGATAGTACGCTATGATGATTGCGGTTGGTAATTTCGTACCGCACAGTACCTTGACAAGTGAATGACCGTCCAAAAGGGATATGACCGGCAGGAGAAGTGACGCATTCGGCGCACCAATGCAGGGAAACACCGCAGGAATGGGGCAGGAAAACGGCTTTTGGGGAGAACGGCAACAGGAAGCATTTTAACCTATTTGATTTATGGGAGGAACAGAATGAACGATAAAAAGAGATTGAACAGCTACGAGGATTTACCGCTGGTTCTGGATGTGGCGGACATTCAGCGGATTATGGGAATTTCAAGAGCGAGCGCCTATGAGCTGGTACACACACCCGGCTTTCCAGCGTTCCGCAGGGGCAGACTTATCAAGGTCAGCAAAATTGCTTTCTTTGAATGGATGGCAAAAGGCTCCGAAACCGTACCGGGAAGCGACAAATAAGCGTGAGGTATCATTCCCTGACTTGCAATACTGCCGCACTTTCCAAAGGGGCATACAGAGGGAAAAAAACTTAAAAATGATACCGAGACGCTACATCAAAACAGCCTATCTGCGTACATCAGATAGAAACGGAGAAAGGAGCCGGTTATGGCAAGAATGAGTAACAAGCGGCGGTTGGAATGGTCTTTCTTCTTAAATGACCGCAGCCGTATCACTTACAACGAACTGTGCCGGAAATGCCAGCACGAATGTAAACAGAGCTTCCGGGCGGTTGTGGTTGACTGCCCGAAGTATCTTTCCAAGCGTTCCAAGAAAAAGGACAAGACTGCCGGAAACGGCAAAATCCCTTAGGAACTAAGGGCGCACTTCTATACATAGTCTAAAGACCATGTATCGTGCGTCCTGCGGAGCTTACCTCTGCCGCTGATAAAATCAGCAATCCGAGGTCTGCGTTCGCTTCGCTCCGACAAGGTGGCTACACCCCCTTGCGCCGCTAAAGCGGCTATCCCCTGTGTACCCGCCGCAAAGAGAAATCCGCTCTGCGGTTTTCCCTTTTCATCGGGTTTTATAGAAGCACTGACACACGGACTGTCTGCGGATGGTCTTTCTTTATCTTATCAGCAAAGGATGTGAGAACATGGAAAAATCTTTGGAACAGTTGAAGCAGGAATATGAAAAAACCACTGTCCTGCTGGAACAGGAAAAACGGAAAATGCAGCGTTTGAAAAACCGGCAGGCGTATCTGGAAAGCGGTTCCCGGAAACAGAGGACGCACCGGCTGATTACCCGTGGGGCAGCTATTGAGAGCATTGCACCACAGACAAAGGAGCTATCCGAAGCGGAATTTTATTCCCTCATGGAAAGCATTTTGAATCTGCCGCAGGCGGAGCATTTCATCCGGTCTGCCACAGAGAACCACGCCCGTATTTCCGGGCAGGAGAAAGGCGGTGACTAAGGATAGCACTTTATCATTTTTCAATCGCACAGATCAAGCGCAGCGCCGGTCAGAGCGCCATTGCCAGCGCAGCCTATCGAGCCGGGGAGCGTCTTTACAGCAGCTACTATGGAGAAGTCAGCGACTACACCAAAAAGGGCGGCGTGATCGCTTCGGAAATCATGCTGCCGCCCCATGCGCCGGAAATATATCTTGACCGGGCGACCCTCTGGAATGCTGTGGAGAACTGCGAGAAACATCCAAAAGCACAGCTTGCCTATTCCTTTGATATTGCCATGCAGAATGAATTGACGCTGGAAGAAAACATGGAGCTGGCGAGGAAGTTCGTACAGGAGCAGTTTGTGACAAAAGGCATGATTGCCGACCTTGCTTTTCACAGCCCGGAGAAAGAGGACGGCGGCATCCCTAACCCGCATTTTCATGTGATGACAACCATGCGCCCTTTGAACCCGGATGGCACATGGGGACAAAAACAGCGTCGGGAATATCTTCTTGATGAAGATGGAAACCGAATCCGGGATAAAAACGGCGATTATATGTTTAACGCTGTCCATACAACAGACTGGCATGAGCCGGAAACGCTGGAACACTGGCGGGAGCAGTGGGCGGCTGCCGTTAATACAAAATTTGAGGAAAAAGGGCTGGATGTGCGTATCGACCACCGTTCCTATGTGCGGCAGGGGCTTGACCTGATACCTACTGTCCACGAGGGAGCTAATGTCCGGCAGATGGAAGCAAAGGGCATCCGCACCGAGAAAGGGGAACTGAACCGCTGGATTAAAGCCACCAACCGGCTCATGCAGGATGTGAGGAAGAAGATCAAAGCCCTGTTTGTCTGGATGGCAGAGGTAAAAGAAGAACTTTCCAAACCGCAGACACCGAGCCTTGCCGACCTGTTGATCGCTTATTACAACCAGCGCAACGCAGGGGCATGGAGCAATAAAGCCAGAACCGGAAACTTAAAGCAGTTTGCCGAAGCCGTCAATTATCTGACGGAAAACAAGCTGCTCACATTAGAGGATTTGCAGGAGCGTCTTTCCTCTGTCAACGAAGAATTTGAAGCGTTAAGCGACTCCATGAAAAAGAAATCTGCCCGGATAAAGGAATTGCAGGAATTGATACGGGAGGGCGAGAATTACCAGCGGCTAAAACCTGTTCATACGGAATTGAACAATATCAAGTTTAAGAAACAGAGGGAGAAATTTGAAACATCCCACGATGCGGAGTTACGGCTGTTTTATGCCGCCCGCCGTATTTTGAAAGAAAAACTGGACGGAAAACCCATTGCCCTGAAAGCATGGAAACAGGAATACGCACAGTTAAAAACAGAGTATGCCGAACTGTCTCCGCAGCACAAGCCACTCCGGGAGGAAGTCATACGGCTACGGCAGGTGCAGAACGCCGTAGATACCGCACTGCGCCGGAGGGAGCAGCCACAGGCAGTACAGAGAAAGAAACATGAGATGGAGCTATGATATAACCGGCAGCTTTACCGCTACCAGTATTTTTATGGAGGGAGCATTTGAATGTATTTGAAGCGGTGAAACAGTCTGTTACCACCCGGCAGGCTGCTTCATTCTATGGAATCCGGGTGGGGAGAAACGGCATGGTCTGCTGTCCATTCCACAATGACCGCACGCCCAGCATGAAAGTGGACAGCCGCTTTTACTGCTTCGGCTGCGGGGCTTCCGGGGATGTGATCGACTTTGCCGCTTTGCTGCATGGATTGGGGAAACGGGAAGCTGCGGTCAGGCTTGCGGAGGACTTCGGCGTTTCCTATGAGAAATCCGGCAATGCGCCGCCAGATAGGAAGCGTCACAACAGGTCACAGCCCCGACAAAAATCAGCGGAGCAGAGATTTCAGGAAACGGAACGGTATTGTTTCCGGGTGCTATGCGATTATCTGCGCCTGCTGGAGCATTGGAAAACAGCACACGCCCCACAGCCGCAGGATGCCATCTGGCATCCTCTTTTTGTGGAAGCGTTGCAGAGGATAAGCTACACAGAATACCTTTTGGATATTTTGTTATACGGAGAAATAGAAGAAAAAGCGGCATTGATCGCCGCACAGGGAAAGGAGGTGTTGCGGCTTGAACAGCGAATTTCAGAGCTTGCCGCCGGAAACGCAGGAAGCGGTCAAAAGGACGATGGACACAATGGAACCGGCGCAGACACCGGCAGAAATCCGGGAAACATTAGAGGGGACGCAGAAAGGCGGCGTGAAGAACAGCATCCGAAACTGCCTGACGGTGTTCCAGCGTGACCCTCTGTTTCGCGGGGCGCTGCGCCTGAACCTTTTGACGGAGCAGATTGACATTGTGAAGCCGCTGGGCTGGGAGCGCACCAGTACCACGCTGACCGACATGGACATGAACTACCTGCTTTTGTATCTGGAAGAAAATTACGGGCTTACCAGCGAGAAAAAGGTGCAGAGCGCCATCAAGATTGTTGCCAATGAAAACCGCTACCATCCAGTCAGGGATTACCTGAACAGCCTGCAATGGGACGGCACAGAGCGCATCCGTTACGCCCTGCATCACTTTCTGGGAGCCGATACGGACGAATACACCTATGAAGCCTTGAAACTGTTCCTGATGGGAGCCATCCGGCGGGTATTCAGACCGGGGAGCAAGTTTGAGGTCATGCTCTGTCTGGTTGGTGGTCAGGGAGCCGGGAAATCTACCTTTTTCCGGCTGCTGGCAGGCAGGGACGAATGGTTTTCAGACGATTTGAAAAAGCTGGACGATGAAAATGTGTACCGCAAGCTGCAAGGGCATTGGATTATCGAGATGTCGGAGATGATTGCCACAGCCAACGCCAAGAGTATTGAGGAAATCAAGTCATTCTTAAGCCGCCAGAAAGAAACCTACAAAGTGCCGTATGAGACACATCCGGCAGACCGGCTGCGGCAATGTGTATTTGGAGGGACGACCAACCGGCAGGACTTTTTGCCCCGTGACCGCACCGGCAACCGGCGCTTTCTCCCCGTGACGGTGTACCCGGAACGGGCGGAGGTTCACATACTGGACGATGAAGCGGCGGCGAGGGCGTATATCGAACAGATGTGGGCGGAAGCCATGACGGTTTATCGCAGTGGGAAGTATAAGCTGTCATTCAGCATGGAAATGAACCGATACCTGAACGCCCACCAGCAGGACTTTATGCAGGAAGACACACAGGCCGGCATGATCTACGCCTATTTGGAGGACTACACCGGCGACAGGGTATGTTCCAAGCAGCTTTATGAGGAAGCGCTGGGGAACTTAAATTCCCCGGCAGACTGGGAGACACGGGCAATCTGCGAGATTATGAATACCGGCATTGCGGGCGGCATCATACAGGGCTGGGTAGCCTACAAAAGCCCGAAGCGGTATAAGAAATACGGTTCTCAAAAAGGCTGGGAGCGTGTCAACCAAGCTCCGCCGGAGGGGGACGGTTTTCAGGAAATCACGGAAGAAGAAGCCCGGCAAATGGAACTTCCATTCTGAAAAGCCACCGGTTGACAGTTTGGTTGACGCTTTGGTTGACAGCCGGTTGACGGGGAAAAGCCTGATATTTGGGGCATTTCTCTCCTTTGTCAACCATGTCAACCAAGAAATCAAAGAAAAAGTAAAAAGTAATAATAGAGCGCCTATGGATTGTTTTCAAAGTCTTTTCTGCCGGTTGACACGGTTTGGTTGACACGGAGACAGTCTGCGGCTGTACACCTGTCTGACATTCCCTTGTCGGGCATATTTCATTTATGGAGGTAACTGCCTATGGCAAAAAGCAAAAACGAGAGCAATAACAAAAACAGCGGCACCCTGCTTACCGAAAAAGACGGCACCCAGTATTTTGTCATGGGGAAAGTCCGTATCAAGGTATCGGAGCATTTCGCACAGGATGGGAAGCCGCTTGACAGCCTGCTGGAAGATGTGATCCAGCACGCTGCCGCCGCTTCCTGAAAAAATACGGAATAACGACTGTCAATCAGCCCACGCTTATGATATACTTGTACCAGCGAGTATTGTATAAGCGTGGGTTGTTTCTTTTAGAAGGAGGATTTTTAACCGTGAAACAACCATACAATACAACGATTTATAACACTGCACTATATTTGAGATTGAGCCGTGACGATGAATTACAGGGGGAAAGCGGCAGTATCCAGACCCAGCGCATGATGCTTAGACAGTATGCCGCAGAGCATGGGCTGACCGTTGTAGACGAGTACATTGACGACGGATGGAGTGGGACAAATTTCGAGCGTCCAAGTTTCCAAAGGATGATTGATGACATCGAAGACGGGAAAATCAACTGCGTTGTCACAAAGGACTTATCCCGTCTGGGAAGAAACTATATCCTGACCGGTCAGTACACGGAAATCT
>ERZ780025.472-NODE-472-length-16161-cov-4.114429_pt1 | contig 16161 bp, 9 predicted proteins | sample MGYA00511862_ERZ780025 | MGnify/ENA primary metagenome ERZ780025 (study PRJEB29588, sample SAMEA2156186) | human gut metagenome | biome: human gut; feature: human-associated habitat; material: faeces | place: Denmark | collected 2008/2010 ...
TCAGAAACGTGCGCCGGAGGGACCGCATCTGTTAAAAAAAGACGGCTATTACTATCTGTTTCTGGCGGAGGGCGGAACCGGAGCCGGGCACAGGATCTCTGTTGCAAGAAGCAAGACTTTAATGGGCAATTATGAACCGTGTCCGTATAACCCGATCATGCGTCAGATGGATGAGGGAGCGGCGATCCAGCGCTGTGGTCACGGAAAACCGGTCTGCACCCAGAACGGGGAGTGGTATATGGTGTATCTCTGTGGCAGGATGATCGGAGATGGTTACAGCATGCTCGGCAGGGAGACGGCACTTGATCCGGTAAGCTGGACAGCGGATGGCTGGCCGGTCGTAAATGGATTAAAAGGTCCTTCTGTTTTGCAGAAAAGACCGGATCTTCCGGTGTGGATGCCGGAAGAAGAGCCGGATATTGGCTGGAACCCAAAATGGATGACACCACGTGCACCGGAGCCGGAAGGAATCCGTTTTCTCTCATCAGGAATCCGTATCAAAGGGAGCCGTTTTCCACTCAGAGATGTGGCTGCTAAAAATATTTTATTGCAGAGACAGACTTCGTTTTGTTTTACTGCGGAAACGGAACTTGTGATACCGGGACTTACAGGTGGTCAGGAAGCAGGTTTAGTCTGTTATTATGACGAAAATACATGGGTGTGTCTTGCAGTCTGCAGGGAAAATTCTTATTATATCCAGGTAAAAGAACATATTGGGGATAAAGATGTTCTGCATGAGAGACAGATGCTTCCATGTGATTGTTCAGGGAAAAAGATCAGCCTGAAAGTGGAAACAGAGTATTTAAAGCGGCGTTTTACTTACCGGCTGCAGGGGGAAGAAAAACATATAGCAGCAGAGATTGCGAATGTTTATTATCTATGCGATGAAGGAATTCATATGGGTAAGCGCTTTACCGGGGCAATGACAGGTATTTATGCGGTTGCCGGAGAACACAAATTGTATGCAGATTTTTTTAATTTTATTTATCAGGATATCGAAGCATAAAAAAGTCAGTATCAGAAAAACGAGGGAGACAAATGGAAACAAAAAGACAGGAAGATATCAGAAAACTTATGCAGATGCCGGAAGAGGCGATTGCTTCTCTGAATGAATCAGAGGCAGACCGGCTCGGAAGACTAGCAGTCATGTTTTATAAAGAAACAGGAGATGGAGTATATAAGGAGAAAGCAGAACAGATCCGTGCAGCGCAGGGCGAATTGCCGGAGGATATCTATGCCATGCCTTTTTTTATGGAATATGATAAAGAAATATGCAGCGCTCCTCTGTACATAATTTTTTTTCGTATATTTGCGAGAAACTTATTAAAAACCAATCAAATCTATGCTTACGAAACTTAACCACGTACTCCTTGCTGGTGTTGTAGCTTTGGCATGTTCTTCGTGCCAAACAGAAAAAAAGGCCGATTACCAAGTAATACCTCTCCCCCAAGAGGTTGTTCTGACACAAGAAAAGCCATTTCTATTAAACAAAAATGTTTCCATTACCTATCCAGAAGGCAACCTCCTGCTGAAGCGCAACGCTGAATTCTTATCCGGATACATCCGGCAAGCCACCGGGTATACTCCTCCTGTAAAAGGCTTAAAGGACGGAGAAACGGCAAAGCATGCAATCAATTTAGGTTTAGATGCGGATATAGCCAATAAAGAAGGTTATGTACTGACAACAACTTCGGAAGGTATTCTAATCAACGGGCAGACAGAGAACGGCGTGTTCTACGGTTGCCAGACATTACGGAAATCAATCCCCGCCGAAGCTCAGGGAGCTGATATTCTGCTACCGGCAGGCAGTATCAAAGACGAACCCCGCTTTACATATCGCGGTATGCATCTTGATGTATGCCGACATTTCTTCCCGCTGGAGTTCATAAAAGAATATATCGACTTATTGGCGCTACACAATATGAATACTTTCCATTGGCATCTGACAGATGACCAGGGATGGCGCATCGAAATAAAGAAATATCCGAAGCTGACGGAAGTCGGTTCAAAGCGCAACTGCACTGTTGTCGGCAAGGCAAGAAGCGGAAAATATGACAACATTCCGTATGGCGGCTTCTACACGCAGGAACAAGCCAAAGAGATCGTGAAGTATGCACAAGAACGTTACATCACCGTAATTCCCGAAGTAGACCTGCCGGGACACATGCTTGCCGCTTTGGCCGCCTATCCTGACATGGGATGCACCGGAGGACCGTACAAAGTATCTCCCGACTGGGGTATCTTTGAAGATGTATTGTGCATCGGCAACGAACAGAGCATGCAGTTTCTTGAAGATGTAATGGCAGAAATCACCGAGATATTCCCTTCTAAGCTTGTACACATCGGTGGAGACGAAGCTCCCCGTACCCGCTGGGCCAAGTGCCCCAAATGTCAGGCACGCATCAAAGCGGAAGGCTTGAAAACAGACAAACAACATACAGCCGAGGACCGTCTGCAAAGCTATTGCATGACACGCATCGAAAAGTTCCTCAACAGCAAAGGAAGGCAGATTATCGGTTGGGACGAAATACTGGAAGGCGATGTGGCACCAAATGCCACTGTTATGTCCTGGCGTGGCACATCCGGCGGTATCAAGGCTGCACAAATGGGACATGACGTAATTATGACACCCAATCTTTACTGTTATTTTGACTATCTCCAAACTGCGGACAGTAAAGACGAACCTCTCGGCATAGGCGGATACGTACCGGTAGAGAAAGTATACAGTCTCGACCCTACCGCTTCGCTTACCGAAGAGCAGTCCAAACATATCCTCGGCGCACAAGCCAACTTATGGACAGAGTATATCGCCACTACCGAACATGCAGAATATATGATACTCCCACGCATGGCTGCCCTTGCCGAAGTGCAATGGACACAGCCTGAAAAGAAAGATTACGCGGACTTCACCCAACGCCTGCCGCGTCTCATCAAGTTCTACCAACGGGATAGCATGAATTATGCCAAACACATATTCGATATCCAAGCAGAATATACCACTACCCAAGAAGAGGACGGAAGCGGTAGCGGAGCTATAGTAGCCACGCTTCGCACCATTGACAATGCTCCCATTTACTACACCTTAGACGGTACTGAACCCACTACAGCCTCCGAACAGTATAACGGAACCGGAATCGTTATCCGCCAGTCCGCCGACTTGCGTGCTGTTGCTATCCGCCCTGAAGGAAAAAGCAAGGTAACAGAAAAAAACTTCTACATCAACAAAGCTACTTTCTGCCCGATTGAGCTGACAGGTACACAGCCCACTCCGAAATACGCCTTTAAAGGTGCTACCGCTTTAGTAGACGGAATGAGCGGAATTGACAATTATGCAACCGGCGACTGGGTTGGCTTTTTGGATGGAGACGTAACGGCTGTTATCGACCTCGGTGCGTCAAACGGCAATGCCGCAGGCAAGACAGTTGCCGAATTACCGGAGATAAAGCATGTCTCTACCCATGCCGTAATAGACATGGGCGCCTGGGTTGCAGGATGTACAGGCCTGACAGTATCAGTGTCTGACGATAACAAAAGCTTCCGTGAGGTGGCAGCCAAAGAGTTTCCCGTTGAAATGGACAGCCGTAAAAAAGCTGTGGCAAACTATGAAGTTACTTTCGAACCGGTGAAAGCACGCTATGTTAAAGTATTAATCAAGCGTACCCCCGCCCTGCCCAAAGGACATCCGGGAGAAGGAGGAACACCTTTCCTGTTTATCGATGAGATTGAAGTGGAATAAGGCAACTTATCAAAAACGGTAACATATACAACAACTATCATCCTGTCATTCGGAGGAATCTAATATCCAAGAACGACAGGATGATATTTTCTGCGAAAGTGCATCTAAAACATTTATTCAATCACGAAACTCCCACGTTGCAAATCCCGATCCTGCGAGCTTTTCCCCACCATCACATCGTACCTGCCTGCACAAACCCGCATCGTATTACTTTGAGCATCCCACCATTCCAATTCTTTGCCGTTCAAATCGAACGCTACCTCAACGCTCTTTCCGGCAGGAATGTGGACACGTTTAAAAGCACGTAAAGTCTTGCCCGGTCCTTCTGCGTCATCTTGCTTCTTGAGGTAAACCTGCACCACCTCTTCACCGTCACGCTGACCGTTATTCGTAACATTAATGGTCAACTTCAAAGGTTCTCCCACCTTAATCTGTTCCTTGGCCAAGGATAAGTTACCATATTCAAAGGTAGTGTAGCTCAAGCCGTAACCAAACGGGAACAATGGTTGCTGAGTCATATAACGATAGGTACGTCCTGTCATATTATAGTCCTCAAAATCGGGAAGCTGAGACATATTGCGATAAAAAGTTACAGGCAAGCGTCCACCCGGATTATAGTCACCGAACAGTACATCTGCCACGGCAGTGCCACCCGCCTGTCCCGGATACCAAGCCTGTAGGATAGCTTCACAATTCTTCGTTTCGGGCTCCAAAGCGATGGGTGAACCGGAACAATTCACCAAAATTATCTTCTTTCCGGCACGATGCAATGCGTGAATCAATTCACGCTGAACAGCCGGCAATTCAATGTCCGTACGGTCTCCGCCCTTGAAACCGGGAAGGTTCACTCCCATCTCCTCTCCTTCCAAAAGAGGAGATATACCACCGGCAAAAACTACAACATCGGCATCTTTCACACAAGCTACAGATGCATCGATATTTACCTTTTGCTTGAAGCCGATATCGAAATTCAGTTGCGCATCGCTTCTGAAATATTCAAAGTCAAGTTCGATGTCGTAAGGAACACCCGCTTTTACCTGTAGCGTATAGTCCAGTGACCTGCCACCATGTGTATTGCGGAAGCGCTTTACTTCTTCGCCATTGATACGCAGGCAACCGGAACCGTATGTATAAATTTCGAATACCACTTCGCCCGATTGTAGAGGGGTGAGCACGCTGTTGTAAGTTGCCGAGAAGTCTGTCAGGTTTACGCCCGGTGCAAAAACCGTAGCTCCCGAGGTACAGAAGCGGAAAGGAGTGGTTACTTGTGTAGTAGTCACCGGGGTTCCCTCATGCTTTACATTGTTCCAATAACGTGCTGTAAACCCTTGTCCATCTGCCGACTTACACTGGTTGAACACGCTTTGAATCAGTGTTCTTTCCACCCAACTGCAACCCTGTTCATAAATCAGCTTATCGTCCGCTCCCAACGCATTCCGTATTCCATCCAGAATGGTGACTGTATGTGACGGCATACCGTTATAATTGCCCCATTGCATTACGGAGTCATTAGCATTAGGTCCCATGACAGCTACAGTCAGACCGCCACGTTTCAAGGGAAGGATATTGTCTTTGTTTTGCAGTAATGTCATGGACTTGCGGGCTATATCCAAAGCCAATGAGTCGTGTGCAGCCGAAGCCACTACGGAGAAAGGAATCTTCGTCCAAGACACATCTTCCGGAGCGTCCATTTCTCCCAAAGCAAAACGGGCTTCCAGCAGGCGGAGCACAGCCTTATCAATGTCTTTCTCATCAATCTTGCCTTCTTGAGCTGCCTTTACCAATGCCTTATAACTGGAGCCACACTCCAAATCCGTTCCGTTCAGCACTGCGGCTGCCGAAGCAGACTCTGCATCGGAATATGCCTTATGCCCGTATTCATTATAAAAGTTGGCAATAGCGCCACAATCGGAAAGGACAATACCATCGAATCCCCAATCGTTACGGAGAATTTGTATCAGCAAACGGTTGCTGCCGCAACAAGGCTCTCCCTCGAAACTGTTATAGGCACACATCACCTCCTTTACACCGGCTTCCTTCACTAACGCCTCAAAAGGCGGCAGATAGGTTTCATACAAATCACGTGTGCTAAGGTTCTCCACGTTGAAAGAATGACGGTTCCATTCCGGACCGGAATGTACGGCAAAGTGTTTGGCACAAGCATGCAACTTATCGTATCTTCCGTCATTGGTTCCTTGCAGCCCTTTCACTACCATGACACCCATGCGACTGGTGAGATAAGGGTCTTCACCGTAGGTCTCAATACCCCGTCCCCAACGTGGATCACGGTAAATATTCACCGTAGGCGTCCACATGGTAAGTCCCTGATAACGCTCGTAACTGCCCTGCGATGCGTAATATGTATTTTTTGCACGCGCCTCATCCGATACGGCATTGAATACTTCATATACTGTTTGCGGCGAAAAAGAGGCCGCCATACCTATCGGTTGCGGAAAAACCGTAGCCAATCCGGCGCGTGCCACACCGTGCAGCGCCTCGTTCCACCAGTTATAGGGTTTGATACCCAAGCGCTCCACCGGTTGGGAAGTGTCCATCATCAATGCTACTTTTTCTTCCAAAGTAAGTTCTTTCAGTAAAAGTTCCGCCCGCTTATCCGGAGTCAAAGAGGTTGTTCTGTACGTAGGTTGGCTGCACCCTATCAACAATAGAAGAGGCAACCAACAGATAAGTTTCCGTTTCATGGTTGTTGCTGTTTTAATGATAGTAATCAGATTTATTTACCGTACAAAGATACAGGGTTACCCGATATACCATTGTGCCAAATGTTTCATAAAGTTTACTGTATGTATCATGACATATACTATTTAAACATATTAATCCGGTAGGAAAGAATAATACCGGCAGCATGCTAATAATGAAAGGAATACGTGTACCAAGATATTTCACGCCGTGGTACACGCCGTACCACAGTATGGTACGAGCAGTACCTTACTAAGGTACGAGACCTACCACCCTTTGGTACATGAGCTACCAAAGAGCGGTACAGGGAATACCAGCAGCCGGTACCGGCAGTACCACCCTTAGAACTGGAAGTAAATGAACGGTTGTATCTCCGAACTCTTCATCTGAATAACCAGATAGACTATGGCAACCAGCAGCAATGCCTTCCCTATCAACGGAAGGCGAACGACCGCCTTGCTGCAAGCGTGCTCCCAACTGTCAGGCACGAAATGCAGGAAAAAGCCGAGCGCCATCAAGGCAAACACTTCCCAATAGCCCACTATCAGTTGCGGGAAAAGCCCGGGACGGAAAGTCGTAAATATCTGCCTCAACATATCCAGCGAAGCGGAGAAATCGGCATTGCGGAAGAATATCCAGCAGAAGCAAACGAAGTGGAACGTAATGACGATACCGAAGAAGCGGCGGATGCCACGACTGCGTTCGCCCTTCTTCCGTCCGGTAACGCCCATCCAGAACTTATGGACAGCCAAAGCAACGCCATGCAACATGCCCCAAAACACAAAATTCCAGGAAGCCCCATGCCACAAACCGCCCAGGAACATGGTAATGATAAGGTTGGCATACTGGCGTATCTTGCCCTTACGGTTGCCGCCCAGGGATATATAGAGATAATCGCGCAGCCAACTGGAAAGCGAGATATGCCAACGACGCCAGAACTCCGTAATGGATGCCGACTTATAAGGCGAGTCGAAGTTTATGTTGAAGTGAAAGCCCAATAACAAGGCAATGCCGATAGCCATATCGCTATATCCGGAGAAGTCGCAATAGATTTGCAGTGCATAGCCGTAAACACCCATAAGGTTTTCCACACCCGAATACAAGGTAGGATTATCGAAGATGCGCTCCACAAAGTTGATGCTGATATAGTCCGAGATAACCGCCTTCTTGAACAGTCCGCTCACAATAAGGAAAATTCCCCTGCCGAACATCTCTCTGGAAACAAACAACGGACGGCGGATTTGCGGAATAAAGTCGCGTGCACGCACAATGGGACCCGCCACCAACTGCGGGAAGAATGATACATAGAATGCGTAGTCCAACAAGTTGGTGAGAGGCGTTATCTCCTTGCGGTACACATCGATTGTATAGCTCAGCGACTGGAACGTAAAGAAGGATATACCCACAGGCAGGAAGATGTCCATTGCGGTAAACGTGCCGCCCGTGAGCGAAGCAAAGAAATCGCAGAGAAAGTTCGTATATTTAAAATAGCACAGCAGGCCCAGGTTTATCGCCAGACTGGCTGCAACCCACATTTTGCGTTGCCACTGCACGGTGGCACGCGCCATAAGGCGGGCTATGAAGAAATCACTCACCGTAACGATAGCCAGCAGAAAGAAATAAGCACCGCTGCTTTTATAATAGAAGTAGTAAGAAAACAGGGTGACGAACATCAGACGGGCGGTGGTGCGGCACTGCAAAAGCAGGTAGAACAGGATAAAGGCTGCAAACAGCCACAGGAAAATGCCGCTGCTGAATATCATCGGTGCATGCGGATCGTACACCAGCAGGTCGTGCAGGCGGGTAAGGTCTATATTCAGTTTGTTCAAAAGTTCGCTAATATTCCACATCGGTCGGTTTACGGCTAAATGAGTTAACTACATTCACTGACTGCAATAGTCATTATACGCTTTCAGCAGAGCGCGATAGAACATCTCGCCCTGCAATGCATATCCTTCCGGAAGATAATGCACATGGTCGGGACGCATCAGACGCGCTTCCTGCCAGTTGAGACAAGCCCGGCGGACACCTCCGAAAGTCTCGTACATATCCCATACCGCCAGTCCGTTGGCATCGGCAAAACGACGGATGGTCTGTGCGGCAACAGCAGTACGGGGATTAATCTTATAGGTACGCCGGCGACGGCGCTGACGGAAACTATCGTATGAACCGGGCGGAGTAGTCATCAGCATCGGAACATCGGGCAGACTCTTGCGAAGCATGCACACCAATTCTTCCATCTGCCGGTAGTGCAGTATGGAGTTATAACGCCGGTTGTGGCTCTCGTTCGTTCCGAAAGAGAGAATGACAAGGTCGGGATGCAACGCAGCGATATCCGCCACACGGTCCGGACGGGTAAAGGTTGTACAAAACGCACCGTTTATCCCCATGTCCGTATAAGACAGTGCTCCGAATGTTCTTTGAAGCAACCCGCCCGTGGTTTCGGGAAAGATATGGCCTCGGATATGGCTGTCGCCCACATGCACGATGCGTACTGTATCGGCAGCGATGCCCAGGCGGAGCATGCGCAGTTTCTCCCAAAAGGGCTTCAAGACACCGATGCTGTCTATCAGCTCGTTCCCGCCCAGTTGCCGAAAGGCTGCGGGCAGGGTGATGAGAGGAATGGGCAGCGTGTCCGTACGCTGTCCGTAAATTCTAAGCGTGTCGCAATCAAATGCCGTTTTCTGAAGCCGGGGACAACCCGGAAGCACATCTTGGGCATAGTTCCGTTGCACCGGCAGGAAGAGCAACGCCAATACCGCGTAGCAAACGGCAAACCGTAAATCGGCCAAGTGCCGGCTCCTTTTATGGCTCCGCTTCATAGGCACGCCCCCTGTCGTATTGTTCTTTGCCATAAACCAGAGCCTCATAAAGCAGTTCCGCCAGATGCTTGCCGCCACGGAAGTTGATATGCGTATAATCGTAATTGGCTAAAGAAGGTTTGGCATGCACCATATCCGCCATACTGCCTTCACCGCCCATGGCTTCGAACATATTCCAGAAAGCCACCCCACTGTCGGCCGCCAGATTCTGCTGGTAACGGATAAGGTTTTTAATGCCGGGCATGGTCCGCAGGCTGCCCTCTTCGGTTTTATACTCGCGGTCGCCCACACCGACAATGAGAATTCCGGCTTGGGGGAAGGCTTGCTTCAAATGGGCAATGGTCGTCAGCATACCATCGCGATAGCGGTCGTAATTACGCCCGCGTTCCGTAGCTACGTTCAGTCCGTACTGAAGGACTATCAAATCGTACGGACGCAGTTCGTTAAATTCGCGCATAGTCCGGACAGGTATGGAGCGCAAAGACAGACCAGAACTGCCCCGAAGCGAAAAATTATCGACGGCAATCCCTTGCGTGCCGTCCATAGCCACTCCGTAGAATAAGGTAGAATCGGCGCTCTCCACTTTCCAACGCACAGAGCCGATACGTCCCGTTACATCCATTTCACGAAGTCCGTCGGCAGGCGGGAATGTCCCGGTCTGCGGTTCGCCCTTGTTTACGGATGCCGAAAGGCGGGCTTCGCCTTTATTATAAAAGAAGATAGAAGCACGTTCGCAAGTATCGAGCCGGGAAGCATACTTCCTCTGTCCGCCAAGCTCTACGTACGCTCCGGGAGTCGGAATAAAATAATGGCCCGAAACACCTTGCTTGCCACGGTCGAAGAATACGGAGTCCGTAACGGAATGGCTCTGCCAGCCGCCAAAGCTGTGCCGCACCGTAGGCCGATAGCCGTTGACCGGAGAAGTAATCGTCACGAACCCCACCCCCCCCCCGCCATAACGCTCCTGCAACATCGCACGCAGGTCGGCCGTCAGGATATCCGCCTCGATGAAAGAATCTCCGAAATAGGCAATACGCACCGGACGGGGCTTTGCCGCCAACTCATCCAGCGCGCGATAGAAAGGTGTCATGCCGCGCAGGGTGGAATCGCTGTAATCCTCAATGCAGGTCATGCCGCTGCGACAGGTATCCACAAAGGCGGGCTTCACTTTCGGGGGCGGCGGCAACAGACTGTCCGGTTCGCTCACGACTTCCGGCACGGGACGCACATCGCCAAGTATGTCTACCCGCCTCAACACATGCCCCCCTATCGTGCCCCCCGGCAGCAAGTTCAGCAGCAGAAGTACCGCCAGCACAATAAGCATCAGCCAACCTGTATGTTTTAAAACGCTCTTTTCCATAACTAATCCGGACGCAAAGATAAAGAATCGGATGAAAATAAATATCGTCCTTCCTAAAAAGAAATCGTCAGGTTCATTTTGATACAGTCTTGACTGCTGTTTGTATGGCAGAAACTTTAAACAGTCCGCTCTATGTTCCAGACAAATGCCCGGAGCCCCAATTGCTCGGTCTGCTTGTCCATGTTGTGAAGGACCTCCAGCAGGGGCTCTACCCGCTCGTCCTCTACCATTGTAAGAATGGCGGAGCACATGGAAGGCCAGGCGTGACTGCCGTAATGAGGCTCACCGGTCTTGGAACCGCGCCCGCGAACCTGCTCCCAATAAGTGAAGCCCCGGCAATTGAGCCGGTCGAGTGTAGCAATGATACGCTCGTAATATGCCTGATCGAATGTGATTAATACTGATTTCATTATTCAATTATTAAATGTCAACTATTAATTATTAGCCTGTTCCTCGAAGTAAGCATCCAATTGCTTGCGCATCTTGCGACGCTGGCGTTTGATGCCGACACCACCGAAGATACAATACATCGTAGGAACGTAAATCAAAGTCAGAATGGTGGAAACCGCCAGACCGCCGATTACGGCAATCGCCATAGGACTCCACATCTCAGAACCCTGACCGCTGCTGATGGCCATCGGAATCATACCGAGAATGGTAGTCATGGTCGTCATCAACACCGGACGGAGACGACTCTTGCCTGCCGTAACCACGGCATTCAGCACCGACTGCCCGCGTTCGCGGCAGAGAATGGTGTAGTCGATGAGTACGATACCGTTCTTCACCACGATACCGATCAGCATGATACTGCCCAGCAGACTCATCACACTCAGCGTCGTATTGGTTATGAACAGCGCCATCAGCACACCGCTCATGGCAAACGGCACGGAGAGAATCAGAATAAACGGATAGGTAAGCGACTCGAACTGGGCTGCCATTACGATAAACACGAGGATGATAATCAATACGCCGAGTGTTCCCAAATCACGGAACGAATCCTGCTGGTCTTCAAAGGAACCCGCCACCTGAATGGTTATGTCGGACGGCTTCTCCATTCTATCGATAATGGCATTGCCCGCAGCCACCACGTCACCCAACGGAGCGCCGGAGATGACGGCAGACACCGTTACGATACGTTCACGGTCTTTACGCTCGATAGTAGGCGGAGCAAAACGTTCCACCACCTTTCCCAAATCCTTGATACGGACGCCCTCGCCTTTGGCATTGTATACCAATATGTTCTCGATACTTTCAAGACTGGTACGGTATTCGGGGGCGTAGCGCACCTTGATATCATACTCATCGCCGTCTTCACGATACTTGGAAGCCGTAGCGCCATTGATACGGTTGCGCAGATAGGTGGCGGCAGTAGAGAGGTTCAGTCCGTGAAGCGCCAGCTTCTCGCGGTCGAAGTCCACCTGGTATTCGGGCTGGTAATCGCTACGGCTGATGTTGACTTCGGACACGCCTTTTACGTTCAGCAGTTCGCGCTTCAGGCGGGCGGCAACGCTGTCGGTTTCTTCCATACTGTAGCCATATACCTCGAAATCGGCGGATGCCTGGGCCGACATACCCGTATTACTACCGCCGAAAATAACCTGTGCCTTACTGAATTCGGGATAAGCCTTCAGGTCTTCGCGCATTTCCTCGCAGACTGTCTCCAGCGTAACATCACGGTCTGCCGGATCTACCAAACTGATATTGAAGGAAATGATATGCGAACCGTTGTCCTGCATGGAAGCCCAGGTATTATCCGAATCGGCCTGCCCTACGGTATAGTTGCATATCTTCATGACACCCTTATACTTCTGCAGCCACTGATTGGTAAGTTTCTGCGAAACCTCCTGCGCCACTTCTTTACGCGTACCGATAGGTAACTCCAACTGTACGGCAATACGGGCATTGTCCTGCGCCGGGAAGAACTCCGTACCAATGGTCTTTGCACAGAACAGGCTCAGGATAAAGAATATCACACAACCGACAAGCACGACCATACGATGACGCACCGCCCAGTTGAGCATACGTGCATACCAGTTGTCCAAGCCATCCAATGTGTGCTCTATCGGTCCGAAGAATATCCGGAACATCTTGGACTGTTTACGCTGCAAGCGGAGCAGTTGCGAACAGAGCATCGGCGTCAGCGTCAAAGCCGAAACGGTGGATACAAACATAATGGCGCACATCATCCAGCCCAACTGCTTGAACAGCACGCCGGACATACCGGTTACCATAGTCAGCGGGAAGAATACGGCAATCATCGTCAGTGTAGAAGCCACTACGGAAATAGCCACCTCGTTCGTTCCGTGAACCGCTGCCTGCTTCGGGTCGGAACCGCGCTCGATATGTGTCGTGACATTCTCCAACACCACAATGGCATCGTCCACCACCATACCGATGGCTATGGAGAGTGACGAAAGCGAAATGATATTAATCGTATTCCCCGATATTGCCAGGTATATGAACGAAGCAATCAGAGAAAGCGGAATCGTAATACAGATAATCAATGTAGCCCGCCAGCGTCCCAGGAACAGGAATACCACAATCACGACGAACAGCAGGGCGTACATCACCGTCTCCGTCAAACTGTCAATAGTGTTCAGGATGTTTTCGGACGTATCCACAATGACGCCTAACTTCACATCGCTCGGCAGGTTCTTCTGCAGACGGGGCAACGCCTCCTGTACTTTCCTGGAAATCTCCACCGAGTTGGCGCCCGACTGTTTCTGAACCACAATCATCGCACCCTGCACACCGTTGTTATAGGTTTCCTGCGCACGTTCCTCCACGGTATCCACAATCCGGGCTACGTCGCGCAGGTAAACGGTAGCACCGTTATAGGTGCCCACCACCACATCCGCCAGTTCACGGGAGTCGCCAAACTCACCCTCCACACGCAAGGAATAAGTCTCATTGCCGATGTCGAAATTACCGCCCGGTATGTTCTTGTTCTCCGCACCGATAATGGAACTGATTGTTTCGATACTCAAGTTGTACGCCTCCAGCTTATAGGGGTCGCAGTACACCTGGATTTCACGCTGCGGCGCACCGCTGATAGACACCGTACCCACACCGGGAATACGCGCCAGAGGGTTTACCACACGGTCGTCCAGTATCTTGTAAAGCGCCGACTGGCTTTCGTTTGCCTGTACGGACAGCAGCACGATAGGAATCATATCCGTACTGAACTTGAAGATGATAGGATTCTCCACATCATCGGGCAGTTCGGAACTAACCATATCCAGCTTGTCGCGCACATCGTTTGTCAGCACGTCAATATCATTACCAAACTCAAACTCCAGCGTAATCAGCGACATATTCTCCGAAGAACGGGAAGTGATGTGCTTCAAATCGCTGACTGAGTTCAAAACATTCTCCAACGGACGGGTCACGTTGTTCTCGATATCCGAAGCACTTGCTCCCGGATAGGCTGTCATCACCATAATCGTATTCGTATCAATGTCCGGATACAAATCAATAGGCAACTTGGACAACGAGAATAGACCAAATATCACCACTGCCAGGAAGCAGAGCGAAGTCATAATCGGTTTCTTAACCGCACCTTCATATAAACTCATATTATTAGGGATTAGGGATTAGCGTTTAATGATTAGGGATTAGTGATTAACGTTTAGTGTTTAGAGATTAGCAACTTATTTACCGGCAAACCACTAATCACTAATCACTAATCGCTAACCGCTATTTCTACTTCCATTCCGTTCACCAGTTTGGTTTGTCCGGCTATAACCACCCGGGAGTTGTCGGGCACACCGGAAATCAGCTCGTATTCGGCCCCCATACGACGTCCAAGCTCTACCTTATTATAGGTAACCTTGCCGTCCTTGTACACATATACATAACGGTCGCCGGAACCGGATTGCTTCACGATGGCCAAATCGGGTACAACCACATTGTTTTTGGTTCCGAAGTTAAGCGTGGCGCGGGCAAACATTCCCGGACGCACACGCTGGTCTTTATTATCCAGTCTGATCTCCACCTGGAATGTACGGGTAGTAGCATCTATGGTAGGGTAAATCAGGTTGATGGTTCCTGTAAAGACTTCATCACCATATACATCGAGTTTCACGTCGACAGGAGTACCTTTTTTCACTTTCGTGAAGTAGGTTTCGGACACGTTAATCAGGAGTTTCACGGGAGTGATCTGTTCTACTACCAGAACCGGTTCTCCACCACTGTACATATCGCCATTATCATAGTTGCGCGCAGTGACTACACCATTGATAGGGCTTTGCAAAGAGGTATTCTCCAGCAGATTCTTATAAGCGGTTTTCTTCACATCGAGTTGCATCTTCGAAGCATCCCACTCTGATTTGGACGCACCGCCCACTTTATATAATTCGTCGATACGGTTGAATTCTATTTCCTGATTATCTAGTTGCAGCTTCGTCTGTTTCAGGTTGGCTGCATCCATCTGCACAAGTTTCTGTCCTTTGGATACGCGGTCGCCCACTTCTACGAAAATCTGATCGATACGTACGGGAGACGAAGGCGCAATATTATTCTTTACTTCGGCTTCCACCGTTGCTGTGTAATCCTGTATTTGATCTACGGGGCGGGCTTTTACGTCTGCCAGCTTCACAATAGGCTTTGCGTCCACATGTTCCGCAGCAGCTTTGTCTTTTCCACCTGTACACGAGCCCATGAACGCTGCCAACAGCAAGGCTACTAATTGGATACCTTTTTTCATATTCCTTAGTTGTAATTTTTTAGTTGTCTATCTTTATTCTTTTCCCAGAACCTGATCGAGGTCTGCCTTAGCAACCAGGTAATCGTATATGGACTGATTGTAGGTGAGTTGCGCCTGTGTCAGTGACACTTGGGAACTGTTCAGTTCGAGCACCGTGCCCTTACCTACATCATAACGTTTTTCGGCAATCACCACCGCTTTCTTTGCCTGCATCACATTTTCCTTGTTGCTGACTACCTGCTCTGTGCTGGCACTCATGTTATTGCGACAACTGACAATCTGCATATTCAACTTTCTCTCCGTATCGATACGATTCCAATCGAGCTGGCGCATCTGGATACGGGCAGATTTCACTTTCGTAAAATTGCTTGCCTTATATAAAGGTATGCTGATATTGAACATCAGGCTGGAACTGTTGCTCCAGTTATAATCGAAGAAATTGATATTCGGATTATACAATGACTGATATTGATAGGAGAAGCTCATGGAAAGAGTCGGCATAAAGTTCGTCTTTAAAGACTTTACATTCTTTTCGAGCAACTTCATGTTCAAGTCCAACTGCTTCATGGTGGTATTGTTGTTCAGATTCACATTCTCTTCTTTCAACTGATTGGCAAACAGCATTGATTCGTAGTTTGTCAGATTATCGTCAGTCTTAATATCCACATCAGCCGTAATGCCCATCAACACTTTCAACTGGAGTTTTGCCAGCGTCACGGCATTGACGGCAGAAATGACATTCGGCTTGATGCTGCGCATCTGTACTTCTGCGCTGATCTTATCAAATTCGCTGACTGCACCTTGTTGATATTTGGCGTTCACGACATTGAAATTATCT
>ERZ780025.475-NODE-475-length-16002-cov-3.351602_pt1 | contig 16002 bp, 12 predicted proteins | sample MGYA00511862_ERZ780025 | MGnify/ENA primary metagenome ERZ780025 (study PRJEB29588, sample SAMEA2156186) | human gut metagenome | biome: human gut; feature: human-associated habitat; material: faeces | place: Denmark | collected 2008/2010 ...
GAGCGTCTCGCCCTCGATCCAGTAGTCGAGTACGACGTCGGTCCAGACCCCGTGCGTGGGGGTTTCGTAGAGGTAGAGTTCGCCCTCGAGCAGCCGTGTGCCGTAGATTTCGCGCAGGTGGCGCGGCGGCCGCAGGTAACAGCGCAGGGCGCAGATGCGGCCCGCGTGGCGGATGCGGAAGACCGCGGCGCTGTAGCCCACCGAGACGAGCGGACGGCCCTGGGCGTCGCGGCACAGTTCGATCTCGCCCAGCGTGCGGGTCAGGCCGCGCGAATCGGCGAGCGTGGCGAGGTATTGGCGCAGCAGCGGCATGTGCGGACTGTTTCGGACCCCGGGCCATCAACGGCAAAACGGGGCTCCGAAAAGCCCCGTTTGCCGAAGACCGCCCGGGCGGTCCCGTGTGAGATCAGTGGCAGCAGTGGCCGTTGTGGTCGTGGCCGTCGCAGCCGCAGTCGTGGTCACCGCAATCGCAGCCGTCACCGCAGTCGTGGTCGCCGCACGAGCCGCAGGAGCAGTGGCCCTGCAGGTCCTCGGGCGTCACGTCGCGCACCGAGACCACCTCGACGTCGAAGTGGAGCGTCTTGCCCGCCATCGGGTGGTTGAAGTCCATCTTCACGTGCTCGTCGCCGACCTCCTTGACCGTGCCCATCATGCGGTTGCCCTGGGCGTCGCTCATCGGCACCTGGCTCCCCTCGAAGAGGATGTCCTCGGCCAGCTTGCCGTCAACCATGAAGATGTGCTTGGGCAGGTCCACGATGGCCTCGGCGATCAGCTCGCCGTAGCCGTCCTTGGGCTCCAGCGTGAAGGAGACCTTGTCGCCGGGCTCCTTGCCGAGGATCGCCTCCTCGAACTTCGGAAGCAGCATGCCCGTTCCGAAGATGAATTCGAGCGGCTGGCCCGGACGCGACTGGTCCGCGATCTGTCCGTCGACGGTGAGCTTGTAGTCCACGCCGACCATTTTGTTCTGTTCTACTTTCATTGTCTGTTCAAAAATAGTTTCTCTTTTCGGTCCTTGCACTTCGTGCGGCCGCAAAGGTAGGAATTAACTTCCGAATTTCCAATTCGCCGCACCGCACGGTGCCGACTCCGTTTCCGTATCCTTCTTCCGGCCCGGAGCGGGCCTCCGCTACTCGCAGTTGCGGCAGCAGAGGTTGCGGTCGCCGTAGCCGTTGTCGATCTTCGTCACGTAGGGGAAGAACTTGGCCTCGCGGACCCACGCCAGCGGGAAGGCGGCCTCCATGCGCGAGTAGGGGTGTGCCCACTCGCCCGCCAGCTCGACGGCCGTGTGCGGGGCGTTCACCACCACGTTGTCGGCCTGCCCGACGGCCGCCTCGCATTCGCGCTTGATCTGCACGAGCGCCTCGATGAAGCGGTCCATTTCGGCCTTCGGCTCCGACTCCGTGGGCTCGACCATCAGCGTCTCGTGCACGGGGAACGAGAGCGTCGGGGCGTGGAAGCCGTAGTCCATCAGGCGGTGGGCGATGTCGCCGCAGTCGATGTTGTAGTCCTTCTTGAAGTGGGTCAGGTCGAGGATCATCTCGTGGCCCACGCGGCCCGTCTCACCCGAATAGTAGGTGCGGTACTCCGGTGCCAGGGTCGCCGACATGTAGTTGGCGTTGACGATGGCCATCTCGGTGGCGTGGCGCAGCCCCTCCTCGCCGAGCATCTTGATGTAGCCGTAGGTGATCGGCAGCAGCATGGCCGAGCCCCAGGGTGCCGACGCGACGGCCGTGATGCCCTCTTCGCCGCCCGTCGCGACGATCGGGTGCGACGGCAGGAAGGGCCGCAGGTGCTCCGCGACGCAGATCGGGCCGACGCCCGGGCCGCCGCCTCCGTGCGGCATGGCGAAGGTCTTGTGCAGGTTCAGGTGGCAGACGTCGGCGCCGATGTAGCCCGGGTTCGTGAGGCCCACCTGCGCGTTCATGTTCGCACCGTCCATGTAGACCTGTCCGCCGGCGTCGTGCACCGCGTCGACGATCTCGCGGATGCGGCTCTCGAAGACGCCGTGCGTCGAGGGGTAGGTCACCATCAGTCCGCACAGCTCCGAGGAGTGCTCCTGCGCCTTGCGCGTGAGGTCCTCGACGTCGATGTTGCCGCGCTCGTCGCACGCCACCGTGACGATCTTCATCCCGGCCATGGCCGCCGACGCGGGATTCGTGCCGTGGGCCGAGGCGGGGATCAGCACGACGTTGCGGTAGCCCTGGCCGCGGCTCTGGTGGTAGGCGCGGATGACCATCAGCCCCGAGTACTCGCCCGCGGCGCCCGAGTTGGGCTGCAGCGAGCAGGCGGCGAAGCCCGTGATCGTGGCCAGGTCGTGCTCCAGTTCGGCGATCAACTCCAGGTAGCCTTCGGCCTGGTCGGCCGGGGCGAACGGGTGCATCATCTGGAAGCCCGCCAGCGAGAGCGGCTGCATGAGCGCCGCGGCGTTGAGCTTCATCGTGCACGAGCCGAGCGAGATCATCGAGTCGGCGAGCGAGATGTCGCGGTGCTCGAGCCGCTTGATGTAGCGCATCAGGTCGCTCTCCGAGCGGTAGGAGTTGAAGACCTTTTCGGTCAGGTAGGGCGATTCGCGGCGCAGCGCGGCGGGGATGCACGCCTCGGTGGCCATCTTCACGGCTTTGGCCTTGCGTCCCCTGGCGGCGGCGAAGATGCCGATCACGGCGGCCACCTCGTCGGGCGTGGTCACCTCGTCGAAGGACATGCGCACGCACCCCTCGCCCGGGTAGAAGAAGTTGATGCCGCTCTCGAGGGCCAGCGACTGCACGACGGCGGCCTCGGCCTCGACCTCGAGCGTGTCGAAGAAGTCCTTCGAGGCGAGGCGGTAGTCGAGCGCTTCGAGGGCGCGGGCCACGGTGACGGCGGCCAGGTGGGCCGTCATGGCGGCGCGGCGCAGCCCCTCGGGACCGTTGTAGACGCAGTAGAAGCCCACCATCGAGGCCATCAGCGCCGAAGCCGTGCAAATGTTCGACGTGGCGCGCTCGCGCTTGATGTGCTGCTCGCGCATCTGGAGCGCCATGCGCAGGGCGCGGTTGCCCAGGCGGTCCACCGAGACGCCGATGATGCGGCCCGGCATGTTGCGCTTGAAGCTCTCGCGGGCGGCCATGTAGCCGGCGCTCGGGCCGCCGAAGCCCATCGGAATACCCAGACGCTGCGTCGTGCCGACGACGATGTCGGCCCCCCATTCTCCCGGAGGGGTGAGCAGGGCGAGGCTCAGAATGTCGGCGGCAACGGCCACTTTGCAGTTGGCCGCATGGGCTTTTTCCACGAAGGCGCGATAATCTTCCACGTTGCCGGCGGCGTTGGGATATTGCAGTACGCAGGCGAAGATGTCCGGCGTGAATTCCATTTCATGGTATTTTCCTATACGCAGCTCGATACCTTGCGGAATGGCGCGGGTAGTCATTACCGCCAGTGTCTGCGGGAAGACGGCTTCGTCTACAAATACCACGTTGGCACCCGATTTCTGCATGTCGCGCGGACGCAGGGCGTACATCATCGTCACGGCTTCGGCTGCGGCAGTCGCTTCGTCCAGCAGGGAGCAGTTGGCAAGGGGCATGCCGGTGAGGTCGCATACGGCAGTCTGGAAGTTCATCAGGGCTTCCAGGCGTCCTTGTGAGACTTCGGTCTGATAGGGGGTATAGGAAGTGTACCAAACGGGGTTCTCGAATACATTCCGTTGGATAACGGCAGGAGTGATGGTATTGTACCATCCCATACCGATATAGGTTGTGTAAAGTTTGTTTTTGGCAGCCAGTCCTGCAATGTGCTGTCCGAATTCATACTCCGTCATTGTCTTGGGCAGAGCCAGCGGTTCTTTCAGGCGGATGTTGGCAGGAATGGTTTTATCAATCAGCTCGTCCAGGCTTTTCACTCCTATTTTTTGGAGCATCTTCTCCTCGTCTTTTTCGCTGATGCCGATGTGGCGGTAGGCCAATAGGTCGTTTTTCATGGCTGTAATGATTTAAAAGTTTGCTGTATATTTACCGGAAGAACGGATTCTCCGCTTTTTCTATTCCTATGGTAGTCGGTGCTCCGTGTCCGGGATAGACAATCGTGTCGTTGGGCAGGATGAACAGACGGCTGCAAATATGCTCTATAAGTTCGTCGAAGTTGCCGCCGGCAAGGTCGGCACGGCCGATGCTGCCTTGAAACAGCACATCCCCCGAGAACATGCAGTGGTCTGCCGCGCAATAGTACACCAGGCTGCCCGGCGAGTGTCCCGGCACATGGATGGCTTCCAGTTCTGTATTGCCGAAGGTGATGATGTCTCCATCGTGCAGATAAGTGCCCAGGGGCACGGGGGCTTCCTGCAGTTGGAAGCCGAACATGCGGCTTTGTTTCGGCGCTTCGTCAATCCAGAACTCATCGGCCTGGTTGGCTTCGGCCTTCAGACCGAACTCTTTCAGCATGAAAGGATTGCCGAAGATATGGTCCAGATGCAGATGGGTATTCAGCAGATGTTTCACATTCAGCCCATTCTTGATGATGAAGTTTTTCAAGGCCTGCTTTTCTTCCTCATAAAAACAGCCCGGGTCAATGACGACCGCTTCATTGGTTTCGTCCCAAAGCACATAACAGTTCTCCGGGAACATATTAAATTCGAATCTCTTTATTTTCATATTATGTATTTAGATTTATCCCCCTACATATACTACTTTCTTTGTCTCGAAGAACTCCTCTTCAAAGAACTCCTTCAAGTCCCACAACGTGGTCTTGTTCTTGACGGGCATGGTTTCATTTCCCAATTCGCCCCCCTTGAGGCAAATCAGTCCGTTGGGCAATGCATTCTGCTGTTTGGAGGAGATGTTCTTGCGGATAATCTTCAGTAGGTCTGTCAGCGGCATCACGGCACGGCTCACCACAAAGTCGAACTTCCCTTTTTCCTCTTCTGCGCGGGCATGGCGGAAGGTGATGTTTTTCAGCCCGATGCTGTTGGCTATTTCGGAGGCTACGCGTACTTTCTTTCCGATGCTGTCCACCAGATGGAATTGTACTTCGGGGAAAAGGATGGCAAGCGGGATTCCCGGAAAGCCTCCTCCCGTGCCGAGGTCCATAATTTGTGTCCCCGGTCTGAACCTGATTACCTTGGCTATGCCCAGAGAGTGCAGCACATGGTGTTCGTACAAGTTCTCTATATCTTTGCGTGAAATGACATTAATCTTAGAGTTCCAGTCCAGATAGAGGTCGTAGAGTGCGGCAAACTGCCGTTTCTGTTCTTCCGTCAAGTCCGGGAAATATTTGAGTATTAAATCCATTGTGAATTTTATATTGATAGACAATTGATTACAGTTCCTATTCGCCGTCTGTTTTTATAGCGCTGCTTAATACAATGAATTTACCGTTCATCAGAGGGGCTATGTCCTCATAAGACAACGTGATTTTGGTTGCTCCCATTACGTATGGGGCAATTTCATATACATTATAATAGAAGGTGATTCCCGTTGGGTCCAGGTAGAAATTCTCGATAGGCTCCAGGTCACCGGTGGTGGCGTAACCCATGTCCTCCAGCTCTTGGCGGGTGCTGACGTTGTTGTCTGCCATCAGCTGTTTCCAAAGCAAGTCGGTCAGCGCTTCCTTATAGTCGCCTTCAAAGAGGTCGTCCAGGCGGATGGGGCTTAGGGTCTTTAGGTCGAGGTTGAGGAAGGTGGACATATAGATGCCGTGTGCGCCGCCGGTATATTCGTTGTAATCTATACGGAAGGTCAGTACCAAGGTATTGCACAACTGCACATGGCTTTCGATTCCTTTATAATAGGAATACCAGGCTCCTATGCTTTCTTCGTCCTCCTTGTCCTGCTCATCCTTTTTGTACATAGGCTCCAGGTCATTGCGGTAGTCGCCGACATATTTCTCCGTATATTTCTTGACAGCTTCTTCGGGTGTCATCGCCATGTACTTGTCGCCGAAGCAGGCGGAGAGGAAGAAGGCGTTCAGACTGTCTTTCAGCCTCACGTCGGATGACTGGCTGGCGTAGGCAACGTTGAGGATGAGGTTGCAGGCCGGCTTGGCTGTGTCTCCGAAGAGATGTACGGTTTCGTTTACTTGTATACTGTCGAACTCCAACGCGTATGCGTTTTTGTTCACGGTGTTACCGCAGGAAAAGAAAAAGCCGCTTGCCGCAAGCAGAAGGACAAGTAGGCTGACAGTTTGCTTTTTCATATTGAATTTCGTTTATAAATCAACATATCAATCAAAAAACTTTATCGACAAATATAGAACTTATTAACGAACTGCACACATAAAAAAGGAAAAATTAATTCCGGCAAACGGTTAAAACTTTCTATCTTTGCAGCGCTTATGAAGGAACTCCGTTACATACTGGCTGTACTCTTTTCCTCCCTTATCATTATAAGCGGAGTGGGGATTTCTGTAGTTCAGTATTGCTGTGCCGGATGCGAGACGACGCAAAGCTGCTGCACTTCCGGCTGTTCCAAATGCCATAATACACATCGTGCCTCACGGCAAACATGCAAGGATACCGGCTGTACAGCCGTCTACTACAAGGTGGATTTCGTGAAGCATGCACACGAGTCTGTTTCGTTCGTGCCATTCCTTACACTGTTTTGCGAGCAACTGCCGCTGTTTGATCACTCCTTGCCGCAGGTGGCTTGTACTCCGAGAGTTGTTTCAGGAGCACCGCCATATGTCGTCGGCTCGCGTCATTATCTGGCGCTCTATTCCACGCTTCTCATTTAGTGTTGTTTTATACGGGGCAATGACATGAATTGTCCGGAGGGAACTGTTTGTTTTTTAATCACTTCTTTAAGTATAAAACAGAAATGAAATATAGTTTGATAGCCATTCTTCTGTTCTCTTTCACCGCCTTGCAGGCGCAGGTAAAGGGAACGGTAAAGGATAATTTGGGCGACCCGATTGCGGGTGCCAACCTCTTCTGGCAGGGAACCCCTCAAGGCACCACCACTTCGGCGGACGGTACTTTCTCCTTGTCCAAACCCAATGACAAGCATATGCTTGTAGTCAGCTTTATCGGTTTTGAGAACGATACGATACACGTCAGTAACCGCAATGAGACGCTCGACATTGTCTTGCGCGAAGGGGTGGAACTGAGCGAGGTGAATGTGGTCAGCCGTAAGTTGGGCACCATGAAGCTGCGCAACAGTGTGATGAATGAAGATATGATAAGCAGCGCCGAGTTGAGTCGTGCCGCCTGCTGTAACCTGGGAGAGAGTTTTGTGACCAATCCCTCGGTGGACGTCACCTACTCTGACGCCGCCACCGGTGCCAAGCAAATCAAGCTTCTCGGCTTGTCCGGTACGTATGTGCAGATGATGACGGAGAATATCCCCAACTACCGCGGCTCTGCCGCCCCCTACGGACTGGGTTATGTACCCGGGCCATGGATGCAGAGTATTCAGGTGAGCAAGGGCAGTTCATCCGTGAAGAACGGCTATGAGGCCATCACGGGACAAATCAATGTGGAATTCAAGAAACCCCAGTTGCCCGAAGCCGATTGGTTTTCCGCCAACCTCTTTGCCAGCAGCACCAACCGTTATGAAGCCAATGCCGATGCCACGGTGAAACTCTCCAAACGTTGGAGCACCTCTTTGCTGGCGCATTACGAGAATGAGACCAAAGCTCACGACAGCAACGACGACGGCTTTGCCGACATCCCCCGCGTGGAGCAGTACAACCTCTGGAACCGCTGGGCATACATGGGCGACCGTTACGTCTTCCAGGCAGGCATCAAAGTGCTTACAGAAGACCGCAACAGCGGGCAAGTCAGCCATGGCAAAACGTCCCTGGCAGACCCTTATAAGATAAGTATAGGTACCGACCGCTACGAAGCTTTCACCAAGAACGCCTATATATTCAACAAGGAGAAGAATACCAACCTGGCATTGATTCTCTCCGGCTCCCTGCACAAGCAGGATGCCTTGTACGGACGGAAAATCTACGATGTGGACCAGCACAACGCTTATGCCTCCTTGCTGTTCGAGACGGAACTGACCAAGCGTCAAAGCCTTTCTGCCGGACTGAGCTTCAACTATGACTCCTACGACCAGCACTACCGCCTGGACAATGACGCCGCACAGCCTTTGACAAAGAAATTCACCAAAGAAGCCGTCCCCGGTGCCTACGTGCAGTACACCTACAACTGGGACGATAAACTGGTGCTGATGGGCGGTATCCGCGGCGACCATAGCAGTGAGTACGGCTATTTCGTCACTCCGCGTTTCCATGTGAAGTACAATCCCAACGAGTATGTACATTTCCGTCTTTCGGCAGGAAAGGGATACCGCACGAACCATGTGCTGGCCGAGAATAACTACCTGCTGGCAAGCAGCCGCCGGATAGACATCGCCAAACGTCTTGACCAGGATGAGGCCTGGAACTATGGCGCAAGCACTTCCGCCTATATTCCCTTGTTCGGCAAAACCTTGAACCTGAATGCGGAATACTATTACACGGATTTCAGCAAGCAGGTGGTGGTGGATATGGATACGGACCCGCATGCCGTTCTGTTCTACAACCTTCACGGCCGTTCCTGTTCGCAGGTAGTGCAGGTGGAGGCAAGCTATCCGTTCTTCCAGGGTTTCACCTTTACCGCGGCTTACCGTTGGACGGATGCCAAGACGAATTACAACGGAGAGCTGATGGAGAAACCCCTTACCAGCAAGTATAAAGGTTTGCTGACGGCTTCTTATCAGACACCTTTGGGATTGTGGCAGTTTGATGTGACTTTGCAGTTGAACGGTGGCGGGCGCATGCCGGCTCCATACGAACTGACAGACGGCAACTGGTCGTGGGAAAGGCGTTATGGCGGCTTCGAGCAGTTGAGTGCCCAGGTGACGCGCTATTTCCGTCGCTGGTCTATATACGTCGGTGGCGAGAATCTGACGAACTTCAAGCAGAAGAACCCCATCATCGACGCTTCCAACCCCTGGGGAAGCAACTTTGACGCTACGATGGTGTGGGGACCGATGCATGGGGCAAAAGCCTATGTAGGTGTCCGTTTTAACTTGCCGAGAATATAATATTATTTATTAAATCAATAGCAAAACAATGAAAACAAGAAGATTTTTAGTTGCTTTGGCAGCCGTACTGTTCTGTACGACTGCCGCAATGGCAAAAGACATCCGTACAGCCGTGTTCAAGGTGGCACAGATGAAGTGTGAGAACTGTGTAAGGAAGATAAACAATAACATCCGTTTTGAGAAGGGACTGAAGGACTTCCACACAGACCTGAAGACAAAGACGGTAACCATCACGTATGATGCCGACAAGACCAATGTGGAAAAGTTGAAAGAAGGTTTCCAAAAGTTCCATTATGAAGCGGAGTTTGTCAAGGAAACCAAGCAGGACGATAAGAAGTAATTGAACAAACTGCTCATTCCAGTTGTTGCTTTATTAAAGCGGAACAACAACCATCTAAAAAATAAATCGAATGAGCAATATAATTACTAAGGCACATCCCGTGCCGGATATGCACAGCACGGGATTGCGCGTCGTCGGTGCATGGCTTTTTGCCATCGTACTGATACTGTTTTCTACAGTCTTTGTGCATGTACCCTATACCCGTGAAATACAGATGGTACTGGCAATTCCGGTACTGCTGTTTTTCGGCGCTCCTTTTTATGCCGGTGCCTGGAAGGGAACCCGGTCGGGCCGCAACAATATAGACCGTCTGGTGGCGCTTACCACCTCTGTGGCTTTTCTGTTCAGTGTGTTCAACACTTTCTTCCCGGATTATTGGCTGGGCATCGGGCTGGAACCGAATGTCTATTATGGGGTTGCCGCCGTCATCATCGCCTTTTCCCTGACCGGCGACTTTATGGAGGAACGTGCCCGGCGAAATGTGTCGGCGGCTATCTGCCGGTTGGGAGGCTGGCAGCATAACGCAGCCCGCGTACTGCCGGAGAAGCAACGCATTGACGACCGTGTTGCCGAGCTTTTTGTCCCGGTCATTCTCATCATTTCCCTGCTGACCTTTTTTATATGGGTGTTCTTCGGAGGCATAGATGTAGTGTCACACGGTCTGTTTGCCGCTTTGTCCGTATTGGTGGTGGCTTGTCCGTGTGTGGTAGGGCTGGCCACTCCAGTAGCTTTGGCGGCGGGCCTCAATAAAGCTGCCCGCAATCATATCCTTATCAGGGACACTTCCGCTTTAGAGCAGATGCGTAATGTGGATGTGGTGGTATTCGACAAGACCGGGACTCTGACAGAAGGGCATCCTACGGTAATAGGCTGGCTGTGGGCGCAAGGGCAGGAGGAGCATTATAAAGATGTACTGCTTGCCGCCGAGTCTACTTCGGACCATCCTCTGGCAGAAGCTATCGTTACGGCCCTGGAAGGGGAGGAGCAGGTTATCCCTGCCCATTTGGACGGTTTCGAAAGCATTGCCGGAAAAGGTGTCAGAGTGGCCTATCAAGGTGCGGAATATTGGGTAGGAAGCCATAAACTGCTGAAAGATTATCAAGCCAATTTGTCGGATATTCTGGCCGATATGCTGACGCAATATGAATCGGACGGAAACAGCATAGTCTACTTTGGGCGTGAGAACGATTTGCTTGCCGTTATTGCCATCAAGGACCAGTTGAGGGTGACTTCTATGGAAGCTATCCGGGAACTGCGTATCCAGGACATCGAGATATGCATGCTTACGGGAGACGGTGAGCGTACGGCTTCTTCCGTGGCCGGCAGTTTGGGTATCATGCGTTTTGTGGCCGATGCCATGCCCGATGACAAAGAGGATTTCATCCATAAGCTGCAGCTTCAGGGTAAAACGGTCGCCATGGTAGGTGACGGCGTGAACGATGCGCGAGCCTTGAGCTGTGCTGATGTAAGCATTGCCATGGGAAAGGGGACCGATACGTTGATGGACACCGCCATGATTACTCTCAGGACTTCAGACCTGCTGCTGTTGCCCAAAGTTTTCCGGTTGTCTCGCCAGACTGTGAGCCTCATGTACCGGAATCTGTTCTGGGCTTTCATCTATAATACAGTAGGTATCTTTGTCGCAGCCGGAGTACTCTATCCCGTCTATGACATCCTGCTGAGTCCTGCGCTGGCAGGTGCTGCCATGGCTCTTTCCTGTGTATCCGTGGCTTTGAGCAGCCTTCGTCTGAGTTCCAGGTTCTGACGGCTGTATTCTCAGCTGTTCCTATACTCCAGCGGACTCATGCCCATGTGCCTCTTGAAGTATTTTCCAAAGAAGGAAGCACTGGGGAAGTTTAGGGAATAGGCAATCTCCTGAATGGTCATGTTGGTTGATTTCAGCTTGGCTTTCACGTCTACGATGACGACGTGGGCGATGATGTCCAATACATTTCTGCCGGTCACTTGCCTCACGGTGGTGCTGAGGTGTTGCAGGGAGATGCCCAGTTTGTCGGCATAGAATTGCGCGCGGCGTTCGCGGGTATAGTTTTCGATGACGAGCTGCACCAGTTCGCGGCATATTTCCTCTTTCCGGCTCTTATTCCCTTTTTGCATCTGCGGACGGTGGCAATACATTCTGTCTATGCCGCTGAGGAGCATGTTCAATGTGCTTTGAGCCATTTTTGTATCGGGAGGATAGGGACCGGTCGTGATGCGTGCCCATAAGGCAAAATAGTCCTTGAAATAGGAGGCGACGGTAGGGTTGACAGCCAGTACCGGATACTCCAGTATGTTGGAGAAGGAGCTTAATGTAGACTGGATGAGGTTGACTCCATTGAGGCAATGGGAAGAAAACCCCACGAATCCCAGGCATACTTTTTCCTTTTGTTCGTAAAACTGTATGATGGTTCCGGGAAGCAGGGTAATGAAATCCCCTTGCTTGATTTCCGTATCCATCAGATTGATGGATACCGTGATGGAACCTTCTATGCATAGTGCAAAGATGCATGCTTTCAGGCGGCACGACTGTTTGTATATGTTTAGAATGTCTTCCGTTACTTCAGTCCATGCAATCATGTCTACTGGCAGGTCGACTTGAGGAAATTCCATACGCTTTGTCGTTTAGAGTTCGCACAAAGGTAATTCTTTTCCGGGAAAAAGTAACGGAAGACATTCTGTTTTTAAAATGAAATGTTCTTTTTAGAATTCAAAAAAGTGCTATATTTGCTTGCATGAAACTGGAAATATCAGATTGGGACATGATTCCTTATGCCGGGGCGTGGAGCCGGCAGACGGAGTGGTTTGACGCACTTGTACATGCCAAGCAGGCAGGAGAGGGCTATGTCAATCATATTGTGCTCTGCGAGCATCCCCATGTCTATACATTGGGGCGTAGTGGGAAAGAAAGGAATATGCTGCTGGGAGAAGAACAACTGCGCAGGATAGGGGCTACGCTCTATCATATTGACCGTGGTGGAGACATTACGTATCATGGTCCGGGACAGTTGGTCTGTTATCCTATTCTGAACCTCGAGGACTTTTCTTTGGGGTTGAAGGAGTATGTGCATCTGCTGGAAGAGGCGGTAATCCGTGTTTGTGCTTCGTTTGGCATCGCTGCCGGACGCCTGGAGAAGGCAACGGGCGTATGGCTGGAGGGCGATACTCCCCGTGCCCGTAAGATTTGTGCCATCGGCGTGCGCAGCAGCCATTTTGTCACCATGCATGGATTGGCACTGAATGTGAATACCGATTTACGTTATTTCAGCTATATCAATCCCTGCGGATTCATAGACAAGGGTGTCACTTCTTTGCAGAAAGAGCTGGGACACGAGGTGCCGATGGAAGAGGTGAAGGAGTGTCTTTGCAAGGAGCTGGTAAATCTTTTGTCATGAACTACCTGGCACATATATTCCTTTCCGGTTCGAACAGAAAAGTACAGTTGGGCAATTTTGTAGGCGATGCCGTAAAGGGAAGCTCCTATAAGAATTATCCGCCGGATATAGCCAAGGGTATTCAGCTTCACCGCGCTATTGACGACTATACATCATCCGGCAGTTTGCGAGGTGGTGCATAGGCTTCAACCTGAATTCGGACGGTATTCGGGGGTATTGCTGGATATTTATTTCGATTATTTGCTGGCTTCCCGTTTCGAGTCGTTCTCCGGAGTTTCCTTGAGGAGGTATACCCGGACTTTCTATCTTTCCCTCCTCATCAATTACCGCTATCTTCCGGTACGGTTCAAACGTTTCATCTGGCATTTTATCCTGACCGACCGTTTGCAGAAATACGCCACTCTGAACGGAATAAGAGAGTCTTTGAACATCATGGTGGAATATCATCATATTGATATATCCGTAGACAAGGCTATTCGTTACCTTGAAGAGCACGATGAGGAACTGTTTGCTGTGTTCCAGCCATTTTTTATTGAATTGCAGAGGTTTTGCACTGAATACCGGCATGATTATAAGGTATAGTTTTAAGGACGAAGAAGAAATTCATATCGTGTCGGCAAGGAATTAATTTCCTGCCGGCACGATATTTGTTTTTTGTATCACACGTTATTGATTTCCTGCATGACATGTTATTGATAGCTTGTGTCCTGCGGAATCAGCTTCCCGTACTCCGCTTCTCCCTCGCCAGTACCGAGATGATGTATCCTCCCTTGCTGTTCACCTTGCTCCAGTTCGTCCCATTGAATATTTTCCAGACGTAGTTTCCCAGCCTACCGTAGTCCGATAACTTCAGAATCTTCCTGATTTCCTCCCGGTCGGTGATGTAGAGCTTTTCCAGATTCAGCATGAGGCATTCCAGGTTGTGTGTATTCCTGTTGTAGGCATATCCGGGAATGTCTAAATCAGGATTTCCCTGCGCTCCTCCGCTTTCCCCGGGGGGAGTAAGAGGGGGAAGTGCTCTACTTTCTTTTGCTTTGCTTTCTTTTACTTTGCTTTCTTTGCTTTGTTTGGAATTGCATGCATTTTCGGGGAAAATGTCTGTATCCTGCGTGCAATTTTCCCGTTTTTGCGTACAAGTCTTGTCCTTGTCCGGCTTGTCCTCTTCCGTCTCTACCAGCAGATAGGGCAGGGTGGTGAGGTCCCTTTTTCTTCGTTTGGTGGCTTCCAGCCATACCTTCTGTATCTCGGTAGAGGTCAGCACCCCTTGCTCCTTATAGGTTTTGGGGTCGAAAAAGGCTTTCTCCACCAGGATGTCCACGATTCCCTGCATCTCCTGCTCGTTGATGTCCTTTCCCGCCTTGTTTGTGAACAGTGTGCATTGCTCCGCGTTCCATTTCAGGTAATATCCGTTTTCCTTGTGTATCTTGCACAGCAGCTTCATTACCGCCGCCGTTCCTTTCAGTCCGAACTTGGCTTCCACCAGTTCCACTGCTATCTCTTCGAATAGATTTACTTTGAGGGGGAAGTATAGCATTCCCCCGTACATCATGGCCATTGTTTTTAGTGTTTAATGATTAGTGATTAATGATTAGTGATTAATGATTAATGATTAATGATTAATGGTTAGCATACGGGACTCCATTCGAGGACGTTTTCCAGCTGGAAGGTTTTCCATGCCTGCAGTTCCACGTCCCAGAAGGCTATGGTGCTTGTGACTCTTGTGATGTCATAATCTTTTCTGAAGTCTGCCTTGTAGGGCAGTAGGGTGGCTTTCGCCAGCCTGAATGTCCCGTCCTGCTTGTGGTAGGCTATGAGTGCGTGTCCGTATTGCATGTGGTCTATCAGGCTTTCTATCCGTTGGGCCATCCATGTGGCGCATGTTTCCGTGTAGTTCTTTTCCAGCATGATACGTATTTTCCATAGGTTTCTCAGTGCCTCGTGAAGTGGGGCGTTCTTTGTCGACTTTCTCATCTTGTTGTCTTTAAAATTAATAATTGTATTAGTTTGGCAGGAGGTACGCTTGTATATAAAAAAGATGCCGCATTCGTTGAGAAAGCGGCATCTATAGGCGGTGTGGCTTCATCCTTACCAAAGTGGCGGCAAAGATAAGTGGTTTATTCCTTAAGTTGTTTATATTTAATTGTTGTCAATAAGTTTCGTGGTTTCTGCCCTTTTTTGTTTTATTCCCTATATCTCTCCTGCTACCTTCATTTCCCGCCACACTTCACCGAACTCTTGTATTATAGTATTTTCTGACAGTCTTTTATAGTCTGGCGTTCTGAAGTCGAAATGTGAGTATGCCCATTGTGCTAATGCCTTGTTGCTTGTCGGCTTTTCTTCTATAAAGTATCTTGATTTTTTCCATAGGATGATGTCTTTAATGACTTCTTTCCTATATTGTGGCAATATTCCTATAACCTCCCCGCTTGAGGGACGTCCTACTCCTGCTTTAGGAGCTGATATGCCGTGCTTTACATTCGTTTCTAGGGGGGCTCTTTTTGTTTTTTTTCCTTACTTTGGAGTGTCTCTTTTGCCTTCATTTTCTAATGTTTTTGGGTTAATAATTAAAATTACTGTAGTTTGTAAAATAAATGCAAAGGTATATCAAGTTTTTTGTTTTTGCGGAGTAAGGATGGAGATAAAAAGCTGGGTTTTATCTTTATGATGGGTTAATGCGTTGATATATAAATGGAAATGACTTTGATTTGGAAGTGTTTTTTAAACGTTCGTTTAATGGACGCAAAGATAAGACTGTTTTTTATATCCTCAAAATGTTTAATAAAAATATTTTGGAAAACCCATCGTATTTCAGTTTAATCTACAGTAATTCAGTATATTAAGTATCTTATTTAATATTTAAAATTTCCATTCCCTTTTATTAACTCATTCCCTATTTCATTTCCTGAAATTTGACGTCCATTAAACGAACGTTTAAAAAACGCTTTTTGTTTGTAATCCGTTCGTTTATAGTCTCTTACCAGAAGGTAATGACGAACTGCAAAAAAACTGTTGGCAAGAAGGGCACAATGCTTGCTGTATTTTACATAAGTTGCTCGCAAATGATTGGATACCAGGTATATATCGAGGGTTCAAAGCCCCAGAGGAATACTCTTTTGTGAACAAAACAACGAAAATGGAAACGGATAACGAGGTTGAAGTCTGGCATGCCATGCGTGCCACATACCGCAGAGAGCTTGATGCGGTGCATCTTCTCGAGAAGGAGAACCTCGGCTGTTTTGTCCCCATGCAATATAAGGTAAGTATCCGTAAGGGT
>ERZ780025.486-NODE-486-length-15727-cov-8.421644_pt1 | contig 15727 bp, 15 predicted proteins | sample MGYA00511862_ERZ780025 | MGnify/ENA primary metagenome ERZ780025 (study PRJEB29588, sample SAMEA2156186) | human gut metagenome | biome: human gut; feature: human-associated habitat; material: faeces | place: Denmark | collected 2008/2010 ...
GCCAAGCATTTCTACAACTGTTTAATACATGCTCACATTCTGTATTTATGCGGATTTCACAGTTTTCATGGAAACGCATAAGTGCATGTATTATTGCCTGCAGTGTTGCCTGGTTCTCTGTTACATTCTCAAGTGTGCCTTTTCCATTACGGACAAATTCCTTGCCATTAATAACTATCTTTAAGACATACATGTATGCGACATGCTTACGGACTGCTGGTCCTCTTGCACTTGTTTTTATATAAACATCTACTTAAAAGTTTAACCGCGTCTTCTTCTGATATGTTATTATCATTTATCACGGCCTGAATTAATGTATCTGGACCAAATTCATCCAATATTTTTTGCGCGGATTGTTCATCATATAATTTATTTTGCTCTCTCATAATATCCATTGCTAACTCATTCCATAAAGGAAAGAACCCATATGAAGATCCTGCGCCAATACATAATGACCAATTTGTATCTGAAGATACCAACTGAGTTAACGTTTTTAATTCTATCCCTCGTTTTGACATATTACTAGCATTTGGATTACTTAATAATACAAAAATAGCAAGATAAACAATTTGTAAATGAATAGAGTCTCAAAAAATGTGTCTATATGGAGGGAAAATACCACTCCCCATATACGTAAATATTCCGCTCAAGATAGAGCGTGTGCAGATCATACGAGATGACCCACAGACATAATGAGCGATCGCCCCGAAGACTGAATGTCAAATCACGGAAAGCTGCTTTCGGGAAACGGATGTCCTGCGTGTAGAATCGACCCTTGTAACCCGCAGGCGTCGCTTCACACAAATAGACACTAAAAGTACAAAACAACCAGCGGAGAATCCTCCGCCGGTTCTCAGGATACAGGCTCTCGACGTAAAAGCGATGGTAGTAAATCATCTCCTGCTGCTATCAACGTAAACGATACCTCCGGGCAAAATAGGCAACAACTCCCGGAATGTGCTTTTTGTAGTAGGGCTGATTCTCCCGGCACCACGTGGCGAGTTCCTGCTTTGTGGTAAAGGGACGATGCCAGCTGCGTCCCGACATAATACGATCCAACTCGGGAGCCAAGCGCTCGACAAAGTCTCCGACGGTCCAGCCTTCCCAGATGTGTTTCTGAAGGTCAATCATACCAAATCCATTTTAAGGTTTAACATATGGTTCATGGACCGGCTCCATTCAGAAAAGGAGGTGCCGGCCACGGGCCGATACACAGCGGCGGGACCAACCGGAGGCCCTTTTCGGACGATACAACCCCAACGGGTGGAGATCGTGCGAAAAGGGACTTCAAGGTGCAGGCACGCCGCTATCTTGGTCCGAGGTCGGCACTTGTGGATTTTTCTTCAGTTCCTCCGTCATCCGTTATGCTCGTTCCTTTCGATCACAATCCGGGGAGTACGCCGCAGCGCATTTTGCAGATTGCGCTGGTTGATCCGGTAACCGAGCATCAGCAGATCATAGGCGCTGTACAGGAATTGCCGCCGATAGATCTTGGGGCGGATCAGCCGTTTCTGGCGGTAACGGGTCAGCGTTTCGGGGCGAATGTCGAGGACTTCGCATGCCGCATCGGCCGTCAGGAATAACGGCTCGTCGCTTTGGCTGCATAGATATTCAAACAGCAGCAAACTTTTGCTCAAAAGAAAATTCGTTTTGATGAGACGTTCGAGCTGTTCGGAGGGGACAAGCCGATAGATCCAGGGACTTTGTTTGGTTTCCATGGGTAACAAGATTTATTGATTCAACGATTCGAGTTTTCCGCGGCGGCGCATCTTACGGATGAACTCCTGCACTTCGGAGAGCAGGTACATGCGCCGGGCTCCGATGTTGAAGCCGACGAGCAGCCCCTGTTCGCGGAAGCGGCGCACCTGGCGTTCGCTCTGGCGGAGCAACTGGCAGACCTCCGCAAAATCAAGGATCGGATCGCCTTCGAGTTGGCTCCGGTGATCCTTCATGAAGTGTACGATCTCGAGGATCTCTTCGACCGTCCGCAGGATGCGGGACAGGTCATCCGTGTGTTGATTTTCCATCTTTGTCGGGTTTGGTTTCCACGGCAAAAATGGGACAACCCCGGAACTCGTTTATCAGTGTTTGAATCAATTATATGTTTTTTCAGATCCGAAACCCGGACGTCTCTTGTCCCCGGCAGTCCATCAGATAGCAGGAGCAAAACCTCCATAACTTGCCGGTATCGGCAAAAATCATCATTCTGGGATTGGAAATCACCACTTAACTTGCCGATAAGACAATAGCTTTTTAGGTTCGGTTCTTACTGCAAAGTTCGGCAAGGACACCATCTGAAGGCTCATGCTATTCAAAGAAAGTATGACGATCGGCATTGCCTCCACATCATCGACAGTCACAAAATGCTTTGAGATACCGACCTGACACACACGGCTTTGACTAGGGACGATACCGCGAGTCGGACGCTGCCTGCGTCCTAGAGCAAAATAATGATGCAGAGAAGGAGAAGATGACCCAATTCTATAACATCACACACTCTGCACGTAACGAAAGATTTGTAAAATGGAGATAAATTTCCTATTTTTGATATGCATCTGCTGAATGATTGATTTTTCGCTGTATTCTTACGGCGATTATGACAATGTCAGAACATTGTTCGTTTCCGGTTTTCGACTGTGTGCTTTCGATGTCGTTTGACACTTTAAGTAGAATATTCAGCAGATGCTGTTTTTATGCAAACAGAAATGCCAGACATCCAATCCGCATTCCAAACGGTTATAACGAAAAGAGAACTCGCCGAACTCTTGGGGAGTTCCCTTAAGATGCTCGCTTATTATTTATACAAGCTACCTCCCGAACAACAATACAAAAAATACGACATTCCCAAGCGAACCGGAGGGACGCGCGAGATATATGCTCCAATCTCCGGCATTAAACAAATTCAGAAACGTTTATCGCATATTTTGCAGAACTATCAGCCTGCCAAATTTTGTGTGCATGGTTATGTCAAAGAGAGGAGTATCAAAACCAATGCTTATATCCATCGAAGAAAGCGAATTGTCATCAATCTGGATTTAAAAGATTCTTTCCCTCCATCAACTTCGGACGAGTCCGAGGTCTATTTAAAAGTGCTCCGTTCGGATTCAATGACGAGGTAGCCACGACTTTGGCGCAAATCTGCTGTCATGACGGGAAATTGCCGCAAGGAGCACCAACCTCGCCTGTCATCTCGAACTACATTTGCCGCAGACTGGATAATGAGCTGATTGCCTTTGCCCGCAAACACAAAATAAATTACAGCCGATATGCGGATGATATTACCTTCTCAACCAATCTACAGTTTCTTCCGACGGCCGTAGGTCATATCAAAGAGCATAAAATCGTCTTGTCCAACACATTGCAAAAGATCTTTCAGGACAATGGATTCACCATCAACGAGGAAAAGACAAGATATGCTCTGCGAACAAACAGGCAGGAGGTTACCGGACTGATTGTCAATGCCGGAATCAACGTTCCTCGAAAATATATCATGCGCATCCGGGCCATGTTGCATGCTTGGGAAAAATATGGTCTTGAAGCGGCAGCGAAAGAGCACTTTGAGAAGTTCAACTACAAGCACAAACATCCCGATTACCCAGAAATAGCATTCAAGAACGAATTGACCGGCATGTTAAATTACGTCGGGCAAATGAAGGGAATAGGCAATCGGGTGTATATCGCACTCTACTACCGAATCAAGAGACTCGACTCGAATATCAAGCTATCGATTCCTGAATATATTCCCGCCCCGGAAGGTACTACTGTCGTTTTTTGTGAAGGCAAGACAGACCCTCTTCACCTGGAAGCTGCACTATCCTGGTTCCATCAACAGGGAGAATTTTCCGATCTGGATCTACATTTCTTTAAATGGAGATCCGATTTGGATATCAACAATGACACCTTGCTGCAGATGTGCCAGACCCGGCCACAAGCCAAAAGGGACAATCGAATCGAGATCTATCTGTTCGACAGAGATGTTCCTAGATATATTCAGAAAGCAGCTGAAAAAGATAAATCTTACAAACATTGGGAAGCAAATGTCTATTCAGCGCTCCTTCCTGTTCCGGAACACCGTGATTTCAACGAAATATGCATAGAACATTTTTATCCGGACGAAGATTTGTTGAAAGAAGACAAGAATGGACGCAGGTTATATACGACCAGAGAGTTTGATCCGGAATCGGGGTGTCATCTCAAACTTAAAGAGGTATATTATGCAGGCACGCGAGCTCAGTTAAGGTGCAAATACCCGAAGATTCTGGATAGCAATGTGAGAAAAAACGGATCCGATGAAAATATTGCCTTATCCAAAAATAATTTTGCAAAAAATATTTTCCACAAAACCGGATCTTTCAAAGAGGTCTCTTTCACCTACTTCAAAGTCATTTTTGAGCTATTCGAGGAGATCATTGCGCAAGCAAAATAAAGGGGCCTGTAATCTCTTATGCAGATAACGAACAAGTTTTATCTCCATACGCCCTATTGACCACAGCCCTTCAAACGCAGGATGATATTACGCCACACCGTGACACCCCCACATCTCGTTGAACACGGTATTATGCGACACCAAACCGCAACGCATCCGAGGAATTACTCATTCGCCGTCATGTCGGGTTTTCAATCAATGATCTCAATATAGGCACTTGTATTGAACGACGAATGCTCATTACCAAAAACATATCCCAATTGATTGCTGACACATCGTGTATTCCCTATTACTTTGTCTATGTTACGGTGAGAGTGTCCATAAATCCAGTATTCGATTGGGCTTGCGGCAATGTAGTTTCCCAATTCTACCGCAAATGCACCATTTAACGGACTACCCTTGAATTCCGGAGCCACCAATTCGAACGATGGGACATGATGGGTAACGACAACAATGTGCTTTGCCGTACTTCGATTCACTTGCTGCTCCAGAAAACGGAAACACCGATCATGCTCTTCATTGAATCTGACCCAATCCAAAGGCTCACAAGCCCAACGTATCCGGCGAAAATCGCTAATGACTGATTCTGTTCGGAAGGCATCCTGCAATCCGATACGACTCCACAACGTCGTTGCGATTAACTCCGTTTCATCGTTTAACGGGATTACGGAATTGTAACAACACAATATGTTCTCTCGTATTTGCAAAGACCATCCATCATAGAGTTTGCTAATATCAAACTGCTTGTAAAATTCATGATTCCCAGGAATAACAATTACTTGTCTGTAGTTTTCCGATGCCCAGTCCCAGAAAGGATGCCTCGAATAATTATCATCCCCAATATACCCGATGTCTCCGGCAAGCACAAGAATCTCTGCGGAAACAATCAATGGATGATGCTTGAGGAAATTGCTGTTTTCCTTGAATTCCAAATGGAGGTCGGAAGCGTATTGTATTTTCATGATAAAGCGAATATGCGTCTCATTTCCAGCAATACTTGCTCGATGAAGGCAGCATCTCTTTGTATGCTGGCCTGTAACGGTTGATTAGGCATCAATGATTCCATCTTAGTCACGAAGGCCGCTGCATCACTCTTCATCGTATCCGACAATTCGATCGGCTCTGCAATATAAGTGCTCGCCATTAGCTTGAAAACATCGGACATATGTTTTCGGACATCACTGCCATGTGCAGGCGGTTCCTGTTCGGAAAGATTCAGGTATGCCTTCATCTTCAGACATATCAGACCTACCGTATCAACAACATGCAATTCCTCTTCCATCGTACTGTGGGCCAATGCAAACTGATAAAACTCTTCATCCATCAGGATTGCAGACAGACTCGACACATCTTCACCGACAGGAATCGGGGTCAGATGACAACCAGCGGGGACAGTCAGCACTTCCGGCTGTTTGGACAGCAGTTCTATCTGATAAGGGAACTCTTCGTTCCGAGGTCTATAAAACCGAAACAATTCAGGCTCGGGCTCTTTTCCCTCACCTCGTTTTTTCTCTCTCTGTTCATAATCCCCATCATGGATAAAACTCCAAAATCGACGGCCAAATTCAGATGTCATCCGTTCCACAACAAGAATCATGTCTATATCTTTCGTGGCTCGAGGTTTCATATCTGCATGACGCAGCATAATACTGCATGCCGTACCTCCTATAATCACATAGTTATCCTGGAAATCGCCAAAATACTCCCTAAACTTATCCAGACCCCTTACTGCCATATTTCACGAATTATATTCTCCAATTCTTTTTCTACCCGCGGATCCTTGTCTTCGCGCAAAGACAAATACAACGACAATCTGTCGACATATCCCTGTTGCCCAATTTTCATTTCTGGGGAATATTTCCAGATTTCAATCTTATACTTGAAATCCGACGATTCCCACTCCGAGAAGGAATAATCTCCCGAAACATAATCCCGTTCCCAAATCGCTAATGTGGTCTGGTCGTCAGCATTCAGGAATGAGTAGTGAGACAAGGCGCTGACACCTCCGATGTAAAAAGAATCACCTCCTACCTCGTCCGAATAAACGATCTTTTTAACTGGCGACACAAAATAAGGCATAGCCTTATTCCATAGATCCTTTCGCAACATGGAGGAATAGATCAATTTTGTCTTCCTGTCTTTTCGAGCCTGCAGCAATTGCTTTCTTTCCAATTCACCAACAGCTCGAGATACAGCCAAATAGTTATACGGAATACGAGATTGCAGCTCTTGCAAGGTAAATTCGCTCAGATCAGGATGAAGCAAATAATTTAACAAGACATATTGAGCTACGGGGGATAGTTGATGCTCCGGATCTTCTTTTTTCCGAATCCGTTCATTAATTAGCATACCGGGGAGAAACACATAACGGTCCGATACGACAAAATAAACCCCCTGCTCAATCAGTCGCTGTCTGATATAAAATGGCGCAGACTGCAAGATGAATACAACTGGAATGTCCAGAATCCGCTCAATCTGATTAGCAATGCGAGCATACCGCATCGGCGTGTATGTACGGGTCAAATCAGCATTTTCAACAAGGCACAACGGATGCTTATTGAATTCCGCATAATAAAACCGGAAACTCAATATTAGATCAAGAGTTAGCCCTTTCAGTTTATCCCGACCAATTTTATCAAGATTGACAGGAACACCTGCAATAGATATTGTTTTCAGCATTTCTCATCATTTTCCATAATATGCATCATTATCAACGCTAGTGATAACGATGCAAATATAATGATAATAATCTAGTTTACAATTTATATATCAATATTTATTACTTGCATTATAAAGATTATTATTACAGATAACGACACAAACATCATTACCCAAAACTTGATGAGTAATACGATCTTTTAATGCTCGCCAACACAAAATAACCGTTAAGCCACGCTCGACTACTTCCGAATCCCCTACTGAAATGCCGGATCACCTTATGGGGATGTTACAGGGACTGGAAATATCAGATTGGGCACCAGGCCCAACCGTTGCATAATACATTGATTTATAAACATTTATACGCGTCATAACATTCTCAAAAACGATAAAAAAATCCGCAGGTTCGTTTCCAATTCGGTTGCAAAATCAGGGAATTTTTCGTAACTTTGTAACAACCAAGTGAATACAAGGGGAAACAGCGAAAAAAGGTTGTGGCCTATTCGGTGTATCTAAAAATTTTTACGATCTTAACACGTTGACATATTGGCCATTACGATATCGGTTCAGTTATCGTATTCTCCACCAAGACAAGGCCGCGAAGAGGCCGGGAACCTGTAAACCGCAAGTTTACAGGTTTTTTGTTTTTGGGCGGGGCGTCTGCCGACGGAGCTGCCCGGCGAGACTCGGGGCCAGGGTCTGGCGCGGTTCGGCGCACCTGCATTCGTAACGGATCGCGTTTCGGACCATGGGCGGCGGTCTTCGCCACGGTCAGTTGGCGCGCCCGGACGGGTTGGCGCACATGGACATGCGAATGCTCCCGGACGACACATTGCCGCGCGCGGCGGCACATCAATGGCTCATGCGGAGCTGCTGCTTGAGCCGGCACAGGTGCTGCGGCGTGATGTCCAGATAGGAGGCCAGCACGCGGCTCGTGACGGCTTCGACGATATCGGGACGGTTTTTCAGCACGGCCTGATAGCGCTCCATGGCCGTGCCGTTGATGAGCGAGAGCTTCCGCTCGCAGATGCAGATCTGGGCCGATGCCAGGCTGAACATCCAGCGGGCGAACTCGTCCGAGCCGTTGATGAAGTCGTAGAAGGTCTTGCGGCTCATTCGGAGCAGCGTGACGGGCACCTTGCAGGTCTCGGCCATCAAAAAGGCGGGCGCGTCGAGATAAAACGAGAGCGGCGACATGAAGATCGTACCGGGAGAGGCAAAGCCGAAGGTCGACTCCTTGGCATCGTCCACATGAAAGAGCCGGACGATCCCCTTCTTGACGCAGAACACGTCGGTGCAGATCTTTCCGAACTCGATGATACGGCTGCGCGGCTTGACCTGCGTCTCCTCCATCGCTTCAATAAACTCCTCCACCAACGCATCCGAAGGGGTGAAATTGCACTCCTCCTTGAGCAGCTGTTTCAAATCCTTTTTCATGTACGCAATATTAACCATAATCTGCCGGAAATGCAAAATATGAAACCATGAATTTAGGTTAACGATTTTTTGCGATTAAAATCCTTATTTTGTATGCCGTAAACATATCCACACACAAAATCATGAAACAATTCGCTCCAATGAAACTGCTGGGCTGCCTGCTGGCGGTCCTGCTGATGCAGACGATGACGTCCTGCTCCTACGACGATTCCGATCTCTGGCGCTCCGTGAACGGGCTGACGGAACGCCTCGACCAGCTGGAGAGCTCGATGCAGCAGGAGATCAATTCGCTGAAGACCATCCTTGAGAAACTCAATCAGAAGGAGGTGACCGTAGACTCGGCCGTCGAGACCGCAACCGGCTGGACGATCACCTTCTCCGACGGGACCTCGGTCGAGATCGCCAAGGGCGGATCGGGCAGCTGGTCACCGGCCCTCATCATCGTCGAGGAGGAGGGTGATTTCTGGTGGGCCTACAAGAGCGCCGAGGGCAACGTCGTCTTCGTGACCGATGCCGACGGCAACCGGATCCGCGCCGCAGCCGTGGCACCCCAGGTAAGAATCAACCCCGAGACCGAGCGGTGGGAGATCTCCGCCGACGGCGGCAAGACGTGGGAGGACACCGGCGTGCGCGCCACCGAAGAGGAAAAGGTCGGCTTCTTCCTCGACGTCCGCTTCGAGAACGGCATGCTGGTCGTCGAGCTCGTCGACGGCACCGTCATCACCCTTCCGGCTACCGGAGAGCTGCGCTTCACCTTCGACACGGCGGGTCCGCTCGAGTTCACCTACGGTGAGACGCTGGCCGTCGACTACACGATGACGGGCGCCGTCCACACCCAGATCGGCAAGCCCGACGGCTGGAAGGTAGCCTTCAACGGCGACAAGCTCGAAATTACGGCTCCCGTCGAGGAGAACACCTATGCCGAAAAGGAGGGCAAGGTCTCCGTCATCGCCCTCTCGGAGGCGGGATTGAGCGCCTATGCGGAGATCGGCGTCTCGGTGACTGCACCCGCCGTGGAGGCTGTCGACCTCAACGCCAACGGCACCTATGCCAACTGCTACATCGTCACCGAACCCAACACGACCTACCTCTTCGATGCCACGGTCATGGGCAACGGCATCGCCACGGCGGGCCTCGACGCCCCCACGCGCATCGAACCCAAGGAGGTCATGGTGCTGTGGGAGACCGGCTCGGAAGCCGGGAACGTCATCGCCAGCGTCGAGCTGACCGGTGACGGCAAGGTGCTCTTCACGACGTCGGGAACCGTCAACGGAAATGCCGTCATCGCGGTAACGGACGGCGTGCCCGTCACGGAGCCCTATCCGCGCAAGCGGGGCACGATCCTCTGGAGCTGGCACATCTGGGCCACGTCCGGCGTGAAGGATGTCGCCTGCACCAACTACGACGGCGAGCAGTTCACCATCATGGACCGCAACCTGGGCGAGTGGGACCAGCCGGACGGAAGCCTCAGTTCCTACGACGGACTCAAGTACCAGTGGGGCCGGAAAGACCCCTACGTGGGATTCAGCAGCGCCGGTGCGATTCTGGACGGCTCGATCGTCTACGGTGACCCCGACTACCAGCCGATGGTCGGATTCGCCACCTCGACCGAATCGGATGCAGCCACGCTGCGCGAGGCCATCCAGTTCCCCGAGATGTTCTTCACGGGCAACTACACCAACATGTTCGACTGGTACGGACTGGGCGGTTCGGACGACGCGGAGACGCTCTCCCACCGCAACGACTACCTGTGGGGCAATCCCGACGAGACGTCACCCGTGAAGACGATCTACGACCCGTGTCCGGAGGGTTACATGGTCGCCCCGGTAAAGGTCTTCACCGGCTTCACGGCAACCGGCGGTATGGTCTTCGACTCGTCGTCGATCCTCTCCGATGGTTCGTTCAACGACGGCTGGACCTTCACCAACGCCAACTCGTTCTTCCCCGCAGCGGGTCAGATGGCCAACAATTCGGGTGTCCTCCGCCTCATTCCGGGACCCCAGGGCCGCGAAGGATACTACTGGACCTCCTCGGTCGACGAGGGACGCTCCAAGATTGTCGACTTCAACGCCAGCTACGTGATGTACAACTCCAACATGCGGGCTTCGGGTTGCAGTGTACGGTGCGTCCGGGTCTTCTGATCCGGTGATGCGCCAGCCGGTGATTCGGCATCCGGCACCCCACGACAAGGGCCGGGCAGGAAATCCTGCCCGGCCCCTGTTTTTGCCGCCTTACGACAAAGGGTGCCACAAAAAGACCGTCCTGCCAGCCTCCCGGCACACGAAAAGCGGGTATCCTCCCTGCCGGAAGAATACCCGCGACGAATTACTCAAGCAGCCGATCCCAAACAACAGAAACAGACTTCCTGTCGTGGAATTTACTGAGCATTGACGTCATCCATGGTGATGTCGTGGCCGCCCCATAAACATTGCTCCGACAAACAGAGCGGCCATAAGTTTCAAAGTCTTTTTCATAGCGCATTAAGTTTTTAGGTTAATTTGTTTTGTGGTTGCTCCCATACGGAAGCCATGAGAGAGTAAGGGAAGACTGTATCTGTTATCCGGAAGTTCGCTTATTACCAATCCTTTAACCATTTACCATATCCGATCGTACCGTCAGGACGCAGAGAGAGCATGCTTTTCTGAAAAGAGTACCAGCAACCGTTCAGGATTCCCGCATATTGCTGACTGCCGGGGTCCATATACTGGCAAAATGAAGCAAAAAACTGATCCCACTGAGTTTCATATTCATCCTGCAGATGAGCCCGAATATCGTCAAATATGATCAAGCGATTCGGTTGATACCCTGCATTTACCCAATCTTTAATAAAAGTCGGAGAACGCCACTGCGCCTCTTCCGGATCTTTGGCTCCGGGATAGATCGGGAAATTGATGCAGCCGAATTTCGAAGGATCAAGCCCGGCGATGGGCTTCTGCGTATAAGCCGAGACATACGATTCGTTGGGATGCCACGGATCGAGCAGCTGGACGGCTTCGTTCTTGCTGTTATATCCCGACCAAGCGTAATCAAGGTAGTCGCCAACGGTGATTCCACCCGTTGCTTCGGTATCCCAGAAGGTCGCGGTCGGCTCCTCATAGACGGTCAGCGTCAGCAGCTTCTCCGTGCCGAGAGCTTCACGCATGGCCTTGATGAGTTTCGGGTAGGAGGTCGTGTTCACCGCGGGCATACCCTCCTTGCCATATCCTGAATTGCGGTCCCACAGGTTGATGCCGTCCAAATTATATGTCTCGACAACAGCCTTGACCTGCGCCACGAAATCGGCAATCTGTTCATCGGTCATATTGCAGAAACCGAGCCCCGTTCCGCCCCCTTCGAGACTGAGGCAGACCTTGCGGCCCTCCTCCTGCAGCGGCCAGATATATTTCGACGCATGACCGAGCACATAGGTCATATCCGATCCCAAATCCAGCATGGCCCGACCCGTCGAATCATCGTACCTGACGGTCACGGTGCGCAGATTAATGATGTTGCCGATTGTCTTGGTCCACAAATCGCCACCCAAAAGCAGCCATTTCCGCAATAAATAGTCTTGGGCAAGAAGCGGCTGATAATCATTGGTATTGATATAGAAGACAAAGAACAGATCGCTGCCGTCGTGCAGCTCGTACTGTCCCATGTAGGGTTCACGAACGGAGATCAGGTAATAAAGGGTCTGATTGTCCGCCGTCGAGCCCTCTTCGGCAATCGTTATCGGAAGCACGTACTCCCCGGCCGCAAGATTCGCGGACATGAACCTGATCCGTTTCGAGGTTGTCCGCTGATCGGAAGCAGCCAACTCCAGCGTCTGGCCATCCGGAAATTCGTAGTTCTCGGCAGGCAACAGCGTCCGACTGTCTCCTGTTTCGGCATTGTAGGCATCGACCAGCGATTCGTCCACCCGCAACGTGAGCGTCGCGCCTTCGGCAGCCGGACGGGTCTGCTCAAAGTAGAACTCACGCAGCAGATCCCCCCTGTTTGCAGTCAGCAGCACATCGACCAGATTTCCGGTGGAAATTCCGCTCCGCAACATGCCGTAGGTGGTTTCGATGGCCTCCTTGTCGGGCAGCTTGCCGCCTTCGCGCTCCACCGGATCGGTAGTGCAGGCCGAAAAACCTGCGAATACCGCCGCGCAAAGGAGTGTGGCCAACCCTTTTTCAAAAATATTTCTCGTTTTCATAATTATTCGTTCGTTTCGTTGATTTTCGGAATCTCGATGCCCGCAGGCCACGTGATGTCGCTCTCGGCCACACCGTCGTTGCCGTACATCGAGTAGTCACGGACGGTATTGCCCGCCCCCTCGTTGAACTTCCAGTAGCCCAGCAGCGTCGGGTCATCGGCCGGATTCTCGACGTTGTACATGTTCTCCCAGATCTGCTCCGGTGTACGCGCCACGGACCACACGCGCGCCTCGGCGATCTTGCCGTTCAGCGGGCGTTTCTCGTCGTAGGACTTGCCGATGAAGAACTGGTAGGCATCGACGAAGCCGCCGTATTTCTTCTCGTTGTCCGGCGTCGGGTTGTTCAGGTAGTAGTCGTAGAGCGCACGCATGGCCAGGTTGATGCGGTTGTCCTCGCTCTGCGTTGCGATGCCCACGCCGCTCTGCTCGCTCTGAATCCGGCCGTCGACATAGATGCGCACGGTTCGGGCCGCCTGGTCATAGGTGCAGGCTACGTGGTACCAGCGCCCGGCCTCGAGGTTCTTCGTGGCATCCTTGCCCGGGAACTTGCCGAACTGCGAGCCGCTGCCCGAGCCGTCGAACTGCAGCTGCTGCCGCTCGAAGTTCGTGTCGCCGATGCGCAGCAGCAGGTACTGCTCCACACCCAGCACCGAGGAGATGTTCACCGGCAGCCCCTCGGCATCCGTCGTGGCGAACTCGTCGATATAGATCAGCGCCTCGTAGGTCATGGCCGTAAGGCCGTTCCACGCCTTGCTGTTGGCGCCATACTTGTCGAGCGTCGGGAAGTTGATCCAGTTGCCCTCGCCGAGCTGTGCCGCCACGGTAATGGCCGAGGAGCGCTTCACCACGTAATAGGCAACATCCGAACCACCCAGCACGTCGATTGACGCACCGCTGATGCGCACCGGCACCAGATAGGTCTCATCAAGCGGCAGGGCACCCGTCTGCTCCTCGCCCTCGCCCATGAGCTCCTTGAGCTGCAGCGTCACGACCTCCGAGACGGTGCGTCCGGCGGCGATCGTCGTCTCCGGGGCGGAGAGGGTGTAGTATTTCTCGTCGAGCATCGGCCATGCGGTGCCGTAGCGGGCGTTGTAGGCCGCCACGAGCGACGGATCGACCGCGAGCGAGACCCGCACGTCCTGCGCGGCCGGATAGGTCAGCGCCGCCTGCAGCGTGCAGTCGTAGGTCTCGCGGTTGTTGCTGAAGGTGGCCAGCTGCACGGGGCTCGTCTGCGAGACGTTCAGATAGACCACGTTGCCGAACTTGTGGTCGTCGGCATCGTACCGCTCGCAGGCCGTCAGCGCCCCGAGCAGCACGAAAAGCGTTATGATAGATCGTTTCATGGCTCTCTTATTTGGAAGGGTTCAACGTCTGGATCGCCTCGCGGATCGTACTGTAGTTCCGGTCGGCGTGGTAGTAGTCCCCGGCGATGTTGTAGGCCGCGAAGCCCGCCAGCGGGCCGTACTCCACCACGCAGCGCGCCATCAGCTCCACGGCGGCATACTCCGTGCGGTCGGCATCCTGCAGCGGCGCGTCGATCTCGGCGGCCAGCAGCAGCCGATCCGCGGCGATGCCCGCGTAGCCCGTGGCATTGAGGACCTGCAGCCGCACTTCGGTGGTGTTTTCGACCTTTTCGGTATCGAGAACCACGTAGTCGAGTTTTTCGCGGTCGGCGGCAGCCACCGAGAGCGGGTTGCCCTCGAAGACGAGCAGCTGGCCGTCCGTCTTGGCAGCCGAGAGCGTCGCAACGATCGAGGCCGTGGCCGCGGCGTCGAGCGGATCCGTGGTGAACGAATAGCCGTCCAGACCGTTCGCCGCGACGGAGGCAATCACCCCGTCGAGGTAGGCTTTGAGGGCCGCTTCGCCCGAAAACTCCGCCTTGCGTGCGGCGTAGTCCACCTGGTAGAGGACCCGCGTCCCCTTTTCGCGCATCACGGCCATGTCTTCGGCATCATACGTCGAGAAGTTGTCGGCGTTGGTCAGCGTCACGATGTCGAGCGAATCGGGCAGGCAGCGCATAAAGTCCTGCTCGCTCGCGGCCTGCGCGGGCGAATTGTGGAGCCGCGCATACGACAGGTAGTGTTCCGACTGCTTGTAGGCCCGCAGCGCCGCCGTATAGTCGGCCCACAGCGCCGGGTCCTGCTCCCACGGTTTGTAGACCGTGTTTTCTATGGCCTCCGTCTCGGTCCAGTCGCTGCACGAGGCCCCGAGCAGCAACACCACGAGCGGGAGGATCATCCGGTATGTTCTTGTCTGTTTCATGTTGGTCAGTTGTTATAGGGTTTGCAGTCCCACCATACGCGCGTACCCATCTGGTCGCCCGTGCGGTTGCCGTTCGTCTGCTCGGCATTGAGCTGCTGGATCGCAGCCTGCAGGTTCGCATTGTTCTGCTGATACTCCTCCACCGGGTAGGGAAGACGTCGCGCACCCTGCGCCACGTCGACCCCGCCGCCCGACTTGTCGGCCACCACCGGCAGCAACCGCGGGTAGCCCGTGCGGCGGTGTTCGGACCACGCCTCCACGCCCAGCGGGAAGATGGCGATCCACTTCTGCGTGATGATCCGCTCGAGGTTTTCCTCGAAGTTGTCAGCTCCGGGCGCCCACGCGATTGTGATCGTGCTCTGCGCCGCGGCGCTGTACATGCCCAGCGGATCGGTGTAGGCGGCCGGACGGCTCGCGGCATCGGCCACATAGGCATCGGCGCCGCTCGCGCCCCGCTCCTCGAACGAGAGGCGGATGGCCTCCTCGGAGAGCTCGGGGGCCGTCTCCTCCGACCCCCAGCGCAGCTCGTATTCGGCACGCAGGAACGTCGCCTCCGCGGCGTTGAACCACAGGTAGGGGGTTGTCGACTCGACGATCAGGTTGGAATACTTGGTCATGGCCGTCGCCTTGCCCGCCACGTCGATACCGATGCGGATGCCGACGTAGTTGCCCACGTCGTTCGGCAGGAACATCTTCTCGACGCGCGGATCGTTGTAGCCGGTCATGTAGCAGAGGATGTCGGCCACGACGCGGCGGGCGTCCCAGGC
>ERZ780025.494-NODE-494-length-15305-cov-3.287541_pt1 | contig 15305 bp, 10 predicted proteins | sample MGYA00511862_ERZ780025 | MGnify/ENA primary metagenome ERZ780025 (study PRJEB29588, sample SAMEA2156186) | human gut metagenome | biome: human gut; feature: human-associated habitat; material: faeces | place: Denmark | collected 2008/2010 ...
CTTCCACCTGGTCCTTGAAGAAAGAGAATTTCTTGTAGATGCCTTTCTCCATTTTGTCAGGGGTGACGTCGTTGAGCGACATCTTCATCTTTTCGTACTTCTGGTACTGGTAGTAGTCGTTCTCTTCCAGTTTCAGCGCCTTCTTGTTCTCGATGACCTTCTTCATGAACTCCACGGCGGGGTTGTTCTTGCGGGAATATTTCTCCTTTTTGGGCTTCACCACGACCTCGGAGAGCATGATGTCATCCGATTGCAGTTTGACGTTCAGCACCCGGGTGCCGGGTTTCAGTTTTACTTTCTTGGTGATATAGCCTACGGCGGAGAACGTCAGCTCATCCCAGCCTTTGCGGGTTTCCACCTGGTATTCACCGTTTGCGTTGGAGATGCCGCCTACACCTTTCCCTTCATACTGTACGGTGATGTACATCAGCGGTTCGTTCGTGAGGGAGTCTGTGATGACACCCTTTATCTGGGCGGATGCGCTGATGGAGACGAACAGTGACAGCAGGAAAAGGGCGTAAATTGTATATCTTTGCTTCATAAGTTACAGATAATTCGGGCGCAAAGTTAACAAATTAAGGTTAATCAAGAAGCAAATATAGACTAAAGAAACGGGAGATATGGTTAAATGAACGTGAAAGTCGTATGTCTTGTTTGTCGGATACAGATAAAAAACGTACAGAATCCTTATAGAAAAGTTGCCGGATATAAAGGATAAAGTTGCACAACGTATGGAGAAAGTTCTATCCCAAGCCTTGGGATAGAAAAGCCCAAGCTTGGGATAAGCGTCCGTAGGTTTGGGATAGACGTTTGCAAGCTTGGGATAGAATTTATGGAGGATTATGAATTGTTGCCGTTCAGTAGTGTCTGTACGATGCGTTCCGCCGTTCGTCCGTCCCAGCGGTCGGGCAGGGTGGTGTGCTTCCATTCTCCGTGCAGCAGCTTGTCGAGCGAGGCGGAGAGGGCGAAGGAATTTTCGCCTACCAGCTCGTTGGTACCGATGCGCCAGGTTTCGGGATGCTCGGCATAGGTATTGAGGGTGATGCAGGGGACGTCGAGGAAGGTAGCTTCTTCGGCGATGTTTCCCGAGTCGGTGACGATGCCCCGTGCCTGGTTGATGAGGAATCCGAAGTGCAGGTAACTCTGCGGAGGCAGGATGTGCAGGTTGGGAGCATTCACTTCCAGCGACTTCACCGCCTTTTGCACGTAGGGGTGTAGCGGGGCGACGATAGGCATGCCGCCGGCCTTCTCGATGACGGTCTGGAGCAGGGAGTGCAGTACGGCTTTCTTCTCCAGCAGGTCGCGGCGGTTGAGGGTGAGCAGCAGGTAGTTCCCTTTCCGCAGGCCGAGGCTGGAGAACCACATGGGCTGCACCAGGCGGTGGCGGTTGAAACGGATGGTGTCAATCAGTATGTTGCCCACGTAGTGGATATACTCCGGTATCATGCCCTCCTGGTTGAGGTTGCGGTTGGCCACCATGCCGGCGGTGAAGAGATAGTCGGAAATGGCGTCCACGATGGTGCGGTTCACCTCGCGGGGCATGTTCATGTCGAAAGAGCGTGTGCCGGCTATGACGTGCGCCACCTTCAGTCCGCGCTTCTTGGCTACGATGGCGCAGCTCATGGTGGCGGTCATGTCGTCCACCACAAGCACCACTTGGGCGGGGTGTTCGTCGAGCTCCCGCTCGAAGGCCAGCATGATGGCGGCTGCCACCTGGGAGTGGTCGCGTCCGCTGATGCCCAGATAGGCATCGGGCTTGCGCATGGCAAGGTCGGAGAAGAGCGAGGCGTCCAGGGTGGTGTCGTCCTGCGGTCCGGTGTAGACTATGCGATAGGATATATTTTTACCTGCCTCTCTGGCTGCGTCTATGGCGCGGCAGAGGGGGGCGATTTTCATAAAATTGGGGCGTGCGCCCGATACGATGGTTATTTTCATTGCTGATATAAATTGGCGGTACAAAAATACACTTTCTTAGGGAAATTATTTGTTACTTTGCAAAAAAAAGAAATGCTCTCATGCCAACATTTGTTCAGATACTCGACTTTATCGGTACATTTGCTTTCGCCATCAGCGGCATACGGCTGGCTTCGGCGAAACGTTTCGACTGGTTCGGCGCTTATGTGGTAGGATTCGTAACCGCCATCGGCGGCGGTACGATACGCGACCTGCTGCTCGATGTGACTCCCGGCTGGATGACCGACCCCATTTATCTGATATGTACCGGACTGGCATTGCTGTGGGTTATCTTCTTCGGAAAGCACCTTATCCATCTGCACAATACATTCTTTATATTCGACACCATCGGTCTGGCACTGTTTACGGTGGTGGGCGTGGGCAAGAGCCTGGCGCTGGGCTATCCTTTCTGGGTGGCCATTATCATGGGCAGCATCACCGGAGCCGCGGGCGGTGTGATACGCGATGTATTTATCAATGAGATACCGCTCATATTCCGTAAGGAGATTTATGCGATGGCGTGCGTAGTGGGCGGTACGATGTATTGGCTTTGCGAGCTTGCCGGCATGCAGTCTTACGGCTGCCAGGTGATAGGCGGGATATCTGTGTTCATCACCCGTATTCTGGCCGTGAAATATAAGATTTGCCTGCCCATACTCTCGGGCAACGATGAGGAAGGGCAGGAGAAAGAGGGGTGACCTTATTCCTTCTCTCTCATCACTCATATAGCTGTATTTAGTTTATCTTATGGTAATATTGTCATAAATTATATCCAAAATTGTACTTCATTTATAGTCAAAATTGTACTTCCTGCTGAGAACCAGCCGCTTTATCTCACCCGAAAACTGTCAAAATAAGGGGTGAAATCTGTCAAATGATAGTTTTCACCCCAAAGAATACCCGTATTCCAACCCTCAGGGCTTGGAAACTTCCGTATACTTGCAACCACTAAACCGAAACGAATATTAACCATTTTAAAAAATTAGCAAAGTATGAATACTTACAGTTTTAGAAAAGATTTACTTGCCGTGCAAGAAGAACTGCTTCGCTTTGCATACAAATTAACGGCCGATCGGGAAGAAGCGAATGATTTGTTGCAGGAGACCTCTCTTAAAGCCTTGGACAATGAGGATAAATACGAACCTGATACCAACTTTAAAGGATGGATGTATACCATTATGCGTAACATCTTTATAAATAACTACCGGAAGATAGTCCGTGAACAGACTTTTGTAGACCAGACCGATAACCAGTATCACCTGAGCATGCCGCAGGACTCCGGCTTTGCCAGCACCGAAGGCGCATACGACCTGAAAGAAATGCACCGCATCGTCAACTCATTGCCGCGTGATTATAAAGTACCCTTCTCCATGCATGTTTCCGGCTTCAAATACCGCGAAATTGCCGAACGCCTCGGACTCCCCCTCGGAACGGTAAAAAGCCGCATCTTCTTTACAAGACAGAAACTGCAGGAAGAATTGAAGGACTTCATTTAGTGCCTGTCCGGTTTCTGCCCAGTAAGTTTTTGGGTGCTGTTTCTCTGAGGAGCATAGCGGGCTGTGTGACGGATAAAAAGAGGAAAATAGCGGTGAGGTGAAAGAAAAAGTGTAGAGAGAAAGAGGCCGCAAAAGACAGGGTGCGATACGGGCAGTCTAAAGTAGTACTTTAGAATCGCCAAGTAGTACTTTAGACTTCTAAAGTGCCACTTTGGATGTCTCAAGTCAAACGTTGCGTCCCTTGTTCCTCAATTTCTTATTTTCCAATTTACCAAATGATATAAAACATATCTTTCAAGTGAATATTTATGGGGTTATTTTGACTATATGTCAGAATAATCCTTTATATTTGTATATATCAAGTTAACCGAGTGAACAAATAGCTAATTACCTATTACAATGAAAAAGGAAATCAAATTCAGTCTTGTTTACCGAGATATGTGGCAGTCGTCCGGTAAATACCAGCCGCGAGTAGACCAGTTGGTACGCATCGCACCGTTGATAATCGAAATGGGCTGTTTTGCCCGGGTCGAGACCAACGGCGGAGCTTTCGAACAAGTGAACCTTCTCTATGGCGAGAACCCCAACAAGGCAGTACGTGCCTTTACCAAACCCTTTAATGATGCAGGCATACAGACCCACATGCTCGACCGCGGACTGAATGCGCTGCGTATGTATCCCGTTCCCGCCGATGTGCGCCGCCTGATGTATAAGGTAAAGCATGCACAAGGTGTGGACATCACCCGTATTTTCTGCGGACTGAACGAAACGCGCAACATCATCCCCTCTATCCGCTATGCGCTTGAAGCAGGCATGATACCGCAGGCAACGCTCTGTATCACCCATTCGCCCGTGCATACGGTAGAGTACTATGCACACATTGCCGACCAGCTCATTGAGGCGGGAGCACCCGAAATCTGTTTGAAGGATATGGCAGGCATCGGCCGTCCGGGTATGCTGGGCGAGCTGACGAAGGCTATCAAGGAGAAGCATCCCGATGTACTGATACAGTATCACGGACATAGCGGTCCGGGGCTTTCAATGGCATCCATCCTTGAAGTATGCGAGAACGGCGCCGATATAATAGATGTGGCTATGGAGCCCATGTCATGGGGAAAGGTGCATCCGGACGTTATTTCCGTACAGGCCATGCTGCGCGACAAAGGCTTCCAGGTGCCCGACATCAACATGAAAGCCTATATGAAAGCACGTGCCATGACGCAGGAATTCATAGACGATTTCCTCGGTTACTTTATGGACCCCACCAACAAGCATATGTCGTCCCTGCTCCTGAAGTGCGGGCTTCCGGGCGGTATGATGGGTTCCATGATGGCAGACCTGAAAGGCGTGCACTCCGGCATCAACCTGATACTGAAAAGCAAGAACCAGCCCGAACTCAGCATAGACGACCTGCTGGTAATGCTTTTCGACGAAGTGGAATATGTATGGCCCAAGCTGGGCTATCCGCCTTTGGTGACTCCGTTCAGCCAGTACGTCAAGAACGTGGCGCTGATGAACGTGATGCAACTGGTGAAAGGCGAAGAACGCTGGACGATGATTGACAACCATACGTGGGACATGATTCTGGGCAAGAGCGGACGCCTGCCGGGTAAGCTGGCTCCCGAAATCGTAGAGCTTGCCAAATCCAAAGGTTACGAATTTGTCGACACAGACCCGCAGTCCAACTATCCAGATGCTCTGGATGAATACCGCAAGGAGATGGACGAAAACGGCTGGGAGTATGGCGAGGACGATGAGGAGCTCTTCGAGCTGGCTATGCACGACCGGCAGTACCGTGACTATAAGTCGGGCGTTGCCAAGAAACGTTTCCGCGACGAGCTGGAGCGCGTAAAGGACGCTTCCATGGCAAAGAGCGGATATTCGGAAGAGGAGATAAAGAAGCTGAAACGCGCCAAAGCCGATCCTATCATAGCCCCGTCCAAAGGGCAGGTGCTTTGGGAGGTTTCCGTGGAAGGTCCGTCCTCAGCGCCGTTTATCGGGCGTAAGTATCAGCACGATGAGGTGTTCTGCTATGTCTCTACACCGTGGGGCGAGTACGAAAAGGTAATGACCGGCTTTACGGGCCGTGTTGTGGAGGTATGTGCCCAGCAAGGCGCCAACGTCAATAAGGGAGACGTCATAGCGTATATCCAGCGGAGCGATATCTTTGCATAATGATTGGTAAGGGTGTGTCAAGGCCTATCCGGGGCTTGACACACCTGTTTGTTTCAGGTATTTATTTATCAGTTCTTTCAATATCTCCTGCGTATAGGGCTTTATCAGGAAATCATTGCATCCTGCATCGAGAGCCGCTTGTCTGTCATGTTCGTAGGCATAGGCGGTAAGAGCTATGATGGGTATCCCGGGCGAAAGCTCGCGGATGATTTTCGTTGCGTCCAGTCCGTTGAGGTTGGGCATTTTCATATCCATCAGAATTAGATCCGGATGCAGCTCCTCGAACATGGTTACGGCTTCCATGCCGTCCTTGGCGCGTTCCAGGTGGTATGACTTTCCTAATATTGCTTTGGCAAGGATGTAGTTGCTGTCCGTATCTTCGGCTATCAGGATAGTGGGCTGCCGGGTGTCCCGGGATGCTCCGGTTGTTTGTGTCGCTTGGTGTTCGTGCGTTTCTTCATTAAGGCCGTAAGTATTGTTGCCTGTTTCTGCATTGCCGGGAGTGTTGAAGCTGGTTTCGGATACAGAGTTCTGTTCCTCCGCTGTTTCCCTTTTGTCTTTTGCCAGAGGCAGGGTAAAGGTAAAAGTCGTTCCTTTCCCCACTTCCGAACAGACGGAGATGGTTCCGCCCAATCGTTCGATAATGGTTTTGCAGATAGACAGTCCCAATCCCGTACCTTGCGCAAAGGTATTCACCTTTACAAAGCGTTCAAAGACCTTTGCCAGTTTGTCAGTTTGGATGCCGATGCCGGTGTCGCTGACGTAAAATTCTATTTCGTTTCCTTTGCGGCGGTATCCGTAGCCGACGCTGCCTCTTGTGGTGAATTTGAAGGCATTTCCGATGAGGTTCGATATAACTTGGAAGATGCGGTTCTTGTCGCCTTCAACGGTAATCTCCTCGTCCGAGGCTTCGTAAACAAGCTCCACACCTTCGGGACAGCGGAATTTCAGTGCGTCGTGTATTTCCTTGCAGAGCGGGTGCAGGCGCACCGGGGTGATGGTGAATTCTACGATGCCTGCTTCAATCTTGGAGAGGTCCAGGATTTCGTTTATCAGTTGCAGAAGTCTTTCGTTGTTGGCTTCCACGATGTCGTAGTAGTTTTGCCGCTCTTCGGCATCGGTGCTCTCGGCAATGATTCTGGAAAAGCCTACGATGGCGTTGAGCGGGGTACGTATCTCGTGGCTCATATTGGCAAGGAAAGCCGATTTCAACTGGTCGGAAGTCTCTGCTTTCTCTTTGGCTACGAGCAGTTCCCGTTTCATCCGTTCCATTTCGGTGATGTCCCATTCGATACTCAATAGGATAGGTGGGAAGTCGCTGCTTTCAATACGCATCTTCCGTTTGTCCAGAAAGATGGATTTACCGTTCTGGTCGTGCTCTTCGGTAATCCAGTGCTTTTCGATTCCGGTCCGGGCTATTTCAACATCCTGCTTTCTCTTCTCTTGTGCCAGCTCGAGGGGATAGAAGTCGAAATCGTCTTTGCCCAATGCCTCTTTAAGGGGAATGTTGCGGTTGTACGATTCGCGGTTGCGGTACAGGTATTTAAAGCCGCTTTGGATGTCCTTGACAACGATACCGGCAGGAAGGTTTTCGATGGTCTTGTCCAGAATCTGGCTGAACCGTTTGATTTGCTGCTCGTTCCTGATGCGTTGGGTGATGTCCCGGCTGAATCCCCATAGGATGGCCTCGCCTTTGTCGCTTGTCACCCAATAGGCACTTCCTTCCATAGCCAGCACTTCGGGGTGTTCGGGCAGAGGGTGGTAGAGGATGAAGCCGTTGCGCTTTTCTCCCTTGCTGAGTGACTTGATCAGTCCTTGCCAGGAATTCTCGTCCTGTGCATTTGTGTTTATCCGGTAGATGTTCAGTGTGCTGACGTCGTCCGTCATGCTGATATTGTGATGCTCCCGGAAACGGCGGTTGGCAAAGACGAGCGTACCGTCCTCACGGGCGGCAAATATATCTTCGGTGGAGTTATTGATGGCGTGTGTCAGCAGGGTGATGTCATTGCGCCGTTGCTGGATGTCGGTGATGTTCTGTATGTAGCCTTCCAGAATGCCGGTTCCGTCGGGTAGTATTTCGTGCGAGAAGGTTTTCAGGCGGATATAGAATATCCGTTTCTTGAAACGGATGCGGTAGTCTATGCTGTTTTCCGTATTGCCTTGAAGGTTCTGTGCCAGCCATTTGCCGAATATTTCCCTATCCTCGGGCAGGATGTACATAATGTAGTCCTGGAGCGGAATTTCCTGTTCCTCTTCAGTACACATTACACGGGAGTGTCCGGTGTAGTAGAAGCATTGCCTGCCGGAATTGTATTTCCATCTTCCGATAAGGGCGGCTTTCTGTATTTCGTTGAGTTCGTGGTTTCTTTTTTCCAGTTCCCGTTTGCGCTGGCTGCGTTCGGTGATGTCGCGGTATTGGCAGAGCACCATATCTTCGTAGGGGCGCATGATACATTTAAAGAAGTAGGTCTCGCTGCCGATAGTCAGTTCGTAGTTCCGGGCGGAAACTTCCTTGTATGCAAGTACTTTCTTGAATTCGGGGTAAACCTGCCGGTAGGTAACAGACGGTAGCAGTTGGAGTATGTTCCTGTCCAGTAACTGATTTTCTTTCAAAAACCACAAGTCTGCGTTATGTACTGCGATGTCCACGCAGATGCCGTTTCTGTCCAATAAAATCATGGTGTCCGATGTCAGCTCCAGCAGCTTTTCGGCATTCTCCGCGTTTTTCAGGATGTTTTTCATAGTTCTCTTGTTTTATGCCCTCCGTGCTTTTTCCCATGCGCCGCCGGCCTGCCCCCGCCGTTTGCGCAGGTAGTTGAAACCGCGGACAACATTGATGTTCATGAAAAGAAAATAATAAGGAACAAAGAGTATTTTATTCTTGATATGTTTTGCTGACAGGTAATGCCCCCAGCTCGCCATGAAGTAGAACAGTGTTTGCAGCAGCCAAATGACGGCATAGAGCAGAGGGGTGTTTGACGTAAAAATGAGAATCGTATTGAGGTTGAACAGCAGGAATAACAGTATGGGCGTAAGCGACCATCTCAGTACGCGGTGGGATATGTATTGAAAACAAAACACACCGTAGCGCAGCGGATTGAGCAATGCACGCAGACGCCAGACGGACTGCAAGCCGCCGGCAGCGATACGCACTTTGCGTTTTTCTTCTTCGTGCATGTCTGCCGAACCGTTTTCTACGGCATAGGCATCGGCACAATAAGCGATGGTATATCCGCGCATCACAATGCGCAGGGAGAGGGTGAAGTCGTCCAGCAGTGTGTCGGCAGGCATCTCCTCGAACAGCTCGCGACGAATAGCAAACAACTCTCCGGCTGCCCCTACGGCAGAGTAGAGGCGGGAGTCGAGCTTCTTGAGGGCGGACTCGTATTTCCAGTAAAGACCTTCGCCGCCGGATGCAGCGTTGTCTTTGTCCTGTACGGCGATGCGCTTTTCTCCGGCCACACAGCCTACTTTGGGATTGGCGAATGCACGTACAATCTCGCGCAATGCCTCACGGTTGAGGTGTGTATTGGCATCGGTGAATACCACAAGCGGGGTGGTGACAGACCGGATGCCGCGGTTCAGTGCGGCGGTCTTTCCTTCTCTTTGGGGCTGATAAAGCACGGTGGCTTGCGGCCAGTGCGAGAGACGTTCGTTGGTGCAGTCGTTGCTGCCGTCCGTTATCCAGAGTATGTGCAGTTTGTCTGCCGGATAGTCCAGGAAAAGGCAGTTGCGCATCTTGTCGTCTACGACATCTTCTTCATTATAGGCAGTAATGAATAGTGTCAGTTCGGGAAGCATGCAGTCTGCCGGCAGGGGCGGGGGAGGTGTTTGACGAAAACATTCCTTTAATCTGACCAGGACATAAAGGAGCATTCCATAGCCTATATATGTATAGAATATAACGAGTAAACTTATCCAAAAGACAGTTTCGCAAATTTTCATCCGTATCAGATTCTTATATTTCTATTTCGGGAGCAGGGGGATTAATGCCCAAAAATATGGATAATCTTTTGGCGGTGCAAGAAAAAGGAAGAATTTATTAATGATTGGCAGGTAAATGGTAGATGATTGCTGACGGGCAGGCTGTCTTATTATGCCGCATGGCGCTAACGGCTGCCCGTCAGTTATTTAAAATGCTTCCGTCATATTGAAATAGAACAGCGTCTGGTCGTTTACGGTATTTTTGCCTAAGTCCAGACGCACGTTCATACGGGGTTGGACTTCGATGCGCAGACCTACGCCGTAGTTGGGCAGTACGCCTTCAATCTTGCCCATGGTGGGACCCATGAAACCGCATCCGGTCCACGCCACGAAACCGATGTGATGCAGCAGGCGTTTTATCCAGTTGCTGCGGTCGGTGTTTATCATCTGGCGGTATTCGGCCATGACAACGTGCGAGGATTTGTCGCGATACTGCCCCATGTAGTAGCCGCGCAGGTCGAAAGGAGTTCCGGTCAGGGAGTATTGGGTGAGGGGGACGTTGCCGAATACGTTCTTGCTTTGCGCGGTCCAGGCGAATACCTTGCGGTGGCCTACGGACTTGTACTGGCGGTAGTCCAGTTCCAGACGGTAGAAGTTGTTGTCACTGCCGAAAGCCTTGCTGTACATCATGCCCCGGAAATCCAGGTATATACCCTTGTAGGCGTTGGCGGGAATGTCGCGGCTGTCGTAAGTGAGGAGGAAGCCGAGACCGACGTTGAAGTTCTTGTAGCCGTTGGCCGTACCGCCGGCTGCCACGTAGTCGGGCTCTTCGATGAGATGCTTGGCAGGGTCGGTTATCTTGTCGTAGTTGATGTCTACCTGCGGGCCGGCAAAGACGTTGCTTTCTCCCAGGCGGAACAGGAACCACGGGTTGATTTGTATGCCGCTGTAACGGTATTTGCTGGTACTGTCGCTTCGGACGTAATCTTTGTTCGTGCCGTAACCGATACCGTAGAAGTTGTCTTCCGTATTCTTGTAGACAAACTTTCCGAAGATGCGGAAGCGGTCGCCTTTAAAGAAGAGCTGCGGCTTTACCATCAGGTTGACGCCGCCTTTGAACATATAGGCTATGGACATGGGCAGCACCGAACGCAACTGTGTGGTGTCGCTTGGATTCATACGGAAAGTCATCAGCGCGCTTCCGCCTATCAGTGCGCCGAAATCGGGCGTATAACTGGGGCCGCCCAATATGTTATAATGGAAATTTCTGCGGGCTACCCTTTGTTTGCGCAATTCCTTTTTGGTCAGTGCGGGAGTGGTGTCGTTGGTAGCTGTAACGGTCTGCTCTTGTGCTGAAACAGTCGTCAGTATCAGTATCAGAGTAAATATACTCAATATGTATTTTCTCATATCGTACGAATATGGCTGCAAAGAAAACTATTTTATTTGAATTGGTTTTGAATAGAATAGATAATAAATCTAAAGAGGGCACTAAAATTATCAAAAAAGACATTACATTTGCTTTGTCAAGGCTTTTAGATGGGGAATGCAAAGTTCTTAGACATAAGAGAATACTCTGTATGCTTTGTCTGCTTTGTGGTGAAAGTATCTGTTTATCATCTTGTTTAATATCGAACATACATAACAAATAATGAAATGAACAAACGTATTTTATCTGTAATTGTTTTCGGCGCCGCACTGCTTTCGGCGCAGGCGCAGGATGGCAAGGGCGGGATAAGCCCTGCCATGCTCGGCCAGATTCAACAGAGTTATCAAGGTACGCCTTTCGACAAGGCGTTGCGCAATGCCATCGGCAACAACGACATCCGCAAGCTGGCGCTCAACCAGGAGAATATGCAGGATATGGATACCCATTTTTCTATCAAGGTGGATTCCAAAGGCATCACCGACCAGAAGTCTTCCGGCCGTTGCTGGCTGTTCACCGGGCTGAACGTAATGCGTGCCAAGGCCCTTGCACGTTATGGCTTCCCGGCTTTCGAGTTCTCGGAGATATATCCTTTCTTCTGGGACCAGTTGGAGAAATCCAATCTCTTCCTGCAAGGCATCATCGACACTGCCGACAAACCGCTGGACGACAAGACGGTGGAATGGCTGCTGAAACATCCGTTGAGCGATGGCGGCACATTCACCGGAGTGGCGGACATCGTTTCCAAATACGGTCTTGTGCCCAAATCTGCCATGCCGGAGACGAACAGCAGCGAGAATACCGCCCGTATGGCTAATCTCATCTCTTTGAAACTGAAAGAGTACGCCCTCCAGCTCCGCAACCTTGCTGCCGAAGGCGCCAAGCCTGCCGCTCTGGAGAAAGAGAAAACCGCCATGTTGGGCACTGTCTATCGCATGCTGGTGCTGAACCTGGGTGTTCCGCCTACGGAATTCGACTATGTGCGTACCGATGCCCAAGGCAATCCGGTGGAGACGGAGCACCATACCCCGATGTCTTTCCTTGAGAAATACGGTGACAAACAACTGCTCACCAACTACGTGATGCTGATGAACGACCCCAGCCGCGAGTATTACAAATGCTATGAGATTGACTACGACCGCCACCGCTACGACGGAAAGAACTGGACGTACGTAAACCTGCCCGTAGAGGATATCAAGCAAATGGCTATCGCTTCATTGAAAGACAGTACCATGATGTATTTCTCCTGCGACGTCGGTAAGTTCCTGAATTCGGAACGCGGCTTGCTCGATGTGAAAAACTATGACTATGAATCGCTCATGGGCACTACCTTCGGAATGGACAAGAAACAACGCATCCAAACCTTCTCCAGCGGCTCTTCCCATGCCATGACACTGATGGCGGTAGACCTGGACAAAGACGGAAAACCCGTCAAATGGATGGTCGAAAACAGTTGGGGCGCTGACAGCGGCTACAAAGGCCACCTCATCATGACGGACGAATGGTTCGACGAATACATGTTCCGCCTGGTAGTGGAAACCAAATACGTCCCTGCTAAGATAATGGAACTCTTCAAACAAAAGCCCGTCCGCCTGCCGGCATGGGACCCGATGTTTGCAAACGATTAGCGGTTAGTGGTTAGCGATTAGTGGTTAGTGATTAGTGATTAGTAGGCTGCGCTATAATTCCGCAGGGTATCCATCACTAACCGCTCATCGTTCATCACTACCCGCTAACCACTAACTACTCTCCTCGTGTTCGTTAACGAAAGGAATTACGGAAATTTCTCCGTAATTCCTTTCTTTTTTGCTCTTTATTCACATTCTTTTTTGCTACTTTTGCGGGCAAATTAATGAAACCATTATTTTATATAAACGCATGGCAAATGTAATTAAGTTACGCAAAGGCCTTGACATCAACCTGAAAGGCAAAGCTGCCGAAGAGTTTATGTCTGTGAAAGAGCCGGGATTCTACTCGTTAGTTCCCGATGATTTTACGGGTATCACTCCGAAAGTGGTGGTGAAGGAACAGGAGTATGTGATGGCCGGGGGACCCTTGTTTATCGACAAGAATCATCCTGAATTGAAATTTGTTTCGCCCGTAAGCGGCGTAGTGACGAGCGTGGAACGCGGTGCACGTCGTAAGGTGCTGAACATCGTGGTAGAGGCTGCCGCTGAGCAGGACTACGAGGAGTTCGGCAAGATGGACCCGTCCAAGATGAGCGCACAGGAAGTGAAGGACGCATTGCTGCAAGCCGGTATGTTCGCCTTTATCCGTCAACGTCCGTACGACGTAATCGCCGACCCGACGGTGACGCCGAAAGCAATCTTCATCTCCGCTTTCGACAGCAACCCGCTGGCTCCCGACTTCGAGTTCGTCCTGAAGGGCGAGGAAGCAAACTTCCAGACAGGACTTGACGCTTTGTCCCGCATGGCAAAGACCTATCTGAGTATCAGTGTAAAACAAAAAGCAGCCGCACTCGTGCAGGCAAAGAACGTTACCCTTACCGCATTTGACGGGCCTAATCCGGCAGGTAACGTAGGTGTACAAATCAACCACATCTCTCCCATAGTGAAAGGAGAGACGGTATGGACCATCGGCGCGGAAGCCGTAATCTTTATCGGCCGTTTGATGAACACCGGTCGCGTAGACCTCACCCGCACCGTAGCCGTAACAGGCAGTGAAGTGCTGAAACCCGCATACTGCAAGTTGCGTGTAGGCGCATTGCTCACCAATGTTTTCAAAGGCAATGTAACCACCGATAAAGACCTGCGCTACATCAGCGGTAATGTGCTGACGGGTAAGAAAGTTGCCCCCAACGGTTTCCTCGGCGCTTTCGACAGCCAGCTCTCCGTAATCCCCGAAGGAGATGAAATCCACGAAATGCTGGGTTGGATTATGCCGCGTTTCAATCAGTTCAGTGTCAACCGCTCTTATTTCAGTTGGCTGATGGGTAAGAAAGAATATGTAATCGACGCCCGTATCAAGGGTGGCGAACGCCATATGATTATGTCCAACGAATACGACCGCGTGTTCCCCATGGACATCTACCCCGAATATCTGCTGAAAGCCATCATCGCGGGAGACATCGACCGCATGGAAGCTCTGGGTATCTACGAAGTAGCTCCCGAAGACTTTGCGCTCTGCGAATTCGTATGCTCTTCCAAAGTGGAAGTCCAGCGTATCGTTCGTGCCGGTCTCGACATGCTCCGTGCCGAAATGGCTTAGGAAATTAAGAATTAAGAATTAAAAATTAAAAAATGACGGTTGAAACATTGCGATATAACCTGCCAAGTGTATACGGCGCAGCCTATTTCTCAATTTTCAATTCTCAATTATCAATTTAATAAATGAAAGCGTTAAGAAATTATCTCGACAAGATAAAGCCGAACTTTGAAGAGGGCGGCAAATTCCACGCATTTCGTTCGGTGTTCGACGGCTTCGAGACATTCCTGTTCGTGCCCAACACCACTGCGAAATCGGGAACGCATATTCACGACTCTATCGACAGCAAACGCATCATGTCGATGGTGGTTATTGCGTTGATGCCGGCGCTGCTGTTCGGTATGTATAACGTAGGTTACCAGCATTTCCACGCCACCGGTGCTGCCGGCGGTTTCTGGGAAATGTTCGCTTACGGTTTCCTGGCTGTATTGCCTAAAATCATTGTATCTTATGTAGTGGGTCTGGGCATCGAGTTTGTTGTGGCCCAGTGGAAGAAGGAAGAAATTCAGGAAGGTTTCCTGGTTTCGGGTATCTTGATTCCGATGATTGTGCCGGTAGACTGTCCGCTGTGGATTCTGGCGGTGGCTACTGCATTCTCTGTAATTTTTGCTAAGGAAGTATTCGGTGGTACGGGTATGAACGTGTTCAACGTAGCTTTGATTACCCGTGCATTCTTATTCTTTGCTTATCCTACGAAGATGTCCGGTGATGCCGTTTGGGTATCGGGCGACAGCATCTTCGGTTTGGGACAGACGGTAGACGGGCTCACCGTTGCCACTCCGCTGGGAGCAGCCGCTACTGCGGGCGCTTATCCGGAGTTCTCGTGGGATATGGTGACCGGCCTTATTCCGGGCTCCATCGGTGAAACCAGCGTCATTGCCATCGCCCTCGGCGCCATCCTGCTGCTGTGGACGGGCATCGCAAGCTGGAAAACGATGTTCTCCGTGTTCGTGGGCGGTGCATTCATGGGCTGGGTGTTCAACACCATCGGTCCGGACACTGCAATGGCCAACATGCCGTGGTACGAACATCTCGTGCTGGGCGGTTTCTGCTTCGGCGCCGTGTTCATGGCTACCGACCCCGTTACATCGGCACGTACGTAAACA
>ERZ780025.499-NODE-499-length-15244-cov-2.043255_pt1 | contig 15244 bp, 9 predicted proteins | sample MGYA00511862_ERZ780025 | MGnify/ENA primary metagenome ERZ780025 (study PRJEB29588, sample SAMEA2156186) | human gut metagenome | biome: human gut; feature: human-associated habitat; material: faeces | place: Denmark | collected 2008/2010 ...
CGGCTGCCGCAGGTCAGTTCCTTTTCTGCTGCAAAAATTTTCCGTAATCCCTCTGCAAGCTTTAACAGTGCCTGGTTTTCTCCGGGAGCACTTGCATGTCCGCCGGTTCCCTCCGCACTTATTTTTATTTTGCAGACTGCCTTTTCCCCGACCGTCAGCATCATATAGTTTTTCCCATTAATATGTAACGGGAAGCCACCGCCTTCGTTAATCACCATCGCATTTTGAAACAGGTTTGGTCTTTCCTGTCTGACATATTCCATGCCAAAACTGCTCCCTGCTTCTTCATCGATAGTAGCCAGAAAATACACATCCCTGTTCAGATGGTTTTCCTGTTTTTTGAGATTCAGGAACGCATACAGCTCCATCATCGTCAGCTGCTTGGTATCCAGCGTTCCTCTTCCGAAAATTCGCCCGTCTGCTTTCTGGGCTCCGAACACCGGATGTGTCCATTCCTCCTGTATGCCAGGTACGACATCTATATGGGAAATCAGCACAACCGGCTCTTTTTCAGCCCTCGGTGCATGAATTGCTGCAAGAAGGTTTGGTCGATGCAAGTCTTTTGCAATCCGCTCCGTTTTTATTCCGTTTTCCTGCAAAATATGTTCCAGAAACGCACAGGCCTTTTCTTCTCCATCTGCACCGCTCCCGGTTACAGACGGGATTCGGAGCAGTTCCATAAATGCCTTCTTATTATCCTCCAGATTCATAGGCTGCTCCTGTTATGCTTCCTCACCGGTACGGTAAGGAATTTCAATCAATGCTGTCTGCCGTTTGCTGATCAGAACACAACCATCCTCCGTCAGGAGCACATTATCTTCAATAATTGCGCTGCGCTTATCGCGGTCCTGCAAAACAGTCGGCTCCAGCGCATAAATTTCATTTTTACGGAGAATTCCGGAAGCAGAATATCTCTTTTTGGGTCCAAGTGTCGTACCGCCATCATGCACCTCCAGTCCTACCTGATGTCCGGTCGCATGCGGGAACGGAGGAAAACCACTGTCAATGATCGACTGTCTGCCAATTGCATCCACTTCATAGCCTCTCATGCCGGGTTTAATCTTTGCCATAACCGCTCCTACTGCATTGATAGCCGCATTTGCACAATCAACCGCATCCTTGGGAGCATGCTCTTCGCCTGGTTTCAGGAAATACATGGTACGTGCAATATCCGATGTATAACCGTTATAACGAATGGAAAAATCGATCACCAGCATATCTCCGGCTTCGATTTTGTTGATGTCGTTAGGGTCTCTGTGGGACATTCCTCCCTTCGGATTCAATACCAGAGGATATTCCGGCGGATTTCCAAATGCAGTCACAACGTTTCGCTTTGCACATTCCTCCATCATCATCTTTGCTACACCAACCTCTGTCAGACCAACATGAATCCGCTTAAAAAGTGCATCGTAAATATCTGTTGTAATACGGCTGCATTCTTTCATAATCTCGATTTCGCTCGGTGTCTTTACCGCTCTTAACTCCTCCAGCATAGAGTAGCTGCAGCATTTCACTTTCGCCATTGTTTCTGCACCGATCGCTTTTTCCAGTTTTTTGAACAAACCAACTGTCAATCCATCACATCTGGTATCGATCGTAGAATCATTGACTGCAAGACGTTTTACCTGATATTGATCGAATTTTTCTTTGAATACTTTTTCAAACCCGTCACCGGATACTTCAATTACTTCTGTATACAGCCCGGATTCTTCATATGCTTTGGTATCCGCAGCGGTTGCAATCGCAATTCTGTCCCCGCTTTTCGTCAGCAAAAACATCACTTCATTTTTACTGTCCGTATTGAACATCAGTTCCAGTGCAGTATCTGTTTTCAGCCGCGCGTAAAATACCCACATATCGATATTATTATCCTGCAGCATTTCTGCAGCGCGCTGCATTTTTTCTCTTGCTACTTCGTTTCTGTTAATCATGTTTACCTCCCGCTCTGCCGTATGAACCGGCAATCTCTCGTGCATTTTTTCGGCAATTGCCGTTTTTCTTTATATTCCGCTCTGTGCTGCCCGGCAGACTGCAAGCGTCAATACTTTACTTCCAAACACGACCGAATCCCTGTGGATTCTTTCATTTATGCCATGAACCATTGTTACAGCACTGTCAAACGTCATATCCCAGGCATAAACCGGGCTGTATCCGTATACTTTTGTATCCAGGTCTGCCAGGAAACGTCCATCACTGGAGCCCATCGACACAAACGGAAGAATTTCCGCTTCTTCTTTTGTTTTTCCCAGAATCTCCAGCGTTGCTTCTTCCAGAATTTTTAACATTTCTCCATCCGGGCTGCTTTCATACCCCTGGCTGAGAGAAACAATTCTGTAACTGCAGTCCCATTTTTCTGCAAGATTTTTTAAAACTTCCTCCAGATATTTCTGCCCGAAACCAGGGAGAAGTCTCACATCGCAAACCAGTGTCACTTCATTTACATTTTTCCCTGTAATCATCGTTACCGTCATGGAATTTTGTTTCATGGCTGTCAGTATTTTCTGCATCATGGGAGACAGCTGTACTCCTGCCAGCTTTTGTTCAAACTGCTTTACTGTATCCAGAACTCTCCCGTCAAGCTTCTGCTTTCCGATGTCCTCAGCAAGCCCCATCGCCCGCTCCATACCATCTTCGCTGGTAAAAAATGCACCTTTCGCGTTTTTTGCTTTCACGGTAAATTCCACTGTACCGCAGGATTTCTGTCCGGATTCGCAAAGGTAAAATTCCCTTTTTCCTCCAACTACCGGGAATCCGCCGCCCTCGCTGATCACATCGCTGCCCCGAAAGAGCTCGCGGCCTGTTTTTGTCGTTTCACCAACTGTAATCTCATGATCCAGAAACCGCTGGAGCCCATATGCACTTCCACTTTCTTCGTCCGAGGTTGCCAGAAAATATACATCCCGCTTTAACGGAATTTCTTTCTCCTTTAACGCCAGAAACGCTGTCAGCTCCATTGCTGTCAGCTGTTTTGTATCCACCGTACCCCGTCCATAAATATAGCCATCTACCTCCTGTGCTTCAAACGGAGGAAATTTCCACTGACTTGCCTGCGCGGCAACCACGTCGGTATGACTCATCAGGATCAACGGTGCCTCTTCTGCCTGATCTGCCAGCTGCCATGCCAGCAGATTTCCGCGTCCCTTTGCACTTTTCTGATACACATAAGGAATCCTGTGCTCCTGCAAAATACGTTCCAGATACAGGAGAAGCTTTTCTTCTTCCCCCGGCGGGTTTGTCGTATTGATCCTGACCAGATCCTTTAACAAAGCAACTGGTTCTATCATTTTTTCGTTCCTTTCTTTTCCTGTATCAAACAACTGTCCATTTATACTTCAGGGGTCTCGGACAGTAAGCCCGAAACCCCTGACCTGTTAAAAGTCTGTCATTTCTTTTATTCTGCAATATCCCACTTTTCAATCTGGAAGGTAATACCGCGGTAATCACATACAAAGTTCTGTACTTTGTCACTTACGCCTGCGATACCAGCCTTGTTATACAGCGGAATCCACGGAAGATCCTTGGAGATCAAATCTGCGATTTTGTGGAAGCATTCCGCTCTCTCATCAGGATCTGTCAGCAGCAGCTGATCTTTAAACAGCTGATCCACCTCCGGATTGCTGTAATGAATAAAATTCCAGGAACCAGCGCCGGTAGAAGTGGAAAAGTACTCATTATATTCATTCGGATCTGCTTCAACGCCAAAGCCCAATGTATAGCACTGGAAAGAATCTCCGGTTGTCTCTTCTGTTGCTTCACCAGGAAGCAGCTTTGTATATGCCAGTGTTGCAAAATCCTGTTCAATTACTTCCATCTCAACACCGATCGCCTTCCACTGCTGCTGGATCAAAGCAGCAACTGCTTTACCATCTGTACTGGTGGACATATCATAGGTCAGATGTAAGGTCTTTCCGTCTTTTTCATAATAACCGGTTGCATCATTCATGGTATATCCTGCTTCCTCCAACAGCTCTTTGGATTTTGCAGGATCATAATCATAAACCGTTACATTATCGCTGTGAGACCAGTGGTTGCTCGGAAATACATCATCACAGACATATGCATTGCCGTCACCATAAACTGTATTAATGATTGCCTGCTTATCAATGCCATATGCCAGTGCCTGACGAACACGCAGATCACTTAAGCTTTCTGTCAGCTGGTTTAATCCAATATAAGTAACCGTCAGCTGCTCGTATTTGTAATCGGATACACCATCCATCGCTTCTACATTTTCTACCTCTGCAGAAGGAAGATTGTACAACACATCGATTTCACCGTTCAGAAGCGCTGCAGTCAATGTTGTGTCATCACCGAACTGCACGGTTACATTCTGAATAGAAGGCTTTGTGCCATAATAGTCGTCATTCCGTTCCAGTGTGATGTACTGACCAGATTTCCATTCTACAAATTTGTACTTACCTGTACCAATCGGAGCGCGATTGAAGTCATCATTGCCCCATTCTCCGGGATCCTCTCCTTCCAGAATATGCTTGGGAAGAATACAGGTATACATATTAGAAAGAAATGCCGCATTTGCAGACTCCAGTGTAATCTCTACCGTATAGTCATCTACTTTTTTGATACCGGAAACACTGTCTGCATTACCTGCCTGATAATCAGCAGCACCTGCAATCGACATAACACGTCCGTCTGCGCCGCCGTTATAATTCGGATCAGCCAGAGACGTCAGAGTAAATACCACATCGTCTGCAGTAAAGTCTTCTCCGTCATGCCACTTTACGCCTTCCTTTAAATGGAACGTATAAACTGTTCCATCATCGGAAATATCCCAGCTGTCTGCCAGATCACCTTCATAATTCAATTCTTCATTCGGAACAACCAAGTAGCTGAAAATCATGTTCTGAACATTGCTATCGGGTGTTCTGGGCTGAATCAGCGGATTCAAATTTGCTACCTCAGAAGACTGACCGATTACTACACTGGTATCAGTTGCTACTGTTCCATCTGCGGCAGTGCTTTCCGTGGCTTCTGCTGCTCCCGCGCTGTCTGTGCTATTGCTGCTCCCGCATGCTGTTCCAAATACCATCATGCCTGCAAGCAATAATGCAAGGGGCTTGGACATTTTTTTCATAATGTTTCCTCCTTTGTCGATTTATCACTTTTACTCATTAAAGTGCCGGCTTATAAAAAAAGCAGAATCCTATTCTCTGATCCTGCTCCTTTGCACTTCACAGTGTCATAATATCACGCACCTATTTGAGTGTCAATATTTTTTTGAAATATTCAAATATTTTAGTTATTCAAATATTAAAATTCTATCAAAACCATATGTTTTTATTCCAGTTCTCATCCACACAAACTTTATTATAAGTTTTTCGTTTTTTCTAAATTTTCCAGTTGACTTTTTCAGAAAAATTCGTTATGATAATAAGGCTTGATGAAGCAATCGAAGCGTGGCTCAGTTTGGTAGAGCGCTGCGTTCGGGACGCAGAGGTCGCGTGTTCAAATCACGTCGCTTCGACTTTTAAAGACTGTTGAAATTTCAACAGTCTTTTTTGCTACAAAAATCACATAAAGCGCCCATAAGCGCCGTAAAACACCAAACCGATGGAGGATTTTATGGAACAGGATATGACCCAGGGCAAACCGTTGTCCATCATACTCAAATTTACCCTGCCGCTGTTAGTCGGCAATATTTTCCAGCAGTTTTACAACATGGCCGATACGATCATCGTCGGCCGCTTCGTCGGCGCGAACGCTCTGGCTGCCGTGGGCTCCACCGGCACAGTCATGTTTCTGATCATCGGTTTTGCACAGGGCATTACCGCCGGATTTACGATCCTGACCTCACAGCGTTATGGAGCAAAGAATGAAAAAGCCGTCCGCGCCAGCGTGGCAAACGGTATCCTGCTCTCTGTTCTTGTCGCAATCCTTATAACCGTGGTCGGTCTGAGCACCATGAAGCCTCTGCTTCTCCTTATGAATACACCGGAGGATATTTTTGCCGATGCATATACCTACAGTATGTTGATCTGCAGCGGAGTCGTTGCCTGTATTTTTTATAACCTGTTTTCCTCACTTCTGCGGGCCATCGGCAACAGTAAGGTTCCGTTGTTTTTCCTTGTATTTTCCGCCTGTCTGAATGTGGTGCTCGATCTGCTCCTGATCCTCTGCTTCCATATGGGTGTGGCAGGTGCTGCAATTGCAACCAATATTTCACAGGGCGTTTCTGCGGTACTGTGTCTGATCTATATTTATAAGAACGTTCCCGTGCTTTGCCCGGAGCGCACCCAGTGGCGACTTTCCGCATCAGACACGGCATATCAGATGAGAATGGGCATTCCAATGGCACTGCAGTTTTCCATTACTGCATCCGGAGCAATGGTGATGCAGGCTGCCATCAATCTGTTCGGCTCTGTAGCAGTCGCTGCCTTTACTGCTGCCAGCAAGGTGCAGAGCCTCGTAACACAGGGCATGATGTCGATGGGACAGACAATGGCAAGCTACGGCGGTCAGAACTACGGCAAGGGCGATTATCACCGTCTGGAAAAGGGCGTCCGTTCCGCTCTCCTGATCAGCGTCATCTACTCGCTGCTCGCTGCAGCTGCCGTCGGTCTGTTCCTGCGCCCGCTGCTTTCCCTGTTCTTCTCCGGAGACATCGATATAGCTTCCCTGATGCCCTGGGCAAAAACCTATATCTATATGTGTGCGGTCTTTTATATTCCGCTTTCCACGATTTTTATTTTCCGAAACATCATGCAGGGCTGCGGCTACAGCTTCCTGCCGATGATGGGCGGCGTAGTCGAGCTGTTTGCCCGCATGATCACAGCACTGATCGCCATGAAGCTTGTAAGCTTTCCCCTCGCCTGCTTCTGCGATCCTGCTGCATGGGTCGGTGCGGCGCTCTTTACCGGATTTTCCTGGTTATCCGTCAAGAAAAAGCTCCGTGCTTCCCTGCTGCCGGAGGATACCAGTTCTTCCAGCGAAGCAAAATGATACCCCATTTCCTCCCACTTTGTTAAAACCTCATCCAGAATTTCTCCGTTCGTCCGGGACGTATTGTGCAGCAGTACAATCGCTCCCGGATGAACTCTTTTTAACAGCTTTGACATCGCCTCTTCGCGGGTCGGCTGGTTATCGACATTCCAGTCCACATAGGCAAGGCTCCAGAAAAATGTATTGTATCCGAGTTCTTTTGCCATCTTTAGATTTTCCGTGCTGTATTTTCCCTGTGGCGGACGGTAATATTTGATCATTTCTTTTCCCGTGATCGACTGGTATAACGATGCGACATCATCGATTTCCTTTTGGAATGAAGCCAGCTCCGATATGGATGACATATCCGGGTGATGATAAGTATGATTGCCAACGGCATGCCCCTCTTCCGTCATGCGCTTTACGATATCCGGCGCTGACTCAAGGAAATGTCCCACGACAAAAAAGGTCGCTTTTGCATTGTGTTTCTTTAATGCATCCAGGATCGGTTCTGTATTTCCATTTTCATACCCGCAGTCAAAGGTCAGATAAATCGTCTTTTTATTTTTATCGCCCACATACCATGCGTTGTATTTTTTTAATTCATCCGCTGTCACATTGCCGGTCGGCTGGGTTCCCTCCGCTCCAAAGCCCAGTCCCCAGTTATCTGCCTGATTCTGGACAGACACTGTCTCCTCTGTTTTTTTCATCTGCTGTTTCTGCAGCGAACCTGCGCCCCAGCCTAAAAAGAACATAAAAACAAACAGTGCCGTCACTTTTAAAATTTTCTTTTTGTTATGGTTCATGTTTTTCCCTTCCATCCCGATTATTGATATTGCATAACATCTACGCATCGCAATCATGCATGAATGCTATACTTTACAATATTTCTTTTTGTATTCTATGTGGGAAGGCGCATGTACCATGCCCGGAAATATTGATCCGGAAAATCTGTTACAAAAAAAGTACCGTATACTGACATTTTTCTTTTTTGTCATATACAGTACTTTTTCTTTTCTATCTATTTATCTGTATTCATTTAAAACTTTCCGCCCAGATTCTCTTCTCCGTACTTACTCATAGCGCAATGCATCGATGACTTCCATCTTTGAAGCCTTATTTGCCGGGTAATATCCGAAAAATACACCGGTCAGCATAGAGAAGAACAGTGATAACAGAATTGCTGTTGCAGATGGATGTACCGACATGATAATGTAATTTGCATATTGAGAGTACATATTCTGAATGACAAATCCTGCCACTTTTCCAAGCAGTGCCCCGATTCCTATACCAATCAGTATACCGATGATACCTCCGATCAGACAAAGCATGATCGCCTCTATGACAAACTGCATACGGATGGTACGTCTTTTGGCACCAAGCGCCATACGGACACCGATCTCTCTTGTACGCTCCGTGATGGACACCAGCATGATATTCATAACGCCGACACCACCCACGATCAGTGAAATCGCTGCAATACCGGAAACCGCGATCGTGATCACGTTGAGTACCGTATTGATCATGCCAAGATCAGATGCCATATTGTATGCACTGACGTGGAAATTTTTGTTGTTTGCATACATCTCATCAAAATAAGATAAAACATCCGTTGTTGCCTGATTGACATCTGCAAGAGGATCGATCATAAGATTAAAATAATCATAACCAGTCCTGTCAGTCCCCTGCAGTTTAAAACAGGTCTGAAGAGGGATCATCAATTCTGTTACACGGTCTTTTTCCGGTATGGACGTGTCCACTTTTCCAAATAATGCTTGGTTATATACATAAACGCCAACTACAACAAAATCAAAAATTCCGCCATCCGATGTTGCAACAGAAAGTGTTTCACCGATCGGATCTTTACCTGCAAAATATCTCTCTGCCATCGTATCTGCAATCAGGCATACTCTCTTTTTCCCCTGATTATCTGCCTTTGTCAGATTTCTTCCGGCATGCATTTCCAGTTTCATATACTCTAAATATTCCGGTGTGATACCATCAATATTGACATTTGCATAATTCTTGGAATCAGCATCATCTTTAATGGTTCCTGAACCAAGATAGTTCTGTGCTGCAACACCTGTTACCTCATCCGGATATTTTTCAATCAATCCATCGATCATATCCTGTGTGACATAATCACTGTCTGTCATCTCCGGCTGTTCCCAGGTAGCCCAGTCCTCATCATTTTCCGGATAACGTGCTTCCACATACGCCTGTACCATATTTCCGCCAAGGGAATTCATGGTTGCCGTCAGTGTACTCTGTATGGAACCACCGATCGTTGTGATAATGATCACTGAGCTGATACCGATGATGATTCCGAGCATTGTTAACAGGGAACGCATCTTATTGCTGGAAATACTCGTGACCGCCTCTTTGATATTTTATCGCGAGTAATTCCCCTCTCCCGCCTCTTTGATATTTTCCCAAAACATTAATGCTCACCTCCATTATCTGCCACGATCTGTCCATCTAACAGAGTAACGATACGCTCTGTCTCCTGCGCAAGTTCCTGGGAGTGTGTGATCAGAACAATTGTTTTTCCCTGCTCCTCATGAAGCTTATGGAATAAGTCCATGACCATATGACCTGTCTTAGAATCAAGTGCTCCGGTCGGCTCATCCGCAAGAATGATCGCCGGATCATTGATCATGGCACGGGCGATCGCAACACGCTGTTTCTGACCACCGGAAAGTTCGTTTGGTCTGTGATCCGCACGGTCTTCCATTCCTACCATTTTGAGCATTTCCATGGCATGTTCTTTTCCGTTTTTGGAATGTTCCTCTCCATATAGTAATGGAACCATAACATTTTTTAATGCATTGGCTCTCGGAAGGAGATTAAAGTTCTGAAATACAAAACCAATCCTGCGGTTTCTGATCGCACTCCGTACTTCATCCGACATTCCATTGACATCCTGTCCCTCCAGATAATAATTTCCCTGTGTCTGGCGGTCGAGGACTCCTATAATATTCATAAGTGTACTCTTACCGGAACCGGATTCACCGACGATGGAAACAAATTCCCCTTTATTTACGGTAAGGTTGATTCCATGTAAAATTTCAAGTTCATTTGGTTTTCCCAAATAATATGTCTTAACGATATTTTCCATTCGGATTACTGGTTCACTCACTACTCATTTCCCTCCACGCTGGTGCTCATACCTTCTGCATCTGAGGTTTCATCTGTAGATGCGCCTGTTCCCATATCCTGCTCGGAATACATCTGTTCCGGTGTAAACTGCTGTCCTTCTGTCACCGTTCCGGAGTAATCATAAATTAATTTATCTCCTTCTGCCAGATCTCCACCGGTTACTTCCGTATAGTAATCTACTTCTTCACCAACTGTGATATTCTTCTTCACCGCTGTAGCAGAACCGTCTGCATTTGCCTCTGCAACAAGTACGTATGTATTTCCGTCATCATCCGTCTTGACAAGATCATAAGGAATCGCTAATACTTCACCTTTTTCCTTGATCATGACTTTTGCTTTTACTTCCATACCGACAAGTAATTCTTTGTTATCTAAAGATATCTCTACGGAATATCCTCCGGATGTTGTCTGTCCGTCAGATCCCGTGGACTGTCCTTTGACACGTACCACTCTGGTCACAGTTCCATTAATGGTCTCATCTCCCATGGCATCCGCTGTTACAGTTGCTTTCATTCCCTCTTCAATCTTTAAAATATCGGCTTCTTCCACAGTTGCAACCATTTTTAAAGAACTGGTATCCTCAATTGTTACAAGTGCTGTTTTAGAATCTGCATTGACATCGCCGACAGAAACATTGACCGCCGTCACAACCCCGCCGCAAGGTGCTGTGATGTTACAATCTGCTAACTGTTCTTTTAAATCTGTCAGTTTATCTTTGGATGTCGAATCTGTTGTTTTATATTTGTCCAGTTCTACGGCAAGCTGTGCGTCCGCAATCGCACGGTTTGTAGTCTCAAGAACTTTCTGGTAATCTTCCTCAGCAGTAGTAACTGCTTTCTGTGCAGCTAACAAAGACTGAAATTCTGCATCCGATTTATCTTCACTCTTATCCCACATAATACTCTGTGCGTTATAAGCATCCTTTGCATCATCAATTGCTTTCTGTGCAGCTGCTAGCTGTGTCTGCTGATCTTCTTTTGCACGACTGACTGTTTCTGCTGTCTGCTGTGAATTAATACTGTCTGTCGCATTTGTATCAGACATATTTTTTTCGAGATCCGCAATCTGATCCTGAATCGTAGAGGAATCTAATGTACATAATACATCTCCCTCTTTTACAATATCTCCGACCTGAACATTAACTGCTGTGATTTCTGCTAACGCTTTTGAAGTTGCATTATTCTTCGTGATACCCGATACAGTACCTTTTAATGAAATCGTATCAGATAAATCTCTCTTCTGTACCGGCTCCACCTCTACTGTATTGACTGCTGTTGCTACCTGGCTTGTCATTTTCTTTACTGAACTTCCAATGATCGCAGCTACAACGACCAGAACCACAAGCACAATAATAACTACTTTTTTCTTTCCCTTTTTCGATTTTTTCTTGTCTCCCATTTTTATTACTCCCTTTTTTTATTCGATTTACGGTGATTGTATCATTATCTATCTGCCAAAAAAAGGCACTTAAGCAAATATTAAGAAATCTTAAGTTTTCCATCCGTAAATCTTTCTTTTTTTGTATTACTGTAATAATACAGTGGTTTTGTTGGAGTGTCAAGGCATTTTCAGTATTTGGTATAATTTTGCATACCAGTTTTCCCTGTCTTTTAGAATCTACCGTATTCTTTCATCGTATCATGTGCAAAACCGTCACATGATCCAATTTACCGTTCGTCAATCATGCAAGCATGTTGACTCACTTGCGTTCATTATATCCCGGAAACAGAGCATCATTTCCCGTGTCAGACTAAGTCCCTCCGGATCATCCGGGACATCCTCAAAATCAACCCATTCTGCGCAGGCAAGTTCCTCCTCATCCAGTCTCATCGCATCTCCCTCATCATCCAGTTCACAAAAATGGCCAAGAAGAAGATTGCTGTCAAATCCCCAAGGCTGACTCTTGTAATAACGGATATTTTTTACGGAAAGCCCAACCTCTTCCTTCACTTCCCTCGCCACCGTTTCCTCCGCAGTTTCACCGATTTCTGTAAATCCGGCAATCAGTGCATATCTTTTATATTCACGGTTTGCATATTTTGTCATGAGGATTTTTCTGCCGTTTGTCACACCCACGATCACTGCCGGTGCTATTTTCGGGAAAACCATGTTGTTACAGTCCGGACATGAAAGCATCCGGAGTTTTTCACTATGTACCAGTTTATGCCCACATCTCCCACAATAAACATTATCGCGGTACCAGACATACAGATGCCATGCGGTCGCAGCTGCAAGCACCCGCTCTTTCGGCTGCATGGTGCGTGTCTCAAACATTTTATAGTATACAAATCCCGGCACCTCTATCCCTTCCCCCGGATCTGTCAGAAAATAATCATCCTCCCCGATGGAAAAAAGATAAACGCATGCAGGGATTTCCTTTCCCATCCCACGACAGATTTCAGAAAGTTCTTTATAGGTCAGATAACACACCTGACCATCATTTTTTGCCAGAATACGGTTATCTTTAAAGATCATAAGAAAACTGTCTGCCTGTGGTATCTTTTTGTGATATTCATTACTAAGATGCATCGGAAATATATCCTGAATCATTGTATTTTTCTCCTTTATCTGCATTTATTCTGACAGAACCTGAAACAAATCACACCTAAAATCTAATCTTCTTTGTGCCATCATTCAAAAAACGGATGATATTTCGCTTTGAAATACCATCCGGCCTGTCATATTATTTAACCTTTTTTAATATGTTTATGTGTAAACAGATGATCCTGACAATATTCATAATTGCCGTCACACTTTGAACAGAAACGGAACTCTAAATTCGGATCATCAAGTTCTGTCCTGCCACAAATCGCACATTTGTGCCTAGTAATGCCGGAACCCGGTCTGGGTTGACGCATCTGGGACTTGAACTGCTGTCTCCTGTGTATTTCATGCGGCGAATAACGTTTGAAATTCCGCGTTGAAAAGAAGAAAATGATAAAATTGAGCAGGGACATAAAAATGGCTATCCTGTCCGCCCAACCACTAATTACAAACTCATAGAGTGTCAGTACCACATATACGATCGCCATCCACTTCATCTTGATCGGAATAATAAAGTAAAGCATTACCTGCATATCCGGATACATGATTGCAAATGCAAGGAAAATGGACATATTGATATAATTCGTGGAAAATCCCGACGCAATCGAATAAGATAACTGTGCTGCCAGTGCAGGCATCTGTGAAATTACAGATGCATTCATTGCATAATAAATACCGTACAGAACAAATGCACCGATCACGGTAAATATCATTCCACCGAAAATATATACATTAAACCGGAAAGTTCCCCAGGTACGTTCCAGTGCCATGCCAAGCTGATAATAAAACAATGCCATGATCAGTAAGAAAATCAAATTTGAATCGGTCGGCATAAACACCCAAGTCACTAATCTCCATATCTGCCCATGTAAAATATGATACGGACTGAGTGTCAGATAGTTTAATATACCAGGCGATACATTTCTGAATACAAAGCCGATTGTATATGCCCCTATCAGCCAGATGATCAGATTTGGAACAGCGTAACGACCAATTTTACGTTCTAATTTATTTAACCAGTTCATCGGATAAAACCCTAACCTTTCTTTGAAAACACTACTTTTTTCAGTATATCCGTATGCCTGTGCTTTGTCAATCCAGGCTGATTTTATTCATAAAAAGTTTATATTTTTCCCCGATTTGCACATTGTCTTTTGTAAAATCATGTCGTATAATGTACTTTGCTTGGCTTTTGCCCGGCATTCTTTTTAATAAGAAGAAACAGCCACTTTATTTATATATTATCCGGATTTTCCGGAGTTACTGACTGGAGGAAATTATGGAAAATAATACGCTTCACAAACTTGGAATTGATATCGGTTCTACCACCGTAAAGGTTGCTGTGCTCGACGAGCATGACAATCTGCTCTTTTCCGATTATGAAAGACATTTTGCCAACATACGGGAAACGCTTTCTTCTCTGATCCAAAAAGCATTCGATCAGCTCGGTGACCGGAAGGTTGCTCCAATGATCACCGGTTCCGGCGGACTTACACTTGCAAAGCACTTAGATGTTCCTTTCGTACAGGAAGTTATCTCTGTGTCTACCGCCTTACAGCACTATGCTCCACAAACAGACGTTGCGATCGAGCTCGGCGGTGAAGACGCAAAAATTATTTATTTTGAGGGCGGTAACGTTGAACAGCGTATGAACGGCTCTTGCGCAGGTGGCACAGGTGCTTTTATCGACCAGATGGCAGGACTTTTGGGCGTTACCCCTGACGAGATGAACGACCTTGCTCTTAAGGCTGAAAAGACTTATCCTATTGCTTCAAGATGTGGTGTTTTCGCAAAGTCTGATATTCAGCCGCTTCTTAATCAGGGCGCAAGAAAAGAGGACATATCTGCGTCTATCTTTCAGGCTGTTGTTGACCAGACAGTTTCGGGTCTGGCACAGGGCAGAAAGATCGGTGGTCAGGTGCTTTTCCTTGGCGGTCCGCTTACATATCTCAGTGCACTGAGAAAGGCATTCAGAACTACTTTGAACCTTGACGAGGAACACGCTATACTTCCTGAAAATTCTTCATGCTATATGGCTTTCGGTGCGGCACTTCATGCTGACACTCTTGCTGAGGAAATGACTATAGATGAGGCTATCGACAAGATAGTGAACGCAAAGGCTACTGACAATATCGTGGGAGGAAAGCCACTGTTTGCAAGCCGTGAGGAATATAATGCTTTCGTGGAAAGACACAAGAAGTCTGATCTTAAATATGAAGACATCAGAACTTACAGGGGCGACGCTTATCTTGGCATAGACGCAGGCTCGACAACCACAAAGCTTGTGCTTATCACACCTGACGGAAAGCTTCTTTATCAGCACTACTGCTCAAACAAGGGTCAGCCGCTGGATATAATCGCTTCAAAGCTTGAGGAGATCTACAACCTTGCTACCCCTGAGCTTAACATAAAAGCTTCTGCGGTAACAGGCTACGGTGAGGATCTTATAAAGGCAGGTCTGGGCGTTGACTATGGTATAGTTGAAACTGTTGCGCACTATAAGGCGGCGGCTTATTTCTGCCCTGACGTTGATTTTATCATCGACATCGGCGGACAGGATATGAAGTGCTTCAAGATCGAGGATGGTGCCATCAGCAACATCTTC